>ENA-UEPJ01003417-UEPJ01003417.1-human-gut-metagenome-genome-assembly--contig:-NODE-3417-length-14166-cov-4.967137_pt1 | contig 14166 bp, 14 predicted proteins | sample MGYA00242890_ERZ507896 | MGnify/ENA primary metagenome ERZ507896 (study PRJEB26167, sample SAMN06115508) | human gut metagenome | host: Homo sapiens | place: China:Qinghai | collected 2015-08-20... | reverse complement strand
CAGTCTTTATCTGTATCAGTATCAGTAATTGATCTATCAGTAGTTGATATATCAGTTCTTTTATTATGGGGGTGATGTTCTACCTCTGGAGTTTCTAGGGGTAGGTTTTCTACACCTTGAAAAAAAGTCTCTTGATTATTGTTATTATCAGATACTTCCTGCGGAGTTTCATAAATGTTATAAATGTACTCAAACTTAGATCGTCCCTCTTCTTTGCAAGGTTTTTTCTTATCCACAACAAGGTATCCTGTTACTTTTAATTCCTTTATAGTTGATTTTACTGACGTTTCGTTTTCTTTAAAGATTGCACATAATACCGGAATAGAATCATTCCAAGAATCCGGCAAAGAAAACATCACTGACAAAAGCCCTTTTGCTTTAAGGCTCAAATTTTTATCTCTAAGATGATGATTACTCATCAATGTGTAATTTTTTGTTTTGTGTACTCTAAATACTGCCATAAAATAACCTCCTTGTTGGTTGTTGGCATCTCCATAATATGCCAGAATCCTTGATTTATAAAAACAGTAGGCAGGTGCATCAAGGTTTACACTTTTCGGGAGCTACCCTAGCCTACTGGTTTTACCAAAATTATTTGTTTCTGTTCTTATTCATCATGTCACGCATGGTGCCGAGAATAAACTCATATGTTGCCTGGTAATCATTGTGTCTCCCATTTGCCATTACGCCTTTTAATTCTTCAAGCATTTCCACAAAAGAACAGATGTCTTGAGATTCTACATTGCAATCAATCAAAAGATAATTTGTGTTATTGATATCAGCAATTCTATTTATATACTCTTTGATTCCTCTTTTTTTCATTAATCCTGGCGCAACCCTATTTTTATGGTCAACATATACAAAACGCTGATATTTTGAAAATGGGCTTTTTATAGCACAAATATAATTTTCCATCTTTTTTCCTCCCATAATTTAAGCCACTTCTAAATAAGCAATATCCTTGAACATTTACATCTGTTTTTGCAGCCTTCTTTTGACTTCCGACACTGCCTCGTCAAAAGGTACACTAAAAAATTCCCCGTTTAATCTTTTTGATTTAAAAAATCTATGCAAATCTGTTTCTAGATCTTGCACATTATTTATCTTTTCGGTAAAAAATTTTCGCGTAATGTTCATTCCACTCGCGGATGATATTGCTTTTAACCGCTTGACTTTCTCTTTTGTTATGCCGATTTTTATTGTTGCGTTTGTAAACTCCAAAACATAAAGATATTTGTCTTTTGTATTTGGCCTTTCCGGCTTTTTTAAATCAAAATCAGTTTTTGCCAGTTCGACCATTGTTGTCATAATAGCATAATGAATTTTTTCATATCCTCGATTGTTCGTTTTAAAGATCATATACTCTGCAATCTCTAAGCACTTTTTGGCAATTTCAACATTCCCTAACTCCGCAATAATAAGACTGCATTCACACAAATTAATGTAATTTTTAAACGAATCGTTGTCCGTATAGTCCGTTAAAAATAATGCTAGTCTTATATTACTATCAACCTGAGTTTTAAACAAAATTTTGACTGCTGTTTCTATGATTTTTTTAATCTCTTTTTCGCCCAACCATATAACTCCTTTCGTTCGCAACTGCATATGCAGGCAGAGTTTTCTGAAATAAAAAAAGGCATACCAAAGAGTCCTGAGGCTTTTGCCTCTTTTATCCTTAGTATGCCTTCGGGTTCAACATCCCTTATGCGTATTTATATATTACCATATTCCGGCACAAAAATCAATAGGCCGGTGACGGATTCATCCGATAATCTGTGTTTTCCTGTGCTTTTGTGACAATTCTCGCAAGTTCACGTTCATTGATTTTGATGCTGTTCATGATGTACTCAGGAGCAAAACCACCTATTCCGCCATTGTTCATTATCGCAGTAACAACACCGCGTTCCACTGCCGCAGCAAGTTCTTCAGCCGACAGCCCCATAGAACCGTCGTAACCAGACATGATGCTGTCAGCAATGCCTTTCATTACCTTTCGGTTTTCCAGAGGAAGAACAGCTTCGTTACCAGCCTCGCCAACACCGATCACGGATGCCTTGCCGAACAGACCGCCTTTCGCATACCAGTTTACACCAGAATTCCAATTGTAAGAATAGTGGTTCCCGCTTGTGGAAGCGTTCATGTTCATCCACATATGCGGCGTGCTGATATGGACAGACCTCATACCGTTCGCCAACTCTTGCATTGCATTTCTGCCGACATTATACAGCCCGGTAAACTTGCTCTTGATTGTATTCACAACACTATTCAAGGAACTACCGATTTTGCTGTTCATATCCTTTGAAATGTAAGAAGATACAGCTTTTCCAAGTGACTCCCATTTTCCGTATGCAATGTTGTATTGACTTTTGAAATGGCTTGCTACGGACTTATCCATGAAACCGAGTTCCGTGCTTACTGCAACTTTCATTTCTCTGGCTTTCAAAGTTGCTTCTCTCGAGGAATTTCCCCAATGCATAGACGTTGTGGTGTCAACGCTACTCATGTAAGCGTCTGCCTGTTTCTGGATTTCTGCAAAATCATCAGTAGCTGTCTTTGCCATTTCATTTGTTGCTGTCGTAGTATCTTTAGATGCTTTTCCAGCAGAGGAAGAAATGGTTTTCTGCGCCCCAACGATATTCTTTTCGATCGCAGTTTTTGTTGCGACAGTTGCATCAGGAAAATCTTTTGACAGTTTATTGTTCAACTCATCAAGCGGAACTCCTGCATTTTTAAGTGAAGTGTAAACTGCATCTAATGCATCTTTTGTACTCGTGATAGTACCGCCATTATTAGCGTTATCCAATTCATCCATAGCAGTTCTATACGAACCGCCAAACTCATCAGACTGCAAACTCAACATATACAGTTCGTTTTTAAGGTCAGACATACTGATTTTGGAAGTATCGAATTTAGAAGCAGCTTCTGATACTCCTTCGCCAAGTTCTGCAATCTTCTTTGTCATGCCGTCCACAAACTCAGCCGATACACCCGCTTGCGTTCCATACAGTCCGAGAGCAGTTCTGGCTTGATCTGCGGAAACGCCGTATTCTTTCAGTTTTTCAACCATGTCTGAATACATTTCATCATGGCTTTTTCCAAGTTCCTCATCGGTTTCAATCAGTTGCCATAATGCCTCTGACTGCTCGTTGGTAAGGTTTGCTACATTAGTCAGCTGAGTTGCGTAATCATGCAGATATCCGCCGTACTGTGTGGTCATTCCATTGCCGCCCTGCATGGTCTCAAAAAGTCCTGCAAGTTTCTTTGTAAGTGCAACTGCACCTACTGTTGCTAATGCGATTCCGCCGCCAGTCGCAACGAGGCTTCCGAGAGAAGTTCCTAACGCCGGAACAGCCGTTTCTGCGACAGATGTTATTGCCGGATTGAGCATTCCTTGAATTGCAGTAGAAAGTTTTGTTGTTACGGTTGAGCCAGTCAAGAATTTTACAATACTATTAACAAATGGCATCAACTTTGAACCAATTGCAAATACAGCTATTGCCTGAATGAATGTACCGGCAGACGTACTTCCGAGCCCTTCCCAAATACCGCCAAGAACACTTGTCAATACAGTAAGCAATTGTTTAAGATGTTTTCCCCAGTCGATTTCACTAAGGAATACACCGACATTGTGTCCAAACGCTTCCCAGTCAACACCTTTGGCAATGTCAATCAGTGCAGTAAGCAAATGATTTATGAAATCTTCTAATTTTGCCCCGTTTCCTTTCCAGTCAAATTTCTGCATGAACGTAACAATACCGCCTGTGATATTGTCAACCATTTCATCCCAGTCGAAAGTCGCAGTGAAAGAAGCAAGCGTATCAAAAGCACCATTCAGTCCGGTTGCCAGTGCATCTGCAATCTCTGTGAAACTTATCTTACGGAAGATTCCGTTGAGTCCATTCGCTACAGCAACACCAATTTCGCTGTACGGAAGATTCTCAACAAATCCCGCGAAGATTTTCCATCCACGCATAAAAGAGTTGCCAATAAGATTTCCAAAGTTTTCCCAGTCAACTTCTCTTACAAGTCCCGCGACTCCAGAAGCAAATTTCGCCCCGAGATTCTTCCAGTCAATTCCCTCTAAAAGTTGATTTGCCGTATTAACAATAGTATTAATACCGGCACCAAAAGTACGCCCGATCAAGTCCCAATTAATGTTATCAACGAGGCTGTTGAATGTCTGCGTGAATGCACTGGTAAATTTCGTGATATATGGGCCAACTTTATTCCAGTTGATAGCATCATAGAGTTTTTGCATACCCCAATTGATGCCATCAGCCATTATTTTTCCAAGACCTTTCCAGTCTTTTTTCTTAAAAGCATTAACAATAGCATCTGCCATCTCGTTTGCCCTGTTAGACATCTTTTTAAATGCTTCGTCCCATGCTTTCTGATAATTGGCGAGTGCCGCGTCCAGTGCTGCATCCAACGCCGGAAGATGAGCTGCACTACCGCCGTTCGTCCCGGATGTTGGAGTACTCGTACCGCTAGAATCAGAGTTATCACTAAGCTGATTCAGTTCATCAAAAGAAAGTACGGATAATGTTTTTTCAAGTTTTTTAGCGTTCTTATTTGCAGTATCAATAGAATCACTGGCATTGTCCATTTCGTCCGCAATATTACTTGTATCAACAGCAATTCCACCCGTAGAAGCAACATAGTTTGATAGTTTAATGCCAAGAAGTTTCGCAATATAAGCGAACATTCTTTGCAGCGCGATTACAATTGCGTTAATATACGGAAGAACTGTTTGCAGTATAGGAATGAACAAAGAACCTATTGTTCTTCCGAGTGATGCAAAGTTAGATTGAAGCATACGAATCTGATTTGCTGGCTGTTCTATCGTTTTAGCCAAATCGCCCCATGCATACTGTGAGTTATTCAGCAAAATAATCGTTCTTAAGATTGTTTTGTCTGCCTGAGATAACTTTGATATGCTGGTGTCGATTCCCAGATTGTATAATTCTTGTTGCATATTAGCATTACGGATATTGATGCCGTACTTGTCCATTGCACGGCTCATACCAGTCAAGCCGGATGCCATATCCTGCCATACATCCTCGAAGTCCATGTTTCGCACAGAAGCAAGGTCAGCACCAACCATAGTCAAGGCATTTGACAGCTTCAATGCAGTTTCCGATGTATCTCCCATAGAAGATGCCATCTGTGCAAATGTTGCCTGATACTGCATAGTCTTTTCCGGGTCAAGTCCAAGATTGGCGGTATTGGTTCTGGTCAGTTCGCCAGTATCTGAAACTTCAAACCCTGTCAGCTTCTGCGAAAGTTGCTTAGCTCTTTCTTGGAACGAATCTGCATATGCTTCAGCGGATTTTATACCACTTTTCTTCCATTCGTCCGTATCCACATTCTCAGCTACTTGCTTGAATGCAGAGTTGAAATAGTTGAGAGTTTCCACGTAATTGACAGCTGATTTTATCGGCTTGAACAGTGTAGAACCAACCCTCTGTAGGAAGAACATTCGCATATACAAGCTGTTGATTTTGTTGCTAATTGTAGTAAAAATTCCAGACATCTTCTTGAGCTTGGATGCGGTATTGATCGCAGATATTCCAATCCTTGCGATTGCAGATGCAGCCTTTTGACCAAGAGAAATCGTCTTTAAAGCAAATGTGGAAAATACCCGTGACATTCCTCGTATAGCAATTTCTGTCCTCGAAGAAGAAGTGCTGATAGTATTGAACGAATTCGATACAGAACTGGTGGAACTTCCAATATTTCCTCCTGCTCTCGCCAATTGTGCTAATGCTTCTGTCATACGGATAACATTGGAACTGATATTCGGTGCATCACGCATGGCGTTAAAAAATTCAAGTAACGCCTTGGACAGCATAGACAACTGGCTTGCAGTCTGCCCGGTCTTGTTTCCCGCACTTGCCAATCTCGCAATGGCTTGAACAAATGTGTTGACAGATTCAGAAACATCTCCAACCGTACTCATCTTTTCAGTTGCTCTTTTTAATCCGTCTGCAAGGCCTGTGATTTCTTTGGAAACCGTTCCGATAGAATCACCAGTCCCAGCTAATTTCGCCACAGAAGAGACAAAACGATTTACACCGGAAGAAACATTCGGGATATTTGCCAATGCCGACAAAGAAGATACCATACTTCCAAGTTTTGAAGTATCGAAATTACTCATATCTATCTTAGCTAAACGGTTCATGGCATTGATAAATGAGTTTACTCCGGTCTCTTTAAAATCTACTTTTCCAATAGATGATAATGATTCCGAAACCCGTTGCATCCCTGTCGACAATCCAGAAGTTTTCGAGTTCAAGGAATCAAATGCAGATACAACCTTTTGAAGTTCATTTGCATATTTCTGGATGCCACTGGCATTAACACTTCCTAACGATTTATTCAGTCCAGTTAGACTTTTGGATAAATTTCTGATTGACTGAACTGCTTTCTCAGTGCTACTGGTTATCTGTATATCAAGAGTATCTATGGTATTATCAGCCCTTAAGCCACCTCCTTTTAATCAAAAAAAATAAAGGGCAGACAAGATTTTTAATCCTGCCTGCCCTCATCATCATTGCTGTGATTCAGTTCGAAATTCGCTTGCATAAGCTGCAAGGTCATAAGTAACTTTTCTCTTTGTCGTTTCTTTTCTGCCTCAGAAAGATTTTCACCTTTCTCCTGTTCTTCTTGTATATCTTGCAGGAATGGCTTATCAAGATACTTCGCCTTGGATTTCTTGCCAACAAGTACAGTAGCAACAGCAGTCTGAACAGCACACATAGTATACATATTGTACTGCCATGCCTGTGTATCCCACTGCCGCTGTTTTAATTTGTAAGCATCGAGATATGGCTCAAGGTCATATGGTGTGGAATCCCAGAACTTTTCTTCAGAAACACCGATTGATAAGTACAACGGAAGTAGCTTTTTGTGGACTACTTCAGAAAAAGTCAGCTCTTCTTCTTGTGATCCTGTGGAGTCTTCGGAAGTTTCTCCTCCGCTTTCTCCATTGCATTTATCATGCCGGATAAAAAACCGTTCTTCTCAAGCTCCTCACTTGCTTTTTCAAATAAAGTAAATCCATTATGAGGATTTTCCTCTGTGGATTCATCTTCGTAGTCGTCCAGAAGGTCACATACCTTTTCGTATGCAATTTTCTTTTCTTCTTCGGTTTCGTACCCGAATTCGTCTTTGTGTTTTCTTTGCAGTCCTGCCAGAATCAGTTCTGGAAGCATTTTAATCATATCTTTCGGATTGGTGATTGACCCCATAGAGGACACCTGTGTGAGAATGTCCGACTGGGTAAGCACACCATATCCGAATTTTACTTTGTATGTTTTATCATTTACTGAGAAACTAAACATGAATTACCTCCTTGTTTTACATCTTATTCAGCAGCCGCTGTCGGCTCAACTTTGGTATCCAGTCCCTTATAAGTACTGATGATAAGGGAAATAGACATGGTTGCTGCTTCGTTCTGTGCAATTTCCGGCATTGGGATTTCACGACCACATTCTGCGATAACAAAGAATGCATCGGACATATCCGGGAATGACACCTGGAACCAAGTTGCCAGTCCTGTAGTTTTTGCAGTTTTAGAATCTTCGTACAGTTTCTTAATCTGTTTAACGGATTTGTCTGGATCCATGATAAACTCAATCTCCCAAGTACCACCTGTGTCCTGTCTGCCTGCCGCATACTGAGTCAGATAATCTTCCAGTGCGGAAACGTCAATCTGTTCTGTTTCAAGAGAAATACCGCCGATGGAAGAAGCCTCTTCCAACTGTGTGAATTTAGTCGGTTTTGTACCTTTTACCGTTTCAACGGCGTATGAAAATTTTACACCAAGTGTAGTTAATCGTGCCCTTACGTACTCCTTTCCGTCTTTTGACTCATGAATAATTATTCTTCTTTATTTGCTTGCTTTACGATCTGGTTCACATAGTTACTTAATCCTGCGACAAGAATTCCCTGTGTGATTGCGGTAAAAACTGCCATTGCAATTTCGCGAGAACCAGACATTGTGGAAGATGCGACCACGTAAATTCCACAAATCAGAATGCCTAAAGCACCAAGGATTGCCGGGATATATTTATCCGGGATAATTTCGGACTTTTTAATGCCCATTCCGATAAAGTACAGCACAACTGCAACAATCAGAAGTTCCGGCTTCACATAGTTCATAATCTGTTCCATGTTCTTTCACTCCTTTCCTAGAGTAATGTGCCGGTATATATCCGGCTGTATCTGCTGACAACTCGTTTGATACTGTTATCAGCATTGCTTTGTTTGACTGGCCCGTATGTTCTTCGGAAACCCATACCGACCATGGTTTCATGGCTAACTGCATCAATGTCGTATGCTTTTGAGGAACCTTTTGCCCCGGATGCATACGATTCGACTTGAAATGATGGCATTGTGGCACATTCATCCCCCTCAAGATTGCTTCTTGCTGTAGGACTGCCAAGTAAGAATAACCTTGCGTATGTCTTTTTAGTGGAAGCTATTGTCTGGCTTTCGTCCATGGAATAATTTCCTTTGCCGACAACTGGCTCGATTGCCTTTGACCATCTGGAAAACACTTCTTCAATTGGTTTTTTTACAGTATCTGGCCTTTCATCACCCTACCTTTTTGCATGAAAAAAGCACCCACCATTCCGGCAGATGCTTTTATATACTATAGTATACCATTTTCCTAAGTATGTTTCAGTATGGAATTACTATTGCCACAGCAGATGTACGGGCGTATAATTGGTACAAAATCTGTGACAAGGAGAAATTTTAAAATGCTCAAATCTTACGTGAATCCGATCGATGAAAAAGTCACTATCTATGGAAAAGAGTATCTGCTGATATGTCAGCCACCACAAAACCCGGAAACTGCTTCCGTGTCTTTCATCGCGGAATGCGAGGGCAGAAAGGTTCTGATTGATTGTAAGATACTAGACCCCGACGACCCGGAGTGCTATGACATAGAATCGCCAGACCTCATCATAGACATGGACTCTGGAAAGATTATTTATCCGTGAATTACTGTGCAGAAAACACTTCTTTTGCAATTCTACGGATGTTCTGCATAATTTCTACACTTGCTTTGTAAACAGGCATCGTAGCTTCTGTACCATAAGAACGTACCCATTCGCCAGAATCTGCTACATATACCCACGATTCGTTTTTTCCTTTTCCCTGTCCGTAGGAACCAATGGTATATCCGAACTCTTCTCCTTTTGGATGGGGACTTGTTCCTGCCGGAGTGTTGTAATGAATACCTGCACCGAATTCTATGAACAAAAGCCCCGAACCCTCGCACACAAGAGTTGCCCGTGCATAGTTTCCAAACCTGTTGATTTTGATGTAGGTATTGTGGCTTTTATCAGAATCCCCCTGTGCCAACGCAATGTTTTCATTTATAATGGGGATCCCCAGTTCTGCCAGTCTTTGCACGAATATCTCATTCTTGTCCTGTAATCTGTTCTGGTATGTTTCTAACTGCTTAATGGCATTTCGGATGGATTCCGAATTCAATGTACATTTAATTTTTTTACTCATTCTCTGCACCTATCTTCTTAATCCCATATTTGGCTACATTGCCCCTCTGAGTATCAAGAACCTTTTTCAAACGGTAATCTGGCGGTGTTGTAGGAATACCATCTTCCAGAACCAGATTTCCCAATATGTCAACCTGTGGCACGGTATCAATCCAAAATACATCTCCCTCTTGCGGATGGAAAGAACGGTTAAAGGAAGTAATGTACCTGTCGTAATCTGGCACAATTCCTGCTGATATTTCCTCGGGTGTTCCTGCGGTGGATGATACGGAAAACTTAAAACTTTGTGGTTGACTGTAGGACGGTACGGTATCTATCCCGTCAAGTGCTTCGCTTACCCTAGACCAGTATATTGTTTGCTTTTGACGTTTTAATCCTCTCATATGATTCCTCCAAGTCGTCTGCATCTACACATTTGCGGCAGTCGTGCTTTGATTAAATTGCATACTTCATATGGGATGTTTTTACATCCTCATCCGCTACTTTGGCGTATATTGTTGTTGTGTTTATATTGACATGCCCTAAAATCTTTTGTACTTCCGTAATTGGCGTTCCTCTTTGAAGTAGCATAGTGGCAAGCGTATGGCGAAACAGATGCGGTGTTAAAGGTCTGTCCAATCCTGATTTTTTTCCGATTTCACGGACAATCTTCTCGATAGCTTCTTTCTTCAACGCCTGATGCGGTTTGCGATCACTCACAAACAGATATTCTGAATCATCATCTCTGGAATCAAGATACTGTTTTAAAAGAAGTTTGCTACGAGCATTCAAATACGTTTTTCTGTGCTTATTTCCTTTTCCCAGCACTAAAACTTCTCCCTTGTAAAAATCCACATCCGACTTTTTTGCTATACACGCTTCGGTTACTCTCGCCCCAGTGCTATATAAGAACTCTATCAAGGCTTTTTCTCTTACGGTCTGGCAAGTCAAACGTATTCTTTCCAATTCCATTTCTGACAGTGGCTTCTTCTGAATCCGTTCATATTTAATATTTTTGATTGAGCGGCAAGGATTTTTGTTGACATATCCCTCATTTGCCGCCCACTCAAAAAATGCGTGAATTGCAGTTCTACGGCTATCCAGTGTACGATTGCTGATATTCCTGTTTTCTTGCGTTGTGTACAAATATACACGAATGTCATTTGCAGTAATGTCTTTCACATCTTTGTTTACGGCAAAGAAAAAATCATCAAGATACAGATTGTACAATTCAAGTGTCTTTTTGCTCAAACCCTCGATTTTTCTACTTACAATGTATGCTTTGTAAAAATCTGGTAAATAACCAGTATACTTCGCAACTGCGGTTTCCCTTGTTTTCACATCGAAGTTATTCACATACAACGCCAGCTTGTCTCTGATCGTGCGTAAATATTCATCTGGTACTTCTCCGTTCAGTTCTGCCATGAATCCGTCAATAAACTGTTCTCTCATAAAAAATACCCTCCTTTTGGGTTCACAAAGGGAGAGTACCGTGTTATAATAATACTGTACCCTTTGTGGTGCTTGGAGCTGAACTTTTTACTTGGTAGGTGGGAGTTCAGCTCCCTTTTTATTGTGTTGTGTTTATTATAACACGCCCCATGAGAAATAGGTATCTTTTATTCGATTTTTGATTAAAACTAATTAACTAAAGCGTTTTTTAGTCGATTAAGGTCTTAACTTTAACAGCTCATACAATGGTCTATCATCAATCATGTATTTTATATATGGTTTAACTGAAGAATTATTAATATCCCATGTGTAAAACAAATATGTTCTGCCCTTAAACTCAATTATACACGCATCTGCGTTACCACTTGTACTATCTCCACCAGTAGGAACATCTCTATTATCTAATATAATACCTTCAATTTCCCAATTAATAAGGTCTGAAGATTTTGCTCTCATAATATGAGCTATACTGTTAATCGTGCTATGGAAATACATATAATATTTACCATCAACCTTTATTGGTCTATTGTCCATCCCTTTCGCAAAATCCGGATTTCCAGCAGAACTAGAATTTCGGGAATAATCCTTGTTTGGACTAATTATAATTGGGTTACTATTTGCAAATGTCCAGTTTCCGATAGTTCCATCGCTATTTACATGAAAAATATCGTCACAGATAGCAACTGAAATAATCCACGATGTGCTACTTGATTGGTATTCGACATATAGATAAAATTTATCGCTACCGTATTCTTTAATTAGGTAAGTATTTCCAAACGATTCAGTGACATAACTTCCTCCAAACGTTTCTCCGCTCTTAAAAAGAATACCGTCATAAGTAAAATTAATACCGTCAGTAGATGTGTATAATACTAAGTTACCACCAGTATTTTTCGTAGCACCAATCATATAATAAGTGCCATCAATAAGATTAATATTGTTATGCATGATGTAATTTATATCTGTAGCACCAGTCAAAGTAGTGCTAATTGGTTCTGTCCAATTAACACCATCTGTCGTTGATATACGTTTTAAATGTGCATAGATGTATAATGTACTACCATCTTCAGAAACAATAGCAGAAGGTTCGTCTGCTTGAAAGCCTGTATTTAAGCTGAAATCTCTTGAATTTCCAGTTTCTAGTTTAGCGTCGCAAAAACGTGATATTCTTTCTTTAAATGCTTTATTTATATCACTACAAATCATTTCAAAACTTTTACCACCTACAGCGATGTCCTTTCTTAAATTGTGATTAACTGTTTTAAAAATAAAATCCCAATCATTATTGTAACCATTTCCCTTTATTATTTCATTAAATGACCTAGTGCTACACTTACATAACTCTGCGTATTCCGCTATTTTGCTATTGATAGCATCTATAAATTCATCTTTTGTCATTTGTGGATTAACGACTGTTGTTAAATCCATATCTGAAATAACAGGCAAATCATCAGTACAAATGTACTTATCACCCTTCAATGCGATATATTTATTGTCTTCAGAAATGAAAGGAATAGGTAATATTTTTTTATTTCCAACCATAATGGAACTAAAATTGTCATATTCCATATATTCTGTTGGACTCCCATATTCAACCTGTGCCTGATTCAAATGTTCGCCTTCGGCTTGAACCCAAATAAATTTAGCTTCTAGCGGAGCAGAAACCGTATGTGTTGTTAGCGAATTAATTATTGTGGTGGCGGTGACAAGTGTGTTTTCGTTATCAACAAAAGAGTAAGCAGACACCTTTGTCAACCCAAAGGTTTTACCGCCTTCGATAGGAATTCTAATAATACATTTGGTATCATTTGTTGTGTAAGTTTGCTTTGTACCTACCTGATTAACATATAAACGATACCCAACCATTACAGAATTTTTATCTAATAAATTTTTTCTATATCCTCTAACTACATTGTTATTTATATCTTCCTTTAACGAACCAGTTTCTTCCTTCAGCGAAGCAACGTCCGCCTTGTTCTGCTCGATCTGTTGTGCCTGTTCTGTGGTGGCTCCAGGAAGTACTGGGTTTACCGTCAGATAATCCGTGACAGCACTTTGTATCTTCTCATCACTTACAGTCACATTTTTAAGCATATGTTTTAAAGCACCATACGCTTTTTCAGAATCAAATCCACGCTCTGTGATATTGGTGATAAGTTTCCATGTCTTTTCCTTGCGATCATACTCATAGTATTCTCCCGTATCAGACATAAAACAGGATGCCCCGCCCGAAGCGTATTTTGCAATAACATCATTCAGGACAGAAACATCCGCAGATAATCCCTGATATTTTCTTGGTTCTCTCGTATCAACACATTTGATACTCTTGAAGTCTGGAATCACATCTCCCGGTTTATATTCCTGACCGTCAACGATCACTGTGTTCTCTGCTATTCTTGCCATTTATGCAATCATCCTTTCTGCCCCAACAGGAGCCACATATGTAAAACGGTTTCCTAAAACATCTCTGGCTGTGCCAATGACAAATTGTCCGTAGTCTGCCAGAATATTGCACACGAATTCCTCTGCATCCGTCCAATATCGTTTCTTGACCATGCGATGAAGTTCTGGTAATAAACCATAACTGAACATCACGCAATGCCCTAATTCATGGATAAACACACGGTTCAGAAGTTCTCCGTACAGATTATTTACGATCGAAATTGTCATTGTAGAATAATCTGATACCGCAAGTGTTCTCTGCCCTGTACGGTCAATCAGAACACTATCCCGGGGCGAAACAAAGCGAACTTTCCACAAGTCCCCGTTCATATAAAATTGTCTTAGCATGGTTTATCACCATCCTTTCCGCCAAAAAGCCCCTGCCGCATTACTGCAACAAGGGCTTAATTTTATCTTTTGTTTAGTTCATCTGCTGTATCAGACGGGTCAGATCAGTTCTTATCTGCTGTTTGAGATTTGCGTCTGCATCTGACCACATTTCAGACATCGTGCGGATAACATCTTGTGTGTACTCTTTCATGGACTCGTCCATTTTTCTCTTGGATTCCGTGTCGTTGGAATCGTGGTAATGCCTGCGATTTTCGCTGTATCTGTCGTAGGTTTCCCCGTATCTGGACTGCTTATGGTTCATTCCATCCATCCTCATGTCACTGCGGTCTGGATGATAACCCATGCGGTACATATTACGTTCAAACTCTGGATTGTTCAGATACTCGTCCATCCAGTCATCATCTTCCATGTACAG
>ENA-UEPJ01003409-UEPJ01003409.1-human-gut-metagenome-genome-assembly--contig:-NODE-3409-length-14217-cov-52.241655_pt1 | contig 14217 bp, 10 predicted proteins | sample MGYA00242890_ERZ507896 | MGnify/ENA primary metagenome ERZ507896 (study PRJEB26167, sample SAMN06115508) | human gut metagenome | host: Homo sapiens | place: China:Qinghai | collected 2015-08-20... | reverse complement strand
CCGTACAGTCCATTGCAGTAGACTGTACAGTCTGCCGTCGCAGACTGTAATAATCTTCCGTTTAAAAGGCCTTGGCCGACCATGGGAAACGGCTTATTCTTCCCTTTGCTTGTGGTATGACATTTACCCCCCCAAAGAATAATAAGTGACCCGAATTTTCTCAAAATATTATGCTCACACACTTTTTGACTTAATCCCAATTAAGTATATATTTACCAAAATCTTACTAGTATTTACCGATATTTTCACCTATTATGATACCGCCTTTGATACCATTGGCGATACCGTCTTGATATTTTTCTTGCCAGACTACGCTGTCTTTCGGATTAATCATTTGCAGATAAAGAGTCTTACTTTTATCCGATAAGCCGAAGGTTTGTACATCCAGCTGATAAGCTTTGAACCAAAGGTCTTCACCTGCTTCATAAATTCCTTTGCTTGTTTGCAGATATATACACTCTGAAGGATAACCAGACAATTGTTTGTTAACCGAAGAGAACAAACTATCTATAGTACTTGTTCCATTCGTTTTTTCATTTGCAAGAAAATTCCGTCCTTGCGCATATATAGAAAAAGAACATATGAAGTATAATAAAATAATCTTTTTCATAACTCTGTAGTTGCATTTTATTATGAAATAATATGTATACAAAAATAATAAAAGTGCAATTCATTAACAATCAGAATTACACTTTTTTTCTGCCAAAGAATTATATTTTCAACCTATTTCTCGGCTTGTTCTCTATCTTTTAGAATGTGGCTTACACCCAGTTTTTCTTTAAAGGAAAAGCCTATTTTTGATTTCGAAGTAAAAAAACATATCCAATACTTGCCACAGACTTTTGTTACTGAGTCAAGAAATAAGAAAATCAAAACTGTTTCTTAATTTAGAATACATTTTAGTTGTATCTTCTATTCTTTTTCTCTTACTTTGTAAAACTAACATATCAGTATTATCGCGTTTACATATTTGAAAACCAAAATTAGCATGAAAAGGAATATATTATTCATGTTCTTTTTACTGCCTTTTATCGCTATGGGGCAAACGTACAAATATATAGGGATAGAAGACGGACTGAGCAACCGAAGAATATTCAACATTCAAAAAGACTCAAAAGGATATATGTGGTTTCTTACCAATGAGGGAATGGACCGCTATAATGGCAAAGAAATAAAACACTATAAATTAGCTGACGAAGAAAATAAAAGAAATGCCCAAAATCATCTTACATGGCTGTTTCGAGAGAAAGAAAACTTATGGATTGTAGGTAAAACCGGAAAAATATTTGAATATCATCATCAGTTTGACAGATTTATACCCACCTATAAACCTGCCAACTTATCCTTGTCTATTTCATACAGCTATTTAGACAATCGAGGCAATATATGGCTGTGCGACAAAGATTCGATTATACTATATAATACGCAGAGTGATCAAATTTCACGTATTTACAACCCACTGAGCAGCAACATTACCTCTATGGTACAATCAGACAACTCCCATTTCTTTATTGCGACAGAAAAGGGAATACGCTATTGCTGTATAAATGACAATGAGTTACAGCCAATTCCCATTCCTCCATTGGATGAAATCAAAGGGCAAATCAGCGAACTCTATTATCACAGAGTATTGAAACGACTGTTTATCGGAACATTCGAAAAGGGCATCTTTGCCTATGATTTGCCCACGCGCCAAATTCTTCATTCCGAAACAGATTTAAGCGATGTCAATATTACCCAAATCAGTGCCCTGAACGAGAATGAACTTTTAATTGCTACCGAAGGTATGGGGATTTACAAAATTCAGGCTAACAGTGGCGTGATACATCCTTATCTCACCACCAACTACGAAAGCAATAACGAGATGATGGGAAATATCATCAATGATATCTATGTGGATGAGGAAAAGAGAATATGGCTTGCCAATTATCCTACGGGAATCACCATAGTCGACAACCGATATCAAAACTACCACTGGATAAAACATTCCATCGGCAACAAGCAATCTCTGATTAATGATCATGTGCATACCATCATCGAAGATAGCGAAGGAGACTTATGGTTTGGTACCGGCAACGGTATCAGTCTTTACAACACTAAAACACGTCAATGGCATTCGTTCCTGAGTTCTTTTGACAAACAACTCAAAGATAAGAACCATATATTCATTGCTTTGTGCGAAGTTACTCCCGGAATTATTTGGGCAGGTGGATATACTTCCGGTATTTACAAAATTAACAAGAAAGCACTTTCTGTGGAGTACTTCTCTCCTTCATTGCTGACGCCCATCAATATGCGCCCTGACAAATACATCCGAGATATGATAAAAGATTCCGAAGGAAATATCTGGTCCGGAGGATATTACAATCTAAAATGCTTTGACTTAAAAAATAATAAGGTAAAATTATACCCCGGGGTAAATTCAATTACATCTATCAGAGAAAAAGACAGTGACCACATGTGGATTGGCACTGCTACCGGTTTGTATCTGCTAAATAAGAACACAAGCCAATATAAATATATAGAGATTCCCGGAGAGTCTACTTACATCAATACTCTTTATCAAGCTCCCAACGGATTATTGTACGTCGGTACCAGTGGTTCCGGTCTAATAATTTATAACCCCGGCAAAAATACCTTCAAACAATTCCACACAGATAATTGTGCACTACTCACCAACAGCATCTTTACCATACTGCCCGAAGTGAACGGAAATATCATAATGAGTACAGAAAACGGTATCACCTGCTTTTCCAGCAAAGATAAATTATTCTATAACTGGACTAAAGAGCAAGGGCTTATGTCTGCCAACTTCAATGCTTCTGCCGGTGTATTACTCAAAGATAAAGGATTTATATTCGGCAGCATAGACGGTGCCATCGAGTTTCCCAAGGATATTAAATTTCCTCATTATCAATTTTCCAAAATTATTCTAAGTGATTTCCGACTATCCTATCAGCCTGTATTCTCCGGTGAAGAAAATTCTCCATTGACGGAAGATATCGATGATATAAAAGTATTGAAACTGTCTCACAATCAAAATACTTTCTCACTAAAAGTATCGACCATCAACTACGACTTTCCATCCAATGTGCTTTACAGCTGGAAACTGGAAGGCTTTTATACTACCTGGAGTCCCCCGAGAGCAGAAAACATAATCCATTTCGCCAATCTGAAACCCGGAAAATACAAACTGTATATTCGTGCTGTGTCCAAAGAGGAACAGAATGTCATATTCGAAGAACGCACCATCGATGTCATAATCGCACATCCGGCATGGCTCAGTTTTTGGGCTATATTATGCTATATAGTGCTAGGGATACTCTTGCTTTTTATCATTACCAGAATTATCTATCTAAAAAAACAGAAAAAGATTTCCGATGAAAAAACTCAATTTTTCATCAATACCGCACATGACTTGCGCACGCCGCTAACCCTGATCAAAGCTCCATTAGAAGAGTTGAGTGAAAAAGCACAGTTGACGGCAAGCGGACTCAACTGTATGAAAACTGCTCTGAAAAATGTGGACGCTTTGTTACGTTTGACCACCAATCTTATCAACTTCGAACATACCGAAGTCTATTCCCCTAAGCTATACATAGCTGAATTTGAGCTGAATACTTATATGCAAAACTTATGCAATGGTTTTCATTCTTATTCAGCCACAAAGAATATAGATTTTACTTACGAAAGTAATTTCAAGGAAACGAAAGTATGGTTTGACAAAGAAAAGATGGACTCCATCTTAAAGAATATCATATCCAATGCCTTGAAATACACCCCTGATTATGGTCATGTAAGCGTCTGCGTCACCGAGACCAAAGACTCTTGGAAAGTCAAGGTATCTGATACAGGAATTGGCATTCCTGCCAAAGAAAAAAAGAAAATATTCAAACTGCACTTCCGTGGCAGCAATGCCATCAATTCTAAAATAACCGGTAGCGGAATCGGACTAATGTTGGTATGGAAATTGGTAAAGCTTCATGGAGGAAAAATCAATATCGACAGTACCGAACATCAGGGAACAGACATCAGACTTATTTTCTATAAAGGTTATGAGCATCTGCGTCATTACAGCATCGTAGAGCCGAATCAAGAACTGCCGGTCAAAGAAGTTGTCGAACAAGCGAAAGTTACAGAAACGCCCGAAAAGCTACAGGAAATGATTGAAGCCGCATTATTACAACGCATTCTCATCGTAGAAGACAATGATGAATTGCGCAGTTATCTCGCCACATCACTTGCAGGAGCTTATACCATACAAGCTTGCAGCAACGGAAAAGAAGCATTGATTATCGTTAAAGAATTTTGGCCTGACTTGATCCTCTCTGACATTATGATGCCCGAAATGCGCGGAGATGAACTATGTACAGCTATTAAAACAAATATTGAAACATCACATATTCCTATCGTATTACTCACTGCGTTAAACGATGAGAAGAATATTCTAAATGGATTGGCAACCGGTGCAGATGGTTATATCACCAAACCATTCAGCATCAAAATGCTAAAGGCAAGAATATCCAATATACTGTCCAACAGAGATTTATTACGGCAAAGATATGCGATGGCCACTAAAATGGATTCAGAAAAGCCGGGATTGTTGCCTGCTGAAGCCAACACACTGGACTGGAAGTTCATAACCGACGTAAAGAACAATATAAAAAATAATATTGATAATACAGATTTTACCGTAGACTCTTTATGCTCATTACATAACATGAGCCGCACTAGTTTCTATAACAAACTGAAAGCATTGACAGGACAGTCTCCCGCCGATTATATCAGAGACTTCCGTCTGAATACGGCTGCACAATTGTTGCAGAAAAAAAAGTACTCAATTACAGAAGTAGCAGAAATGACAGGATTTTGCGACAGCAAATATTTCAGAGAGGTATTTAAAAAGCACTTCAATGTAAGTCCCAGTAAGTATGGGAAAGAGGATAAAAAATAAGTATAAGATATATTCAGGCAGGCAGTTACAACAGTTCCTTACACTTATATCATAAACTGTAGGAATGTGTCAAAACCAAACCGGTCTATCCCATCGTCAGCTGTAGGGGCAGGGTTTGCCTGCCCGAAGACACAAAGCAAACTGTTTTCGGGCGAGCAAACCTCGCCCCTACAAACTAAACAATACCTCATTACCCTTCTATTTCACTCAGTTCCAACCAACGCATTGATTTTTCATCAATCAAATCATTCAGTTCCGGTAATCGCTTCGATTTCTCGGTCAGCTCTTCTACACTCAAGGTTCCACTACAAAGGGCAGATTCTATATCTGCTTTCTCCTGTTCCAGTTCTCCTATTTCCTTTTCCAACCGCTCGTACTCCTTCCTTTCCTTGAAAGTCATACGGCGTTTATCATTCAACCGTACACGTGCCGTTTTCTCCTCTTTCGGCTTCTCGGCTTCCTTCTCACGTTGCTCTTTCACTTCGCGCCAATCTCTATAATCAGAATAGTTGCCGGGGAAATCACGAATATCACCTTGTCCTTTGAATACCAATAAGTGGTCTACCACCTTATCCATAAAGTAACGGTCATGACTCACCACAATCACACAACCCTTAAAGTTCTGAAGATATTCTTCCAACACCTGTAAAGTAATAATATCCAAATCATTGGTTGGTTCGTCCAGTACCAAAAAGTTTGGATTACGCATTAACACCGTACAGAGATAAAGCCGGCGCCGCTCTCCCCCACTCAACTTATACACATAACTGTGCTGCGTTTCAGGTGTAAAAAGAAAATGCTGAAGAAACTGCGAAGCTGTAAGGCGCTTACCATTGCCCAGTTCAATTACTTCGGCAATATCCTGCACCACATCTATCACTTTCATCTGTTCATCAAACCGTAAGCCATCCTGCGAATAATATCCGAAACGCACCGTCTCGCCAATATCTATCGTACCGCTGTCCGGCTTCTGCTCGCCCATCAGAATCTTGATAAAGGTGGATTTTCCCGTACCGTTGTTTCCCACAATTCCCATCTTCTCGTATCGGGCAAAGATATAAGAGAAATCGTCCAAAATCTTCAAGTCACCGAAACTCTTGTAAAGATGGTCTGCTTCAAAAATTTTCGAGCCGATATATGACGCCTTCATTTCCAGCTTCACATTACCGTCATTGAAACGTTGTTTTGCCACCTTTTCCAGCTCATAAAAAGCCTCCTCACGATAACGCGCTTTATGTCCGCGTGCCTGTGGCATACGGCGCATCCATTCCAATTCCGTACGATATAAATTATTGGCACGGGCTATTTCGGCATTTGTCGCCTCTATGCGTTCTTGGCGTTTTTCTAAATAATAACTGTAATTACCTTTATAAGAGTAAACCTGCTTATTGTCTATTTCGATAATTTCAGAGCAGACACGATCAAGGAAATAGCGGTCGTGAGTCACCATCAAAAGACTGATATTGCCACGTCTCAAATAATCTTCCAACCACTCCGTCATATCAAGGTCGAGGTGATTGGTAGGCTCATCCAAAATCAGGAAATCAGGCTCCGTGATAAGCACATTCGCCAAAGCAACACGTTTGAGCTGTCCTCCCGAGAGATGCTTCACCTGCTGATTGAAATCACGGATTTTAAGTTGCGAAAGAATCTGTTTTGCCTTTCGTTCATAATCCCAGGCTTTTTCATGTTCCATGCGTGCCAGCAGGTCCTCCATTCCCGGATTACCTTCGGTTTCCATACACCTTTCATATTCCTTAATAAGTTGCACGGTAGTATTACCGTGATGGAAACATGCTTCAAGCACAGTCAGTTCTTCGGGATAGTGAGGATCTTGCTCCAAGTAGCCTACACACAAATCACGACGAAACACAATGCTGCCTTCATCATAACCTTCTTTTCCGGCTATAATATTCAATAATGTAGTCTTACCGCTACCGTTCTTGGCTATCAAACCGATACGTTGTCCTTCGGCTACCCCAAAAGAAATTTGATTAAATAAAACCAAATCACCAAACGATTTTGTAAGTCCGTCTATCTGTAAATATGGAACCATTCTCTTTTTTAATTAATATCATCCAACACAGCTTCCGCTTCGCGCTTAATTTTCTTAAATTCAGCCTTCAGGTCACAAGGAAGGTTTTTCTTCGCTTTATTCCATACTATGGCGGCAGGATCAATCAGCATATCGGAATTCATAAACTGCAAAGCCGGATATTCTTCCTTTCCGTCTATCACTGTCACCCATTCCATGCCTTCCATCTCATTAACCAGAATTGTGCCAAAAGCCACACCGAAGTTCTCCCAAGCCATACGCTGTTGAGGTTGGAAACGCCCGCTATCCATTACTTCCTGAATCTTTTCAATATCCTCTTCCTGCGAAGAGAAGTCTTTTGTAAGCTGTTTCTTTATCGTACTTGAGGCCCATTCATAAGCACTATTCACCTCGCCTATCTCAAGCACTCGAATAGGAATAATCTCTTTAGGATAAGCCTTATTTTCATGGCGTATTTCTATGCTGGCAATAATATTCTCGGCAACAGTTTTATCACCACCCTTAGCTACCGTAAAAGAACATTCCACGCATATATCACGACAATCAATAACCCAAAAATGAGAGGTGTACCAAATGCCTTCTTCCTGAAAGCTATCCACACTGTAAGCCGATTGCACACCTCTTATCAGGGTCAATTCAGCAGCCGGATTTTCTTTCAATTCATAACTGACACATTCTTTTCCATAGTTTGTGTCAGCACCTCTATAAGCCGAGATACGGAAATTTCCACTCCATTTGTCGGGGTCATAAAATAAAAAACTCTCTTCTGTATCTTCAAACTCACGCCAACCCGCAGGATATTCCAGCGAGAACCAGCCACCGGGAGCAATGTATTTCATAGTTCCTATTTTTTATATTTATTTATTTCACCGGTAATACTTCAATCCAATAATCATCCGGATCATTAATGAAGTATAGCCCCATCTCTGTATTTTCATAACATACACATCCCATTTCTTTATGGAATTTACGCACTTCGTCATAATCTCCTTCTACACGCAGACAAAGATGGCTTTCATTTTCGCCCAATTCATAAGGCTGCGGATGATCACGTAACCAAGTCAGTTCCAGCAAGAAGTTACTATGATCATCAGCCATATATACTAAAATAAAAGAACCATCAGCAGCTACTTTTCGATTGGCTTCATGCAGCCCCAATGCAGTTTCGTAGAATCGAATACTCTGTTCCAAATTCGTTACATCAATATTAAAATGATCAAATCTTCCTTTTACTTTCATATTTCTTTAAATTTTTATAATCTGTCCGGGATACTTTATTTCTATAAAATGTGTTCCATGGGTTTCTGCCAAAGCACGGAAAGCATTTGCTTTCCCATAGTCGGGCGCGAAATGCATCGGTACAAAAATATTTGTTTTTATTCTCTTCACAAACTGTTCGGGACCTCTCATATATTCACGTCCCAAACGCGGATCTACAGGAAACATTGCTACATCCAGTTCATGCGTATAATCATACAGATTATCCACTTCATAAAGGAAATTCTTTTCATATCCCTTCCATTCCTGTTCCGTACTTTCTTCCATCCAATGCCAGTTATTCAAATCGCCGGCATGGAAAAATTTCTTATTCTCTACTTCTATCAGAAAAGATACTCCTACATCCGTAGATCCGAATGCCCTGACCGATAAGGTTTCATCAGCATATTCCTCTCCTTTTTTCAACCAGACGGCGTCTTCTTTCTGCGCTCTTCTGTGTTTCAGAATATCCTTCGAAAAGATATAGATAATGTCTGGTCGCTGTGTTTTCCAGTCCAATACTTCCTTATTGAAATGATCTGGATGAAAATGACTGGCCAGCACATATAACTTTCCGGGGCGGTGCAAAAGTTCATCATGCACCTTTCCCTGTTCAGGTGCCACCACCGGTTCTTCAGGCTGTTCATTCATCAACCTGCGCAAAGCAGCTTCCGCCTGTTTGTCTTCTGTGTCACGGTAATAATCCATGACAACAGTATACCCATCGCCCAACAGGGCAAATCCGCTATGATAAATATAAACTAATTCCATACCTTTTATAACAAACTTACTTACCAATAGGTTGTACTTGCGCACGCGTCTTCTTGTCTATCTCCAGAAACATATAATTCACTTTTCCCGAATGGATAAGCGATTCGTTTTCTCTATATTTCTTATTGGCATATTCTTTTGATTTCTCAAAAGTAAGTTTCGACATTTGATTCTGCGATTTCCCCACCATGGTAGAATCCAGTTTTTCATCAGGAAAGAAATCGTCCAAATTCACATCTCCAATCATTGTTGTCTCCAGAAAATTCATATCGGTGTGAGTCTTGTCTGTGTAATAACCCACAAACATGTGCCCGGGGATACGTACCAATATAGGATTGATATTTATCGCCTTGAGCAATGAGGCGAGCAACACGCTCCCATCTACACAGTTTATCTGCGAAGACTCCAATGCATCATCCAACGTACGCACACGCTGAGTATAAACCACATTCGACGACAAACTGCTATTGGTTGTGGAACTATATTTAAAGTTACGTTTTTGCAATACATTCCATAAAGCATAAACTTGCTTATCCACATTTTCGGATTGACTTGTATCTCCCTGATACCCCAGGAAACGATTGACTAAGCGCGTGTCCAATGCTTCACGCAAAAGTTTGTCTATCTGCGGATGTTCCTCGTTCACATAAGCGGCAAAAAACTCACCTGTATCGTGAAATTTCATTTTATCGTCTACATAACCAAGCGGACACTCATTGATACTCCGCATAGAAATGGTTTTCAATCGCTGAGGCATTTTTTTTCTGTTAAGTTCCGCCTTGACAGATATACTAACGGGCACTGCCTGATTATTGTCACGCAAAGCCTGATAGTTCCAAATGATGTCGGGGAAAACAAGATATTCCTTACCGGGCTTAGGCAAAATAAATTCGGAAACAGATTCAGAGAAGAAAGGAGTTTCAGCCACTTCAATACGCAATTTACTATTGGCATAGCTGTTTTTTATACGAATAGCAATACCTGATTTCGGATTACCAATATAATCGGAATCGGCAGGAACAATCAAGTCTCCATCCGTAGTAGCTGTAGAAAGTATAGTAGCCGGAAACACATTCCCCCCTAATTGATCTGTTATTTCGAAACCACTCCGAAACGGTTCATAGCGATAAACAAATACAGAAAATGCCATCACCAAAATGATAGATAGCACAATAGTTGACCACTGCCATCTATCGAGTTGTTTCAAATTTACTTTCCTCATGTTCATTAATCCATTTACCCGACATGAAACCGAAGTCTATAACCGTCACCAGACTAAAACTTATATTCACTATAGGGTCGGATATATTCCTCCCCTACAATAGACAAAATAATAGCTGTTATTTTGCAGCGATGCTTTCGATTTCCACCAATGCACCTTTCGGCAATGCCTTAACTGCTATTGCAGAACGGGCAGGAAAATCACCTTCAAAATACTTGGCATAAACAGCATTCATTTCTGCAAATAAGGACATATCCGCTAAAAAAACAGTAGTCTTTACAATATTTGCAGTAGTCAAACCGGCTGCTGCCAATACATGCTTGATATTTTCAAAAGCCTGAGCAGTCTGTTCGGCAACTCCTCCCGGAACAAATTCACCGGTAGCAGGATCTACAGGCAACTGACCTGAGAGAAATACCATACCATTTGCCTCAATCGCCTGACTATAAGGTCCTATAGCTGCAGGAGCCTTTTCTGTAAAAATCACTTTTTTCATGTTTATTCAATGTTTTAATAATAAAAATCAAATTTTCATGGGCTAAATTAGCACTTTTTCCGCTATAAAACACAGATATGCCTAAACAATCTGACTTTTTTTTACGTTCATTTAACATCGGTACCGAGAGAAACATAGGCCGATATTTTGAAGCGTCTTTTTTTATTAATTTTAAAAATATGGTATTTTTTTCTCCTATTTGAAGAGTTTTTCAAAAAAAACAGCTACATTTGCATCAGTAAACGCAGAATTTGCCAATCTGGCAAGTTTCGTTTACGTTCCGATATAATATCTATAACATATTAAATCCCGTAATCATAAATTATGAACTGCGATCTCAAGACATTTCATGTGCCGATTGCGTTCTTTGATTACACAATAAAAAAATATTTTACTAATAACATATACTATATGTATAACATCATTCAATTAAACGACAAAGACTTGTCAGAATTACAATCAATCGCCAAAGAGTTGGGTATCACTAAAACAGAGTCTCTGAAAAAAGAAGAACTCGTTTATAAGATTCTGGACGAGCAAGCAATAGTCGGAGCAACCAAAAAAGTAGCAGCGGCCAAAGTAAATGAAGACCGCAAAGAAAACCAGCCTAAAAAGAGATCACGTATCAGTGTTAAAAAAGAAGGTGACAAGGTATATACTGCCACCAAAGATAAAGCACAAAAGCTAGAAGCAGCTACTCCAACAACGGCTGCACACATCGCAGAAGAGGCTGAAAAAGAAGCAGTTTCCACAGTTGAAACAGCTCAACCCATCCAAGAAAAAACAGTAACAGAAGCAGTTGAAAAGTCTGAGCCGAAGAAAAGAGGCCGCAAGCCGGGTACGAAGAATAAAACTGCTGCCAAGACAGAAGAACAACCTGCTACAACAGCAGAAGAAACCAATAACACTACTCCTCAAAAAGTTTCGGCAACCAATACTCCGAAAGAAAAAGAGGTAATTCTTCCCGAATTGGATTTCGATAGCGATACAGACGACTTCATTCCAATTGAAGATCTCCCTTCGGAAAAGATTGAACTTCCTACTGAATTACTTGGAAAGTTTGAAGCAACCAAAAATGAGGCACCTGTTCCCACTGTCACTCCAGCTTCTAAATTCCAGCCTCGCCAACCACGCGAACAAAACCCGAGATACAACAACCCCAATCAACGCAACAATAATAATTATAACAACCAGCGTCCGACCAACAATAACAACACAGAAGGTCTGGAATCTCCACAGCAACCCCAACAATCGGCTCCCGAGCGTAAACCGGTAGAAAAGCCTTACGAATTTGAAGGTATTCTGACAGGAACCGGTGTTTTAGAAATCATGCCTGACGGTTATGGTTTCCTTCGTTCATCAGATTACAATTACCTTTCTTCGCCAGATGATATTTATGTGTCACAGTCACAAATCAAACTATTTGGTCTGAAGACAGGCGATGTAGTCGAAGGCTCTATCCGTCCACCCAAAGAAGGAGAAAAATACTTCCCGCTGGTGAAAGTAGAAAAAATCAATGGTCTAGACCCCGGACTAGTGCGCGATCGCGTTCCATTCGACCACCTCACTCCGCTGTTCCCCGACGAAAAGTTCAAACTTTGCAAAGGTGGTTACAGTGATAACCTTTCTGCCCGTGTGGTAGATATGTTCGCCCCCATCGGCAAAGGACAACGTGCACTGATTGTGGCTCAACCTAAAACCGGTAAGACCATCTTGATGAAAGATATTGCCAATGCCATCGCTGCCAATCACCCCGAGGTCTACATGATTATGCTGCTCATTGACGAACGTCCTGAAGAAGTAACTGACATGGCCCGCAGTGTCAATGCCGAAGTTATCGCTTCTACATTTGATGAACCGGCAGAACGTCACGTCAAGATTGCAGGTATCGTGCTCGAAAAAGCAAAACGCATGGTAGAATGTGGTCACGATGTCGTGATATTCTTAGACTCTATCACCCGATTGGCTCGTGCATACAATACTGTTTCCCCCGCTTCGGGTAAAGTATTGTCGGGTGGTGTAGATGCCAATGCATTACATAAACCCAAACGTTTCTTCGGAGCAGCACGCAACATCGAAGGCGGCGGTTCACTTACCATTATCGCTACTGCATTGATTGATACCGGTTCTAAGATGGATGAAGTAATCTTCGAAGAATTCAAGGGTACAGGTAACATGGAGTTGCAACTCGACCGCAACCTTAGCAACAAACGTATCTTCCCTGCTGTCAATATCGTTGCATCCAGCACCCGCCGTGATGACTTATTGCTTGATAAGACTACACTCGACCGCATGTGGATTCTGCGTAAATATCTGGCAGATATGAATCCTATCGAAGCTATGGATTTTGTAAAAAGCCGTTTGGAAAATACGCGTGACAATGAAGAATTCCTAATGAGCATGAACTCATAAACAAATCATAGTTTCATAATACACTATAAAAAGACTGCGTGCACCTCCTGCAGAGCACGTGGTCTTTTTATTTATCTATAATAATACCAACACAAACCTTTCTATTATTTTGCAAATAGTTTTTTGAACAACGATATATGCATACTAATTTTCTATACATTTTTCCTACAAATCAATATCACACCATCTGAGTCCAGTAACTTCTCCAACTCTTAACCCCGTTCCAAGCATTACTGCAAACACCGGATACCAATACACTGCTGTATTAGAGTTCTTCAGATAATCCATAAACAATTCCTGCTCAGGTCGAGTAAGTCCCCTGCGTTTCTCTGTCTTGAAGCAATGAGCTTTTTTCAATTCCCTTAAAACATTATTTGTCGGATTGTTTCTGATATAGTTATCATCAACCGCCATATCAAATATCTGATGAAGAATGTTGTGGACACCATCAACCGTTGCTGGCTTCAATCCTCGCTCATCAACCAGATAATTATAAAATCTCTTAATATCTGATTTCAAAAATGTTGAAATTCTCTTAGAACCGATTTGCCGACGTACAAAGGTTTCATAAATATATTTGTAATTCTCAAAAGTATTATTCTTTATTCCACGTTTCAAATCTCTCCAAAGTTCATACATATCGTTAAGTGATGTATAGCGAGCTTCTGCCTTGATACCGTCTTTCTTGTCCTTGTCAATTTCATCTTCCTTATATCTTAAATCATCCAGGTTCCTTGCATAAATACAATGTCTTTTACGGTTCTCATCTGTCCATCGGAATTGATAAGTACCGTCCGGGCGTTGCGATTCCCCTTTGCGGAGAACCTTTCTTGATTTATCTTTTCTTTTAGTATTTGCCATTGTGTTACCTCCTACAATTCTGTGCTTGAGTCAATAAACTCCTCTAACTTCTCTCGTATAATTAAAAGCCTGTCGCTTCTTGCAATTCTGAAACTGCAATCCTTATCCATCAATAGTGCCTTTAATCTTCGCTCTCCAATACCTGAATAAGCAGCCGCTTCCTCGACCGTAAGACATTTCTTTTCCCA
>ENA-UEPJ01003408-UEPJ01003408.1-human-gut-metagenome-genome-assembly--contig:-NODE-3408-length-14219-cov-8.497172_pt1 | contig 14219 bp, 8 predicted proteins | sample MGYA00242890_ERZ507896 | MGnify/ENA primary metagenome ERZ507896 (study PRJEB26167, sample SAMN06115508) | human gut metagenome | host: Homo sapiens | place: China:Qinghai | collected 2015-08-20... | reverse complement strand
CCCCTCCCCAAACCCCACCCCTCCATCTTCAAAGACTTTTGGCCTTATCGAATCCCTTTTCACACGTTTTCTCAAGCATGGGAGAGGCATTCACACTTTCAATGAAAATGATAATATAACATGTTAAAATAATAAATTAAATTTTAAAAATATCAGAAAAGTGAATGTTTCGCATGGGGAAAGTGCTTGCGCTTGACTCGTGATGAACCACCGATGCAACATTTTCCCGCATAAAAAAATGACGCAGCCGGGAACCCCTTTCCCGAAAGGGCCTCCCGATCCGTAAAGGGCAGCATCATGGATAAGCCTGATTTGACTCTCTATCTCGGCGGCACGCGGAGCGGCAAAAGCGCACGTGCGGAGGCCCGGGTTTTTCAACGGGCCGACGGTCCGGTGTTGTATGTCGCTACAGCTGAAGCACGGCCGGACGATCCTTCGATGACGGAACGCATCCGGCGGCACCGTGCCCGCCGCCCGGAAAACTGGCGGACGCTCGAATGTCCGCTCCAGCTTGGAGAGCACATTGGCACCGCCCTTGCGGAATTCCGTAACACGGCGGGAACTCCCACCGTTTTGCTGGACTGCATCACCTTGTGGGTATCGAATATCCTGTTCAGCCTGCCTGATCCCGAAGATCTCAGCTCTTTCGAAGGTGCTGTGCGCCTTGAGACGGAAGCGTTGCTCGACATAATGCGCTCTTCCGGTTGCCAATGGGTGGTTGTTTCCGGCGAAACCGGGCTCGGCGGCATCGAACCTACCCGGCTCGGGCGGAACTACTGTGACGGCCTCGGCCTCGCCAACCAGCTTATCGCCGCGCAAGCCCGTGAAGCCTTCCTCGTCGTTGCCGGGCGGCTGCTCAAGCTGGAGGAATAAGGGGAGCCAATGAGAGGGCACCGCGCCCTTCCTTCCCCAACAAGAAAGAGCGATATGCCTTTGACCGCTCCCGCCCTCAAACAAAAAACGCTCTGCTCCGCTCTTCCGTTAGAAAGAACAACAATAAGTTGATAACAGTAAAAGTCTTTAAGGGAGGGAGAACTTTCTGAACATGTTCTCCCCTCCCTCAAATTTTTCTTCCCTTTTCCTTTCCGCTTCTCTTTGTTGACCAAACAACCAAGCACACCCCTCAAAAGCTGTTCCTTTGCGGACATGGCAAAATCCGGGTTTTTGAGAGTATCGCTTTGTAACATTCTTTTAATACACACTCTTTTTTTGAAAAAAGGGACATATTGTAACGCCATTCCAATATCCTGAAAAATTCTTTCCCGGCAAGCGTTTTCTTTTCAAATGGTATTCAGGCAAGTTACAGAAATGCCTTGCAGCAAGTGCTCTTTTTCACTCCATCTTTTTCCCGTTTTCCCTTGACCCAAAACGGGAGCGCCGATATAGGATCAAAGAAACCCTATTCATGTTTAGCCGCGCGGAAAGACCATGAAAAGACGCCTTTTCCTGCCTCTGCACCTGTTCATCCTGTTTGCCACGTTGCTGGCGGCAGGCTGCTGGTGCCCGCGCGCCGATGCCCATGAGCCGGAGAAAGGCGCATTCCGCCACGCTCCGACGCAATACGAAACGGTCATTCAAGACGTCTATCAGCCCTTGCTGATCCAGACGGAGGTGCGCGTCCCGCACGTCCGCGGGCACGAACTTTCCCAAAAGGACAACGACGCCCCGGTGTACGACGCCGGACAAAGCGCCGCTCCCCCCATGCTCCCGCCGCTCCTGTCCGCAGGGCTTCCGGCGGTGGTCCCCCTCCCTCTCCGTCCCTCTTGGCGGGGCCTTGTCGTATTCCCTCTGCCTCCTCCCGCGATGATCGGCTGACGGCCTTTCCGCACATGACGCCATCCGGCAATCGTGCAAAGGACACTCCCACCCTTGGCCCTTGTCGCGCCCGCGCCGCGAAACGGACAGAATCCTCTGTCCTCCCCGCGAGCGGACACCCGGAAACACGCGCCCGCCGAACGTGCTCCCCGAAAACGGGGGAGGTCTCCCCGTTCGTCCCGGCGCCCGCAGGAGGAAATCATGGAAGCTCCCAAGAAGCCGTTGTATAAATCTCTTTATTTTCAGGTTATTTGCGCCATTCTCCTTGGTATTGCCCTTGGGCATTTCTATCCCCAGACCGCTCAGGCCATGAAGCCGCTCGGTGACGGGTTCATCAAACTTATCAAGATGATCATCGCGCCGATCATTTTCTGCACTGTGGTCCTCGGCGTCGCAGGCATGGAAGACATGAAGAAGCTCGGCCGTATCGGCGGCAAAGCGCTCATCTATTTTGAAGCGGTGACGACCCTGGCCCTTATCATCGGGCTTGTGGTGGTCAACACCCTCCAGCCGGGTGGGGGAATGCACGTCGATCCCGCGTCCCTCGACACCACCGCCATCGCCAAGTACACCGCTTCGGCCCAACACAACGGCTTCATCGACTTCCTGATGAACATCATCCCCGGCACCATCGTAGGCGCGTTCGCCAATGGCGACATCCTCCAGGTGCTGCTCATTTCCCTGCTCTGCGGCGCGGCCTTTTCCGCCCTCGGCAAGCGCGTCGCCGGTATCGTCGGGCTCATCCGTCAGGCTTCCTCGGCCCTGTTCGGCATCATCAACATCATCATGAAGCTCGCCCCGCTCGGCGCGTTCGGCGCTATGGCCTTCACCGTGGGCAAGTACGGCCTCGGCACGCTCGGTTCCCTCGGCTATCTCATGGGCAGCTTCTACCTGACCTGCCTGTTGTTCGTCTTTGTCGTCCTGAACATCATCGCCCGCCTCACCGGGTTCTCGCTGGTCAAGCTGCTGCGCTACATCGCCCATGAATTGTGGCTCGTGCTCGGCACGTCCTCGTCCGAATCCGCCCTCCCGACCCTCATGGCGAAGCTCGAACACATGGGCGCACGCAAGGACATCGTGGGCATCGTGGTCCCGTCCGGCTACTCGTTCAACCTTGACGGCACTTCCATTTATCTGACGATGGCGGCTATCTTCATCGCGCAGGCCCTCGGCATCGAACTGAGCCTCAAGGAAGAACTTACCCTGCTCGCCGTACTGCTGCTGGCCTCCAAGGGCGCGGCCGGGGTCACGGGTTCCGGATTCGTCACCCTCGCCGCTACGCTGGCGACCATCCCCACCATCCCGGTGGCCGGTATCGCCCTCATCCTCGGCGTGGACCGCTTCATGTCCGAAGCCCGCGCGCTGACCAACCTCGTCGGCAACTCCGTGGCGACCATCGTTGTCGCCAAGTGGGAAGGTGCACTTGATATGCAACGCCTCCATGCCGAGCTTGATCAGCCCACCGTCATTGAAGAGGAACCTTTCCTGCCCGACGACGGTTTGCTCCAGCCTGTACCTGCGGACAAGTAGTTTGGGGGAAGGCGCGACGTGCCGGGGGAAGGGAAACCCTTCTGAAGAAGGGTTTCCCTCCCCCCGGACCCCCCACCTTTCCCAAGACTTTTGACTGGTGGGGAGGGCGGCCCAGAAGGAGTCCGTTCCGGCGGGAGTTGGAAAAGGCATCTCCCCCGCCGTCGATATGGATGGGATTCACCCGTTTTCCCGGTATGTTGAAAAAAGGCCCTTGGCGGTTTATCGCTAAGGGCCTTTTGGGTTATCCGTTTGGTAATTTGTATTGCCGTGGTCGGGCTATGCTTTCACAAGCTCCACGGTGCTGTAAGCGTCTTGGATCTTGAACACCAATCTGCCGATACGCCGCAATTCCCGGGCCAGCGTATGCATCACCACACCTTCCACCTTGGCCTCGGGGTTCATCAGTTCCAGAAGATCCGCGAAGGTTTCAAGCGAAGAGAACGCTCTGAACAGCAATTCCCGCATTTCTTCGGCGTTTTCCGCTTCCAACAGTTCTTTTTCGCAGCGCACAGCCAAAGGAGGAAATCGATAATGGCGGATTTCCTCTTGGATTCGCTCTACCTTCGCAGGCGCGGGGTGTTCTTCGTCGGACGGCGTTCCGGAACGGAGCAGGGCCTGAGCAGCGCTCTGAAGCAGGGCGGCGAGAGATGCCGCATCGGGAGGGGAGCGGAAACAGGAAAAGGCGTTTCTGACATGATGCACTCCAAGGATTTTTTTGATTGGAGCCTTCAAAATAGAAAACTCCGGGTGCTCAAAACCGTCCTTGGAACGGCGGGCATATTCCCGGCAAGCCGGTCTTGTATTAGCCCACACCCGGAGAATAAGGCAAAGGTTACGCCAAAACGGAGGCGTAAAAAAAGCCACTCTAACGGGACGGCGGGCCGCCAAGGAATAAAGGTGTTTTGAAGCACCTTTCTAAAAATACACATAGAAAACCGATGAAGTCAAGAAACGCTTCGGGAGTGGAGTGCCTTCCCACGCCGGACTGCAATCATTGTATGGATCCAAAAGAAATGGTTCCCTCGTAGGAATACCACAACTGAGACGGATTCAAGGCACATCCCACTCAACAGGCTTCCGATAAAAGACGAAAAAAGATACTCCCCCTCCCTTCCATTACGCCGCACAAGCGTTTCCTTTGGCGGCCTTGCCGCCAAAGGAAACGCGCCGCCGGGTCAAGGGGGCGCTGCCCCCTTGCGGGGTCCCGAGGGGCAGAGCTCCGGAAAAAGGGCAGACAGGGTTACTTGGAAGGTTCACTTTCGCGCTGGGAAACGTAAAGGGACTTGTCGTCTATGTTCAGCACCGGAAGGAACTGCCCGGCCAGCGCGTACAGCCGATAGGCTCCGACGATCTCGTTCCCGCGCGCCGTGGCTTCCTGCGTGGCGGAATTGAAGAGCTCGCTCTCAGCGTCCAGCACGTCAAGCAGGCTGCGCTGCCCAAGGTTGAACTGCGCCAGATAAGCATCCCGCGTCTGCGTGTTGTAAACGACCGCTTCCTGATAATACTTCCGCTGTTCAATGGCGGCCATGTAACGGGTCCACGTGTCCGCGATTTCGAGATTCAAATCATCAAAGAAGTTATAGGCGGTCTGACGCGCCTGACGGATGCGCGACTCGGCGGCTTCCGTCTCGGCCTTATCCGCACCGCTGTTGAACAGGTTCCAACGCATGGTCGCCATGACGTCGAAACTCGACGTCCAATTGCTCCCCCTGCCGCCGCGATCCGAATAGTTCGGCCCAACCTCAAGATTGATCTTCGGATGGTAGGCCGACTGTGCAAGTTCCTTCTCGCCGCGTGCCGCCCGGATGTCCGCAAGATACGCCTTCAGCTTGGGGTTCCCTTCCTCAGCCGCCTTCATCACCGCGTCGGGGTCGGCAAACATCCCTTCAGGGACATATACTTCCGCAAGCGACGGGGGCACGGGCTTCCCGGTCAGCCGGATATAGGAGGCTTCGGCTTCGCGCAACGAAGCCTCGGCGTCCGTCAGGGTGGACATGGCGCGGGAAAGGCGGCCTTCCGTCTGGGTCAGGTCGGCCGTCGTGGATGCCCCGAGGTTCAGGCGCTCGCGCTGCGAAGCGAGGATTTCCTTATGCCGCGCCACATTTTCCTGTGCGAGGCGCAGGATTTCACGCCGCCGCAGGTAGTCCACATGGGCGATGAGGCCATCCAGACCGAACGAGGTAGCGTTGTCGAACACGCGGTATTCCATCGATTCAACGGTGGCTTCTCCAGTACGGACACGGCTGCGGGTGGCGAAGCCGTCCCACAGGGGCTGGGTCAGGGTAATGCCCACGCCGCTCGCCGCATACATGCCCTTATCCGAACCGTAGGAGCGCGTGGTATCGTCGCTCAGGCGGCTGGCGCCGTAGCGCCCGGTCGCGTCCACGCTCGGCCCCCATCCGGCCTTTGCCCGGCGCAGTTCATAGCGGGTCACATCCAGATTTTCCTGAATGACCTTGAGTCCCCGGTGGTGGGCGATGGTCTCGGTCACGGTTTCCCGGACGGTGACAGCACTTTCCCGCACGGGCGCGGAAGTCACGGCGGCGTTGGAGGTCGGAGCGGCCGGGGCATTCGTCATTCCGCCGAGACACAGCACCGCCGTCATAAGGATCATCGCAAAGGCTCTACCGTACATATTTTGCTCCTCCGGAGGGCAACTCACCCTCCTGCGTGGCACTCACCCACGCGCTCACTCGGGACATCCCCCAAGCGTTTTCCTAAAAAACCGTACCGCGCACAGGCGGATCGGCGTTTCCCTCGACAAGCGCCCTCTCCTTTCGAAAGACGGGAGGGCTTGCTACGCCACCCCCTCATCCTCTTCAGGCAGGTTGGCGGCGACCCTGTTCCTGCCCGCTTTCTTGGCTTTGTAGAGAAACGCGTCGGACACCTGCACAGCCCGCCGTATTTCCGCATGACATTTCCGCGTTCCGGCGTAATCGGCAGCGACGACTTCCGTCACCCCGAGGCTGATCGCCACCCGGATCTCCTCCCCTCTGGTGGAGATCGGTTTTCCCGCGATGCTCTTGCGCAGCCGTTCCGCAACCAATGCCGCCCGGATCACATCCGTATCGTACAGCATGACGAGGAACTCTTCCCCGCCATACCGGCAGCAAATATCTTCAACCCTGAGGCAGTCCAGAAAGCGCTGCGCCACCACGCGCAACACCTCGTCCCCCGCCTCATGGCCGTGCCGGTCGTTGACCTTCTTGAAATGATCGATGTCCGCCATGATAAAGGAAATGCTCTGCCGCTTGCGGCTTGCGCGGGCAAAGCTCTTTTCCGCCAGCGCGAGGAAGCCGCGCCGGTTCGGCAGGCCCGTCAGCATGTCGGTCAGGGACAGGTTCCTGTACTTCTCGATGAGCCTTCTGTTTTCTTGCAGCGTATTGCCGATAAGCTCGAAGTACGTCCCGAGGGCCCCCAGGCGGGGAAGTTCCGGCGTGTCGCCCTCCGCGAGTTCCTTGATCCCCCGCTCGACCGCCTTGAGCCTATCCATGATGTCCTTCAAATACGTAGCCATACAGCCGCAGTTTTCGAAATGGACTCCCAGTTCCCCGTGCGCGATGGATTGCGCGGCCCGGCGCAGTTCGTAAATCTGGAGGCAGAGCTCACGGATCTCCCTATCCTGCACAGGTATTTCGTCGACGATGCGGACCGTACATCCGCTGTCGTTCACGATCCGCGAAATGATCTCAAGAAGCTTAGGCAGAGGTAGATTCGAATGCATCGTTTCCCTCCGCGAGTTGTATTTGTTGGGCGCGCCAATGGCTGTAACGGTCCATCAGGAAAGCAATATGCCTTGGTAACAGGGTATTTTTATTGTGTTTCCCAAAAACGGTCTTCCGGGCGTTCCGGCGTATGGAGAGCAGCTCGGATCGCCTTTCGAGCAACAGGGTTATGAGCATGACCCAATTCATCCTGCGCCCGGAGGGGTACAGAAAACCGTTCTGGCCGTCGCTGAGGACTTCGCGGACGGCTCCGGTGTCGGGCGCGAGCACGACGCACCCGCAGCTCATGGCCTCCAAGAGTTCGGAAGGCAACATAAAGGAAATATCTTTGCAGAGATGCAGCGAGGAGACACACAACAGGTCGCGGTAGGCTCCCGGAGGGAGAAAATCCAGCAGGTGGATCCGGCCCCTCATGCCGGAGGGAAACGCCGCCATGCTTTCCCGGAGGCTATCGAGGCGGACCTCCTTGCCCGTGCTGATAAGAACCACATGGCAGTCCGGCCGCGCCGAGAGCAGGGACGGCAGCTCGCACCAGAAACCACCCTCCCGCAACCGGGCGGCGTCCCGCACGGAAAGGGTCACGATCTCTTGCCGTTCCGTCAGTTCGCAGTCCCCGAAACTGAATCGGCTGACGGGGGCCGGAGCGAAAAACTCCGTGTCTACACACTTCCGCAGTACGGAAATGAACCCGCGCATCCCTTCGGGGTATTGCTCCCGTTGCCATTCCGTCGTCGTAAAATGGCAGTTACAATCAAAAAAGTTTTTCGCTTGCAGCGTGTTGCGGATATTGCGGGGGGCCAGGGGGATGTCGGGCATGGTGCTGAGAGGATAGCGGGTCTCGGCCTCATCCCGAAAATACCAGTCGGCATACCCGACAAGGAAAGCTTCCGGGAACAGGTTCCGCACAAACAGACCGTTGCCCATAGAACCCGACAGGATCACCATGTCGGGCTCAAACCCTTCCGCAAGCACGCCCATGAGCGACGAAGCCGTGGCCCGGCCGCGCAAATAGGCCATGGTCCAATCCCGTTCCCCGGCGTCAAGGGCGGGGGTCGATATCGATGCCACAGCCTTCTTCCTGTCCTTGGGCTTCTTCAGAAGAACCCTCTTGACGCCAGGGAGCGAGAAATCCCGCCTCCCGTACTCCGACGCGAACAGCACCTCGTTGCCCGGCAGTGCGGCCAACGAGGCGGCCATCGTCCCCAGAGGTCCGGGAAAAGTATAATTCAAAAAGAGGATACGCATAGGCCCTTCGGGCATCCTCCCGGATTGCGCGGTATAGTCGATCCGGGAGGATGCGTGTATGTTACTGCGCGTTTTCCAGAATGAACTTATGGAGCATCGCCTGATCGTCCGTGACGGTTTCCGGCGTGAGGCCATGCACTTGGATGGTAAGGCCCGCATCCGCATTCACGAAGGCGTCGCCCTGCTGTGTCCATGCATCGCTCAACGTCAGCGTTTCCTTGTCCCCGTCAAGGCCGAGCTCTATGCCGTACTGCTTCAGCCCGGCCGTATCCGTAAGCGACAAGGCATGGTCCCCGGAAATCAGAACTTCCACATTTTGGACGATCGGGCCATTATTCGGATCGGTGTTCCGCAGCAGATCGTCGAGGGTCAGGTCCTTGTTGTCGGTAATCAGGAAGTCGATGCCGTCGCCGCCGTCCACAAGGAAGTCGGTGGAGTCGTACTTGATGATGTCGTTCCCGGAGCCGCCGAACAATATATCCCGTCCCTCTCCACCGTCGAGGTAATCATCTCCGCTGCCGCCAAAAAGGATGTCGTTCCCGGAACCTCCGTATAGATGATCGTTGCCGCTACCGCCGAAAAGGACGTCGTCTCCAGAGCCGCCGTACAAGTGGTCATTGCCGCCCAGACCGAAGAGGACATCGTTCCCTTCGCCACCGAACAGCCAATCGTCACCGTCGGACGAGTTTTCCAGATGCTTTTCCGACCAGTCCGCAAGCTCATGCAGCTTGGCGCTATCGTGGCCCAGATTCAGGATGGCATCGCTCAGGGATGCCGGAGTGACCCCGTGTGAGCCCCCCGTAAGAGTGCCGAGTTCCTGCGCGAGCCGGTGCAGGGTATCGTCTGCGCCTGAAGTATTGCTGCCGTCGCCGATGAGCAGATCGTTGCCGCCCTGCCCATACATGACGTCATTGCCTTCCCCGCCGATCAGGGCATCGGGCATGTCCGGCTTGCCCTCGTTGGCGTTCGGAACCAGCGCGCTGCCTATTTCCTCAGGATGCTCGCGGACGTAGTCGATAACGTCGGCCGTGCTCGGATTGAAGCCGAGCTGCGCCTTCACATACTCCGCGAGAGAGACGATGGCCCCATCCACGCTGAACTGCGCGGTGTCTCCGAAGACCACGTCATCGCCCTTGTTGGCGAAGATGGTGTCCGAAACGGGCTTCGTCACCGTGGACGAAACAATGGCGTCATACAACTCATTCGCGTTGTTGATGATAGTCGCGTTGTGGGGAGAATCCTCACTCGGGGTATTATCGAACTTGTCGAGCACGTCGAGGTTGTTCGCGCCATTCCCAAGGATGCCTATGGCGTGAACGTCGACCGGGTGGGCGCTGTCTCCGACGATGCGGTTATAGACCTTTTCCGCATTGCCGACGTGGTCCCTTCCTCCACTGTTGGACTTGTTCGGATCCCCGTCGGTGATGAAGTACAGCCTGTTGTCATGTCCGTTTGCTTCCACCGAATTGAACCACGTTTCAGCCTTCAGCAACGGATCTTCATAGTTTGTTGAACTGTACAGGTTCTTAGAATTCAAATAGTCACTGATGAACTGATTCAATTGGGCTTCCGTCGTCGCGCTGGTCAACAAGAATGTGTTATTGGCGTTGACAGACCCGGCGAACTTAACAAGCTGAATGTTGATGACAGCATCGGTCCCCTTGATATCGCTCCACAGCTTTGTGATGTACTGAGCGACGGCCTTCTGAGCCGTATCGTAGGAACATCCCTCCGTATACTTGTAATTTCCCCACCAATCCTTTGTGCCCATCGACAACGAGTTATCCAACACAAATGAGATGTTGTAACTCATAGCGACGTTTTCCGTCGTCGTCGCGCCTTGCAGGAGGTCGTCGCCGATGGAGCCCGCGCCGGTCGTAGCGGTCACGTTGACGGTGATGTCTGCGCTGTCGGTCGCGCCGTGCCGGTCTTCCACCCCGTAGCCGAACTGGATAGATTCACTGTTCTTTCCGGTATTCGTAACCGAAATCGTGCCCTTCTGCCAATCGATCGAGATCTTCGTCGTCTCGTTGTACGAGATGTCCGTGGAAGCATCATGGGAAGTATATGTCTTACCGCCTATGGTGATCTCCGTGATATGCAGGCCGTCCTTGGACACGGACGCGTCATCCCTGTCCATGTCGTTGTGCAACAGATCCTCAAACGTGATCATGATCGATGTACTCGGCACCTCTCCCGAGGGGACCGTGCTGCTGATGACCACGTTGTCGGGCGTGAAGACATCAGCGGTATGCTCCACTTCAATGGATGCGGACCCCCTAAGATCCCCGCCCACGGCCAAACCGCCGCTCACCGTGAAATCCTCTCCGGCGTGCACATTGCCCGTGACATACAAGAAGCTGTTCGCGCCGAACCCTTCACTGTTGATGGAGAGGTTGCCGTTGACGATGGTGACGCAATTCAGGGGCGTATTCCCCAGCAGCAAACTGTTTAAATCTCCTTCGATGTACAGCAGCAGGTTGTGTTCCGAGGCGTACTTGACCGCGGCCTGAACCTGATCAGCACTCGTCCCGGAGGAAATCTTCAACGTGTAGATGTGTGCGGCGTCCTTTAAGGTATCCAGTGTCAGGTTGTTGCCGCCCAGATCCGAGAAGAACTTGCCGAAAAGGTCACCCGCAACCCCATCTTCCAAAACTGAGAACGCGTCATCCTGCTTGTCCGTCATCCATCCGGTATGGATACTGTCGCCTACAGTACCGCCCACCGTAATGATGCTGTCCCCGAGCACCGCGCTCGCCGATGCGGAGATGATGCTTTCTCCGGCCACGGCCTTGTCGATGTCATAGATATTGTCCGCCGCTTCTGGAGCGGTATTGGTGACGGCGATATGGACCGTATCGGTTGCGGTATCCAGATCTCCGTCCGTGGCCACCACCTTGAGATCGCCGCCAAATCCTTCCTTGACCTTGGTCGAATCATATTCCAGCGTATAGGAATACCGGAATTCATTGCCGTCGGTCCCAGTCTGGACGACGGTTATGGTGTAGAGGCCGTCCGGGTCCGTATACTGCCAGTTGCCTTCAACGTTCTTTTCGAGCGCATGCCCGTCGAACGTGAACGCCGCGTCCCCCGGCCCGTCCGCACCGAAATGCACCATGAATGTATCCGTAATGCTGCCGCCCTCAGAGTCCGCAGCGTGTTCGACTCGATCGCCCTGAACAGTCAGCACGGGCGCGTCGTCAAGCGCGTCCACGGTGATTTGGCCGGTCGCCGTGCCGCCCGTGGTCGTGATGCTCACGTCGAACGCGTCCGCGTGCACGGCCTCCCCGCGTCCCGCGTCGCCTTCGCCGGGGCGGTTGGACGCGTTGCCCGTGGCGTCCACGGGCGCGGTCAGGGTATAGGTGTAGTGCACGGTCCCGTCCGCATCCATGCCCGTCACCGTCAGCGTGCCGTGCGCGCCGCCGGGCACGGACACCGCGGCGTCCGCCGTCACTTCAACGCCGTTGTGGTACAGCTTGCCGTTTTCCACCTTCAATTCGGTGCCGCCGATGCTCACCGTGGCGTCCGCGCCGTGCAGCTCCATCTTGAACGAGCCGTCCGTCGCGGCTCCGAAGGGCTGCGTGGCCGACGTCTCGTGCTGCGAGCCCATGCCGGGGATGTTGCCTTCGTCCGTGGTCACCGCGCTCGAGCCGCCCGAGGGGGCGTCGTTGAACAGCGGGCGTTCGGGCACTATCACTTCTTCAACGACAGTCTCCTCTTCCTCCACGCCTCTGTTGCCGTAAGCCTCTAATTCACGATCAGGTTCAGCAGCGCGGTTCAAGCCGAGATCAAGGCCGCCAAGACGTTCGACCCCATCCATGAGGGAAGCGTCCGTGTACTCGTGGAAGCGGCCGCCGTCGGCGTTCGAAGCCGCTACCGCCGGACCTGCCGCGGGCATCAGATCGGGTTCGTTAAGGGCTGCAAAAAACTCGGAACCGGAAACGGACGTTCCATCCACGATGAAGTCCGGGATGCTGTCCTTGGAGAAAGTCGTATAAAAATCAGTAAGGGTAATCCGGCTTCCGTCTTCAAAGGAAAGAAGCAGATCATTGCCTTCCTTGGAAAGGACCACGCTGTCCGAAGGAAAATCGAACGCGATGTGGTCAAATTTTTCGCTAGGGATAACCTGATTGGCTCCATTCGCAGGATGTCTGAGAGTAAGGTCTGCCATCATATGCTCCGAATACTGTTAAGTGGATGAAAAAATATCGTTTGGCGAACACCGCGGAACGTTCGCCTCTCATGCCGGACTGAGTATCGACTTCTTGTCCATCACCATGATGGCGCCTTCCTTGTGCCTCATTTCGACAGCGCCTTTGGGCAGGCCGTTCAAAGAGTACGAAAGGAACCATCCATTATCTTTCGTGAAACCAAAAAGTTTATTCCTATCAACCCAAAGGCCGAGGCAGGCTTTCAGGTCACCGGGGGCGGCTATCGGCAGAGACGTGTCAATGAACACATCAATCCCCGAAACGGAGGCAACGCCTTCCCGTCCGTGTCTCAATAGTACGTCCAACACCCCTTTTCCGATGAGAAACGTGAACTGCCCGTTGCCGTCTATGAAATAACCCGTGGGATCATACTGAATGATTTCTAAAGGGATATCGCCTTCGTCCAGAGGCGCCTCTTCCGCAAACGCACAAAAAAGGGGCACATCATATTCTTCCTCCGGCCATGTGCAGGACTCAAGAGAGTGCTCTCCCTGCGCAACGGATCCGCACATGGCTTGTAAATTCTCTTGAACGGTGCCTTCATGAAAGGGACATGCTTCCCGCCTCGATGCCGCATCGTCTTTCCGCAACATGGAAACTCCCAAGAGAAGATGGACTAGAAAAATCTGTCCGCCGTGCTTCCAAGATTTCCTGAAAAAACAAAACGCCCCGTGCCGAAACGATGTTTCGGCACGGGGCGTTCTTATCCTGATCGATAGAAGACAATGGGCCCAGAAAAATCAGGCAGAGAGAGAGAGAGAGAGAGAGAGAGAGAGAGAGAGAGAGAGAGAGAGAGCATAAAAAAACCTGCCGATCCAATGGGTTACTGCGTGCTTCATATAGAAAACACACGTCTGCACACCAACTTACTCAGTTGTATGCAGCTCCCCAATAAATGGCAGGGAACTTAGGGGATTCATTACTGGAATCCCCATAAAATTATTGTTTAATAGATAACGCTATCACGCTATAGTGTCAAGCTTTTCTAGAACTATAGCATTTTCTATATATTATAAAGAGATAGTTCATCGCGGTATAGGGAACATAACCCCCCTGCCGACGGCGGGGGAGCGTCCTCGGCAGGGGGCCGGATAGGCCGAGGCCAAGAGGATCTGCCGCCGTGCTCATCAGCGGCATGAAGAACCCCGGCCTTTCCGGAAATCTGATGTACACAAAAGGCTGTATCGCGTTCCGCCGTTTTTCGGCACAGGTGAAACTATCCCGGCATCAAAGGGAATGCCCCTCTCAAGCATTTCCACCTTGAAATTTCGTGCCTGCAAAAACTGCGAACTGGGATTCGTAACCACAAAAATTTTGAGGAGGAAGAGTGGCACGAGCACGTTGGCAATTCTGGGGAGGGTAGAAACGTGGGGTGTTCCCCTCTCTTCTCTAGAAAGTTTCCCCTCCCCCATGCCTCTATAGTCTTTTCAAACACATCCAAACCGTCTCCGGAGGAAACCCGCCGGAAAGCGGAGTGGCCTCTGGGCGGGCTTCCCTCCCGGGGACGCGTCCGATTGGGGAACAGAGCCGGATATCAGCCTGCCAAGACGTCCGTACGGCCCTGCTCCCCTTCCAGAAAACCGGGATTTCCCGCTTTCCTAGAACTTGTAGCCGATGCTGAAGGTGCCCTTGAAGTTGTTTTCCTTCGCTTCGTAGCCCACGCCCTTCCACAGATCCTTATCCAGATCGAGGC
>ENA-UEPJ01003404-UEPJ01003404.1-human-gut-metagenome-genome-assembly--contig:-NODE-3404-length-14233-cov-4.266954_pt1 | contig 14233 bp, 11 predicted proteins | sample MGYA00242890_ERZ507896 | MGnify/ENA primary metagenome ERZ507896 (study PRJEB26167, sample SAMN06115508) | human gut metagenome | host: Homo sapiens | place: China:Qinghai | collected 2015-08-20... | reverse complement strand
GCAGATGTTGTATTCTCAACAACATTGTCGAGGTTAGCGATTGTGTGCTCAAGTCTGTTCTGAACAGCACCGAGAGCGGAACGCTGGGAAGAAACTTTTGCTACTGCATCTCCAATTGCGTCTACTGCGTAAGTTGCAGCAGAACCATTCTCATCTTTAACGTTTAATCCCTTGATTCCAAGGAAATCAGAATTCATGGTATCAATGTTAACCTGAATCTTATTTGTAAGATCTGCATCAGAACCTACATGTAAATTGAAGCTTAATGTGTTGGCAACCTTTGCCTGTGCAACATTAATCTTGAAGGAACCATCACCTTTATCAAAAGCAAGGTCTGTATCATCACCATTCTTTACTGATGCATGACCTTCTGTATCTCCGATACTATTCGCTGCGAGCAGTTCTTTACCAGCAAGCTCATATGCTTTCTGTTTTGTGATGAGTGTTACATCATTATCATCTACACCATCGGCTGCACCAGCAACATCTGTCATAGCGGTTGCAGATTCTGTACCAACTTTAACTGTTACTCCACCCTTTACATAAGATTTTAAGTTGTCAACTGATACTGCTCTATTATCTGTAGCAACACCCTGATCATTATTAAATTTTTGAGTTGTGGTTAAATTTGAAGTTGCACTAAATGTCGCAGCTGCCGTCTGTCCATCTTTTGTCTCAACATATAACTGATTTCCATCAGCATCCATTACCTTACCAGCATTGTCAATCTTGAAAGTCTTATCCCAAATCTGAACCATACCGTCGGTCTGCTTCTTTACCATTTCGACAATTTTAGCGATCAGATCCTCGTCTGTTACAGTATCCTTTCCGTTGTTGTAAGTGATGTTGTATACATCCTTATCCAAATCAACGGAAATCGTGCCGGACTTTGAAATCTCCCACTTATAGGAAACCCAGTAATCCGTACCATCTACAGTTGCAGATACGCCAAGACAGCCGTTAGCAAAGGCAACATTGGAATTGGCTTCAAATACCAGATATACCGTCTTACCCATAGACTTCGGCGCAAAGCTGATATTGTAGTTTCCGCTATCCTCGGTGATTTTTGCGTGGATACCCTCAGTTGTCTGACTGGTTGTGGTAGTCGTTTTTGTCGTGGTGGTAGTTTCAGAGCCGTCTGAAGTAGTAGTCGGTTTCGTTGTGATTGTTCCGCCGTTGCTGTACAGATCATCCGGCAGCTCATCCAGTGTGATGCAGTAGTCACTCTGGTACATCTCGATCAAATCGTCCTTCTTATTGAAGAGCTCGTTGGTCAGGAAGTTGGTGCTGTCCGATCCGCCATCATACCACGGACAGAAATATAGCCAGCCAGCCTTTTCTGCAGTCAGATTGCCAACTGTCGGAATGCTGTCGTTCTCAGACATTGCAACCATCTTCTTGCTATCATACTTCTGCATGATGCTATAGAATGTGCTGCTGATGGCGCTGTCATTGTGATTGAGCACTGCCGAGCCGCTAGACCAGTCAGTGCAGTTATACTTATCGTATGCGATCAGGTCAACATACTCATCTCCCGGATACCAATCCGCAGAAGTTTCATATGCATAGCTGTTCCACTCCCAAATCAGGTTGTGCAGACCATATTCCTCGGTCAGGGTCTTGTAAGTCAGCTTCCACAGTTCCTTGTAAACCTTCGAACCGGACTTGCCCCACCAGAACCAAGAACCAGTCTCTCCGCCGCCGCCTTCTGCTTCATGCAGCGGGCGGAAGATGAGCGGAACATTGGCATCCTGAAGCTTCTGCAGTTCAGCAGCCAGATTCTTCAGGCAAAGCATATAATACTCGTATTCCTTGGTACCTTCAACGATTGCCTTGGAGGTATCGAAATCAGTTTCCTTCGGAACATAAGTAGCATCTGCCCATGCAACGCTGTCACCCAGTGTATAGCTGGAGAAGTTCTTCGGAACGGTAATATGCCAGGAAGCGGTTGCGATACCCTGCTTGCTTGAATCATACGGATTGTTGTTGACCCACTCAATGATACGATTGGTCGTGCCGTCCTCGCTGCCATACAGCGGATTGCAGTTCAGGTAGTCGAAGCCACGGATTGCCGGAAGCTTTCCGGTGGTATCCTTGATATAGTCGAATTCATAGGGGAAATCGTGCGGACCATACTTGTAGATTTCCTGCTGTCCAGAAATGATGTGCTCACCGTAAACGCTTGCCATGTAGGACATCAGGCTCTGTGCCTGAGAAGTTGCGCTCGGGTCGCAGCAGGTCGTCTGAGATGCAGAGATATCCGGAAGGGAAGCCTCTTCAATGGTCAGGTAGTCAATGTCAGTCCAGCCCCAGCTGCTCTTCACAGTGATTTCATTTTCACCGGCATTCAGTTTCACCGTACCACATGAAACATCAGCCCACTCATTTGCAGCGGTCTCTGAACAACTAAACTGTCCCTGATCCACACCATTTACAAGCAAATTGTGAAGCTTATCTCCAAACGGTGCAGCATAGCGAATTGTAACATTGTACATGCCTGTGGATTCTACGGAAACATTTACAGTTGCAGTCTCTCCGCCATTTTCCAAAAATACGAACTTGTCGCCAGAAGCGCCTTCCTGCCAACGCTCTGTTCCATTTTCCTGAATCGTAGCACCAACAGGAGTGCCATCTTCAAACTCATACTTCTGTGCACCTGCAGCAGACGTTGAGAATGAATAACACAGCATGCAATTGCATGCCAAAACACTGGCGGTCAACAGCGTCAGTGTTTTTCTTGAAAGTTTTTTCATTGGGAACCTCCTCAAATTTTCAAATTAAATATAGTATACCATATTCTCTGTGGAATGTCAATCGTTTTTGTCTTATTTAAACAACTTTTTTATTCTAGTTTCTTATGATATCTTAACAGAGCCAGATTTTCCTATATTTAAATTGATAACAAATAGCACAGAAAATACATCGTGTAAAAAGTGCGTAAAATCTTAAAAACTGCGACTTGTCCACTTGTCATTTTTTCATTTTTGTGGTATACTATGTCTACAAGCGAATTTCTTTGGGGAAGGAGTGTAAGTCTATGCTGCATCATTTAAAAAGATGGGACCGCTCGCTGCTCTTGTGGATGCAGGAACATTTGCGAAAGGGCGGCGTCACACTTTTCATGAAAATCACCACATTTCTCGGAAATGGCGGTATCATTTGGATTGCTGCCTGCCTATGTCTGCTCTTTCGCCCTGAAGCACGCCGTGCAGCTGCGTCCGGTTTGATTTCACTGCTCTTTTCTGTGATGATTAACAACGCAATGCTGAAAAATTTGGTGGCACGTATCCGCCCGTTTGACCATATTCACGAACTCAAAATCCTGATTCGCCGGCCAAAAGATTTTTCATTTCCCTCTGGGCACACATCCAGTTCTTTTGCTGTTGCAACCGTTTTCCTCTGCATGCTTCCGCTTTGGATTGGAATTTCGGCATTGCTTCTCGCCTCGCTCATCGCATTTTCCAGATTGTATCTGGGTGCACATTATCCCTCTGATGTGCTGTGTGGCATGCTGCTGGGAATTCTGTTCGCATTCCTCGCACAAATTCTGGTTCACGTTCTGTTGGATAACTGCACATGGATGCCGGAGGCAATCCGCCTTTGGTTTCCGAAAGCGTAAGTCTAAAAAGCCAAAATGGAAAAAGGTGTACAGCGCAAGATTTCCTCTCTGCGCTGTACACCTTTTTGAATCAAAATTTTCTCGAATCAGTCCAGGTTTTCCAGATCTTTCTGCCAAAGTGCAACACAGGCATCACTGGGCATCCGCCAATCGCCACGGGGCGACAGCGTCACGCTGCCGACTTTCGGTCCATCCGGCAGGCAGCTTCTCTTGAACTGCTGGGAGAAAAAGCGCCAGTAGAACTTGCGGAGCCACTTCAAGATCACCGCATCATCATAGGCGCCCTCAAACGCATGCTTTGCCATCCGGTAAATCTTATGCGGTGCAAATCCGAATCGAAGCACATAGTACAAGAAGAAGTCGTGAAGCTCATACGGCCCGACAATGTCCTCGGTCTTTTGCGCAATCGTGCCGTCCTGCTCCGGCGGGAGCAATTCCGGACTCACTGGCGTATCCAGCACATCCTGCAAAATATTGGAGAGTTCCTGCGGTGTCTGCGATGCCTCATAAGAAACCAAATACCGCACCAATGTTTTCGGAATGGAAGCGTTTACCGCATACATACTCATATGATCGCCGTTATAAGTCGCCCAACCCAGCGCAAGCTCTGAGAGGTCACCGGTACCGATGACAATTCCGCCGGTCTGGTTGGCGAGATCCATCAGCACCTGCGTTCTCTCACGTGCCTGAGAGTTCTCATAGGTGACATCATGAATCGACTCCTTGTGTCCGATATCCGCAAAGTGCTGCCGCACACTGTCTTGAATGGGGATCTCACGCAGCGTTGCACCATACGCCTCCGCCAACCGGCAGGCATTCTGATAGGTGCGGTCTGTTGTTCCAAAACATGGCATCGTCACAGCAACAATTCCGGCAGGATCTAGGTGACACAGCTGGAATGCGTGCACCATAACAATCAGCGCCAACGTGGAGTCCAATCCGCCGGACAACCCCACCACAGCAGATTTGCAGCCGATGTGCTTCAGACGGGTTGCAAGTCCGGTTGCCTGAAGCATCAGGATTTTTTCGCATCGCTGTGAGAGCATCTGACTTCCGTGGGGAATAAACGGGGTAGAATCAATGTACCGGTTCATTGCTGTTTCTGTCAACGCCATAGAAAACGTTGTCTTTTGTACTGTATTCATCGGCTCAGAGAGAAACGTATTGGAACGGCGGCGTTCTCCTGCCAACCGCTGCACGTCTACAACCGCAGTAAGGATTCCCTGTGTAAACAGCTTCGACTCCGCCAGAATCGAACCGTTTTCCAGAATCAAATTGTGTCCGGCAAATACCATGTCCTGTGTAGACTCTCCAACGCCGGCATCAGCATACAGATATGCACACAATAAGCTGCCGGACTTTGCCTGAAGAATTGTGCGCCGATAGTTCTCTTTTCCGATGATCTCATCGCTGCACGACAGATTGACGATAATTGTTGCGCCGGATTTTGCCATTGCCACAGAGGGCGTATCACCAACCCAAACATCCTCGCAGATCTCTACTCCAAACGAAAAGTCGGGGAGCTCTGCACAGCTGAAAACTTGCAATGCGCCAAACGGAACCACATACACTTCCGCATTCTGATGCCATGTGACGGAAAGTGTCCCATTGGCATCCGGCCCTTTTGCAAAATGCCGCATTTCATAAAACTCGCTGTAGTTGGGCAAATTCTTTTTCGGCACCAAACCCAAAAGCTTGCCGGCATAGCAGACGGCTGCGCAATTATACAGCGCACCCTCCAGCGCATAGGGAAGCCCCACCACCAGAATTGCGGAAATATCCTTTGTTTGTTCCAGAATGTCTGACAGCGATATTTTTGCACCATTCAACAGGGTTTCCTGTAAAAACAAATCGCCGCAGGTATATCCTGTGAGGCAAAGTTCCGGAAACACCACCAATTTTGCACCATCAGCAGCTGCTTTTTGAAAAGCAGAAACAATCTGTTCTGCGTTATAAGTACAATCCGCCACACGAAGCGGCGGGGTTACACAAGCGACCTGAATCAATCCATCTTTCACTTCTGTCTGCAACTCCTTTATACATCTTCTGAAATCAAAATTGCCCTGCTTTTTGGCAAAGACAATTCTTCTCAGTTTCTATTATACTCGAAAACCGCAAAAAAAGCAAGCTGTCAAATCATAATAAATTCGCTGCTTGCATAGCCGATTAGCCCTTGGTAAGAAACCACATCCCAATTTCCGGTTCTGCTATAAACTGTGACAAATGCACCGTTGGGAATCGACCCGATGATTTCACCTTGCATAGATGGAAATTTTCGCAAATTTAAGTTGCTTCCATCTGTCACCACAGTTCCACGGAAAATCGGTCCCGCCTCCACGAGCGGAATTCCAAAATAATCGCAGAGGGACTGCGTCAGATTTATTGCAATGTTGGTAAGATTCTCCCGAATCCAATTCGCATCCTGCTCATTGTCGTGATACCCAATTTCGCACAAAATTGCCGGTGCTTTGGTTTGCGTCACTTCTCCCAAGGTTGTTGTTGGACGAGCAGTACATTTATCCGGCAGGGGATAAATGCTCATAAAATTGTTTGCTGTAATCACTGCAAGCTTCTGACTATATGCATCGTATGGAGAGTAGTAGATATCAATTCCACGCAATTGCCCCGACAAATTTTCCGGTGCCGCATTGCTGTGCAAGGCGAGATGAACGTCGAAATATCCCGCATTGGAATCGGCAATTGCGCCTGCAACATTTCTCTCCGGATCATTGCGGACATAAGAAATTCCACTGGAACGAAGGTATGGTTCCATCCGATCTGCAAGTAGATTCATATATTCCTCTTCCGTTCCGCCGCCTGTGTAAGCGTTCCACTCCTGTGTGGAAGGACTCAAAAAAACACTTGGCATATTCCATAAGCCTCTTTTCTATCGAAAGATTTTGAAGTAACATACTTCTATTTTCAATTTATTCCGGCAGCTCGAAAAATGTTCCGTTGCATTCCGGCTTAATTTATGATACAATAAAGATAAGTTTCAAAAAGGAAGTGGTTGATTTGAAAAACAACAAAATGGTCACGTCTATTCTGCACTATGCCATGATTACTGTAGGTATTATGATTTACAGTATTGCACTGGAAATGTTTTTGGTGCCAAATTCTGTGTTGGACGGCGGACTAACCGGTATCGCACTCATGATAAATTATAAGACCGGCATTCTGCTTGGTGCAGTGACTTTCGTTCTCAACTTTCCCTTTGTCCTCTTGGGATGGCGCATGCTTGGAAAAAGATTTGCATTTTCCTATTTCTATGCAATGATTCTCCTGACTGTCTGCACAGCACTCCTGCATGATGTCAGCCCTATCACAGACAATGAATTGCTCTCCATTGTCTTTGGCGGAATTCTCCTTGGAATCGGTGTAGGTCTTGTCATCAAAGGCGGTGCATGTCTGGACGGAACAGAATTGCTCGCCATGATCCTCAGCAAGAAAATCCCCGTTTCTGTCGGACAAGTAATTCTGGCAACCAATCTTTTGATTTTCTCCGTATCCGGATTCATGTTTGGCATTGACCGTGCACTCCTATCCCTGCTCACTTACATCATCGCCTCTAAATTGATCGATCAGGTAGAAACCGGGTTCAACGAGGCAAAGCAAACCATCATCATTTGCAACGACGGAACTACGATTGCTTCTGAAATCTACGCCAAGCTCGGACGAACCATGACCATTCTGGATGCACACGGTCTGATCAGCGGCAAAAAAGATATGATGTACTGCGTCATCACTCGTTTGGAACTAATGGAACTGCGGAGAATTGTTGCCAAATACGATGGCAGTGCATTCATTACCGTTTCGGATATTTCAGAGATCATTGGCAATCACATCAAGCAAACCTCGGAGCAAAAGACAGAGGAAATTGCGCAGCGTCCAGATTTCCGTGAAACACTGGAGGAAGAACAAAAGGAATTGGCTGAAAATCACAAGTAAGCATTCAAAAATCAAACATAGAAAAAGTGAGTACCTCCATTCCACAGCGGAAAAGAGGTACTCACTTTTCATTTCAATTTCTTTGAAAAATCGTTATTCCTGAACGAGTTGCTTCATGTCGTAAAGACCAGCCGGCTTTCCGCACAGGTAAACGGCTGCATTCACAGCACCAACTGCAAACACCGTCTTCGAAGCGGCACTGTGCGACAGGGTGATCACTTCATCCTGTCCGGCAAAAATCACATCGTGCTCTCCAACAATGGTACCGCCACGAATGGAATGCATTCCGATTTCCTTCGGATCACGCTTCATCCGTCTTGCATGGCGGTCATACACATAATGGTATTCGTTGTCCAGCGTTTCGTTAATGGCGTTGGCAATCATGATTGCTGTACCGCTGGGTGCGTCGATCTTCTGATTGTGGTGCTTTTCCACGATTTCGATATCGAACTGACCGCCCAGTACAGTTGCCGCTTTCTTTGCAAGCTCTACCAGCAGGTTGATGCCCAAAGACATATTGAAAGTGAAAAATACAGGGATTTGCTGTGCAGCCGCCTGAATTTTTCCGATCTGCTCCTCCTGATAGCCGGTTGTCGCCAGAACCAAAGCCACATTGTTCACCAGTGCATATTCCAGAAGTCCATCCAGAGAGGACGGATTTGAAAAATCGATGATGACATCCGGCACACTCGCCAGATCTGACGGCTTTTCTACAATCGGGAAATCCGCATACTTGGCAGTATAGGAGTCGATTCCACCGATTACCGTACAATCCTCACGGTCCTGAATACAAGAGGCAACAGTATGCCCCATCTTTCCGTTTGCGCCGCAAATTACAATTTTTGTCATATTCCTGCCTCTTTTCACGTAAACGTTGTTCTGCTTACTTTGCAATCATTCCATATGCCAGCAGAGTCTCACGCATTGCTTCCTTATGCGCATCGCTCATATCCAGAAGCGGCATTCTGCACGGACCAGAGGGCATGCCAAGCTGGTTCATCGCATCCTTTACCGGAATTGGATTGACTTCCATAAACAGATCGTTGATCAAGCGCAGATACTTCAGCTGCAATTCCGATGCTGCTGCAAAGTTATTTTCCAAGCAGTACTGCGTCATCTGGTGAGTTTCCTTCGGCAAAACGTTGGACAGAACGGAAATAACACCCTTACCGCCCAGAGACATAATCGGAACGATCATGTCGTCATTACCGCTGTAGATGTCGATCTTGTCGCCGCACTTTGCAGCTACCTTTGCGGTATAGCCAATGTTTCCGCTTGCTTCCTTGATGGCAGCAATGTTCTTATGCTCTGCCAGTGTTTCTACTGTGCTAACATCAAATCCAACACCTGTCCGGCTGGGAACATTGTAGAGGATGATCGGCAGATCTACACTATCTGCAATTGCATTGTAGTGCGCTACAAGGCCACGCTGTGTGGTCTTGTTGTAATACGGGGTAACGATCAGCAGACCGTCTGCACCAAGCTCCTGCGCTTCCTGAGAAAGCTCAATTGCATACTTGGTATCGTTGCTGCCGGTTCCGGCAATAACCGGAACACGGTTGTGTGTGTGATCGACTGCGAACCGGATGCACTGACGGTGCTCATCGTCTTCCAGTGTAGAAGATTCGCCAGTAGTACCACAGATGATGATCGCATCTGTGCCGTTTTCGATCTGAAAGTCAATGTTTCTTCCCAGACCCTCATAGTCCACAGTTCCATCTGCCAGCATCGGCGTAATAATGGCAACGCCTGCGCCTGTAAAAATTGTATTTTTCATGGTAATTGCCTCCCAATGGTAATTCATTTGCAAAGAACTTGTTGCAATTCCAATCAGATTAATCCATATAGCCCTTTGCTGCCAGCAGTTCTGCCAGCAGTACACCGCCGCCTGCTGCGCCACGGAGCGTGTTGTGGGACAGGCAGACAAACTTATAGTCAAACATAGTGTCTTCTCTCAGACGGCCAACAGACACTGCCATACCGCCCTCAATGTTCCGATCCAGCTTAGCCTGCGGACGATCGTCTTCCTGGAAATAGTGGATGAACTGCTTCGGTGCAGAAGGCAGCTCCAGATCCTGTGGAACACCCTTGAAGTCTTCCCAAATCTTCAGGATTTCTTCCTTCGACGGCTTCTGCTCAAACGATACAAATACAGCAGCAGTGTGTCCATCAGAAACCGGCACACGCAGGCACTGCGTTGTAATCAGCGGGCTGTCAGCGCTCACGATCTGACCGTTCTCAATCTTACCCCATACCTTCAGCGGTTCCTTCTCCGACTTCTCTTCCTCACCGCCGATATACGGAACGATGTTATCGAGAATTTCCGGCCAGCGCTCAAAGGTCTTACCAGCGCCGGAAATTGCCTGATACGTGCATGCCAGAACATTCTTGATGCCGTACTTCCGCAGGGGAGACAGCGCCGGCACATAGCTCTGAATGGAGCAGTTGGACTTTACTGCAATAAAGCCACGCTTTGTTCCAAGGCGCTTCCGCTGGCTTTCAATGATTTCAATGTGCTCCGGATTTACTTCCGGAACAACCATCGGTACATCCGGCGTAAAACGATGTGCAGAGTTATTGGAAACAACAGGGCATTCTGCCTTGGCATAGCGCTCTTCCAGTGCACGAATTTCATCCTTCTTCATATCAACTGCGCAGAATACAAAATCAACCATGCCAGCAATCTTGTCTACGTCTGCAGTTGCGTCGAACAGAATCATATTCTTCATTGCTTCCGGCATCGGCTTCTGCATTGCCCAGCGATTGCCAACTGCTTCCTCATAGGTCTTTCCAGCCGAGCGGGGAGAAGCTGCCAATGCAGCCACATGGAACCAAGGATGGTTCTCCAGAAGCGTAGCAAACCGCTGGCCAACCATACCAGTTGCGCCGATAATGCCAACCTGATACTGTTTCATTTCGTCATTCCTCCAAAAAATTCTTAAAAATATGAAAAAACCGGTTGAAAACCGGCGGCTCATGCGATATAATAGAATAGAATGACGTGCACCAATTCAGTGCATCGCCGATAGCACTCCATCATAACGATGACAGTCATACCCCTCTTCGGAAATATGCCCAGAAGCTGTGTCACCGGTACAGCCTCTTCGGCACGCACGCCTTTTTGCTCTGCATTTCTTGCGGACTGGTATCCTGTCAGAACATACTCTTCGTGAGTGCGCCTCTACCTATTCCTATCATATCATTTCTGTGGGAATTTGTCAATATTAATTTTCGAAAAACAGGAGATACCCATGAAAAAATCAGATTTTTATTACAATTTGCCGGAAGAACTCATCGCACAGACGCCCATTGAGCCACGAGATCACTCCCGTCTGATGCAGATTGACCGAAACACAGGCGAAATCCAGCACAAGCATTTTTATGATCTCTATGACATCCTGCAGCCTGGTGATCTGCTTGTCATGAATGACTCCCGCGTTTTGCCGGCACGTCTGTATGGAGAGAAAGTAGATAACGGTACCTTTATTGAATTTTTGCTCTTGGAGCAAAAAGGGGAGAAGCTCTGGGAAATCATTTGCCGTCCCGGAAAAAAAGCAAAGGTCGGCGTGAAGTTTTCCTTTGGCGGCGGACGACTGATCGGCGAAGTGGTAGAAGTAAAGCCGGACGGAAACCGCATCGTGCAGTTTACTTGTGAGGGAAACTTTTACACTGCACTGGAAGAAATCGGACAAATGCCGCTTCCGCCGTACATCCACGAAAAACTGAAAGACAAAGAGCGTTACCAGACGGTTTACTCCAAGGAACTCGGTTCCGCAGCGGCACCGACAGCTGGACTGCATTTCACAAAAGATATGCTGAAGAAGCTGAAAGAGAAAGGTGTAAACGAAGCCTATGTGACACTGCATGTTGGCCTGGGAACATTCCGTCCGGTAAAGGAAGACGATGTCCTGCAGCACCAGATGCACAGCGAACACTACCATCTTCCGCAGGAAACTGTAGATATGATTCGTGAAACAAAGAAAAACGGCGGTCGTGTTATTGCAGTCGGAACTACCTCTTGCCGGACACTGGAAGCCGTTGCAACTGCACATCACGGCGAACTGGTAGCAGAAGACGGCTATACGGATATTTTCATTTACCCCGGTTATCAGTTTAAGGTGCTGGATGGCTTGGTCACGAATTTTCATTTGCCGGAAAGCACACTGATTATGCTGATCTCTGCATTTCTGGGATATGAAAAGACCATGCACGCCTACGAAATCGCTGTACAGGAAAAATACCGCTTCTTCAGCTTTGGCGATGCTATGTGCATTCTGCCAGAGACTAACTAAATGAGCGTGCATACGCCTGAAGAATTACAGCAGATTATCACACAGATTGACACAATTGACTGGTCGCAATATCATACGGCATATGGAAACGCATCCGGAATCGAAACCAATCCGAAAAAATGGTGGGAAAGATTTCTTCCAATGTCCATGATAATGCATCGTCACAGATATTTTGACGAGGATTGCAGAGATCAGGCAAATATCGCAAAATGGCTAAAAATACTTTTTGCAGAGCAGGAAATGGATGCAAGGAAAGCAGCATCAAAATTAGAGAATGCACTCTGCCACCAACATGTTATGGTTGCAGATGCTGCACTTCCTGCTTATGACATTTTGATATATTGTCTAAAGACAACTGACAGTGCGTTACTGACAGAAGATTTGCTGGATATTTTACGTGGTTTTGCTGCTGGTATCTCTAAAATCCAATTGCAGTGTTTGCTAAGGAGATTTGCACATTGCTGCAAACTCCTCCGATTATGACACAAGGATAAAACAGAAAGGAATTTACACGAATGTTTACACTTTTAAAAACCGAAGGATATGCCCGAAGAGGTATCTTTGAAACTGTACACGGCACCATTCAGACACCATTCTTTATGAATGTAGGAACTGCCGCAGCCATCAAAGGCGGAATCTCTTCCATCGATCTTGAAAATCTGAAGTGCCAGGTGGAGCTTTGCAACACCTATCATTTGCACCTGCGCCCGGGAGACAAGATTGTGCATCAAATGGGCGGACTGCATCAATTCATGAACTGGCATCGTCCGATTCTCACAGACAGCGGCGGATTTCAGGTGTTTTCTCTGGCGAAGCTGCGCCGTATTAAGGAAGAAGGTGTTTACTTTCAGTCTCACATCGATGGCAAAGCAATCTTTATGGGTCCGGAAGAGAGCATGCGAATTCAATCGAACCTCGGTTCTACCATCGCCATGGCATTTGACGAATGCGTTGAAAATCCTGCACCGCTGGACTACGTGAAAAACTCCTGCGCCAGAACAACCCGCTGGCTGATTCGCTGTCAAAAAGAGATGCAGCGTCTAAACAGTCTGGAGGGGACTATCAATCCGCATCAGATGCTGTTTGGAATCAATCAGGGCGGAACATATGATGACATCCGTGTCTCTCATATGCGGGAAATTGCAAAGCTTGGTCTGGATGGTTACGCCATTGGCGGTCTGGCAGTTGGTGAGCCAACAGAGATCATGTACCACATCATTGAGCAGGTAGAACCGCATATGCCGGCAGATAAGCCTCGTTATCTCATGGGCGTTGGGACTCCGTCTAACATCATTGAGGGCGTTGCACGTGGTGTGGACATGTTTGACTGCGTTATGCCGAGCAGGAACGCTAGACACGGAACCATTTTCACATGGGATGGCATCCTGCACATCACAAATGCTGCCTATGAAACAGATTCTCAGCCACTTGACCCCAAGTGTGATTGTCCGGTATGCCGGAATCACACCCGTGCCTATGTGCGTCATCTGTTCAAAGCAAAGGAACAGCTTGCCGGACGCCTTGCCGTCATGCACAACCTCTATTTCTATAATACGCTGCTGGAACGAATTCGTGAGGCACTGGACAAAGGGGAGTTCGCACAGTTCCGCAAGGAATACAGTGAACGTCTGGCACAGAGAATCTAAGCAGAGCAGGAAGTTTTCTTCGAACAAATCTTAAACACAAAAACGGACGCTGTCAAAGGGCAGCGTCCGCAAGTGTTACGTCGATTTGAAATGGTTTTGTTTGTGCTTCAGCGTAAGATTACTCGTAAATCGGTTCCAGAACAGCGTATTTTCCATCCGAACGCTTGTAGACTACATTTACCTCATCCGTGCTTGCATTGATGAACATAAAGAATGTGTGTCCGATCAGATCCATCCGCAGGATTGCTTCTTCCACGCTCATGGGATTCATCACAAATTTCTTGTGACGAATTACCTCGTGATCTTCTTCCTCCACAGCATCATCTGCCGGAATATCATAAAAAGCAGTGGTCTTTAGCTTCTTTTCTACACGTGTCTTATTCTTGCGAATCTGGCGAATGATCTTATCAATCGATGCATCCAGTGCATCTTCCTTATCTACAGCAGACTGCTCTGCACGGTAAATCATATTGTTGTAGGTGACAGTCAATTCAATGACCATGAGATTCTTGTGGTTTGCCATTGTGATTTTGGCATCTGCTTCTTCACCGAAAAATTTGTCCAGTCTTGCGCTCAGTCGTTCTTCTGCGTACTCTGTAAACTTCTGGGGGATCTGCATTTTTTTTGCGGTAATTGTAATTTTCATGATAAGTTCCTCCTTCTGCATGCTCTTTTTCATCCAATAGAATTCAAAGAACGGCTTGTTTCTCTTATTATAACATACTCCT
>ENA-UEPJ01003398-UEPJ01003398.1-human-gut-metagenome-genome-assembly--contig:-NODE-3398-length-14253-cov-8.892283_pt1 | contig 14253 bp, 10 predicted proteins | sample MGYA00242890_ERZ507896 | MGnify/ENA primary metagenome ERZ507896 (study PRJEB26167, sample SAMN06115508) | human gut metagenome | host: Homo sapiens | place: China:Qinghai | collected 2015-08-20... | reverse complement strand
ACCGTCAGGGAATTGTAATTGATGGTGAAGGTTCAAAGGTTATTTGCAAAGACTAATTTGAAAATTCCAGTTTGTCGCACTCATTATTTTTCTTTCTTGTACAAACGGGATACCGGAGCGTCTGTGGACGCTCCGGTATCCCGTTTTTATCTATAATTCTTCTCTTTTATCTACGGCTGCGCGCCGGGCGGCGGTGGAGGGCGCAGTAATAGCCGAAGGCGGTACCGCACAAGCCGCCCACGATGTGCATAAAGTTTGCCACGTTATCGTGCACAAAGATGATATCATATACCTGCTGGCCGAAGTACAGCGCCGCCACCAGCAGCATAGTGACCGGGATGCCGCCGGAGAAGCCCGCCAGCGAGGACAGCATGATCAGCATGAACACGATGCCGGACGCGCCCAGCAGCCCTGTGCTCGGGAACAGGATGCACTGCAGCACGCCGGTGACCAGCGCGGTGAACAAAATGCCCTTGAGCAGCGGGATGCTGCCGTATTTTTCCTCCATGGGCGGGCCCACTACCAACAGCAGCAGCATATTGTTGAGAAAATGCTCCCAGTTTGCATGGCCCAGCACATGGCCGAACAGCCGGATATAGCCCAGCGGGTCCCGCCACGAAGAGCGGTACACGCAGAAAAGGTTCATGGTGCTCCAGCCGTTCGTCCAGCCGTCTGCCAGCAGCACCAGCATGGACAGCAGAAAAAAGGTAAGGATCACCGGCGAGTTATACTGGAGTTCCAGTTTCAGCTTGATCTTTTTCGTAAACAGTCATTCCCTTCACAGTATTGTTGGCGTTACCTTCTGGTTTGTGCCCAGTATGCGCCCATGCTCTGGCCGGGCTGGTTCGTCACTTCATCGTTGAGGTATGCCGCAAGGCCGCAGGCCGCAGGCTGCCAGCTGAGCGCAGCTTCCACCGTGGGGTACTCCACCTCGGCGTACCAGAACGCTGTGGGCAGGCCCTCGTCCACATGGTTCACCTCCAGCACCGCGCCGTCCGGCAGACGGTAGCTCCGGCGCACCTTTTTGATCAGGGGTTTACCGATGATCTTTTCCTCCAGCTGCACAAACAGGTCTTTATCGATGCTGCGCTCGATCTCCTCCCGTGCCAAGCCCCCTGCGGACTTGAAGCAGAGGATATAGTCGGTGCTGCCGCCGGTCAGTGCTTCCTCCCGGATGCGCACCGTGGGCTGCACGCTGATATAGCCCTGCCGCATGGTGAATTCTTCCTCAAGGGGCAGCCCCTCCGGCCAGCCGGTCACCATCCATTTCCGTTCGATCTCCATAGCGTTCTCTTCCTTCCGCAAAATTTTGTATTTATTCTATCATATTTTTATGTTATGATAAAGAGCAGAACAAGCATCATTTTGCGCATTCTTAGTTGAAGGAGCATTTTATGAAAAGCGAACGCACTTATCCTGTATATAAAGTCAACAAGCACGCCGAAGGGCTTTTGGTGGGCGGGCACCCCTGGGTGTACGAGAACGATATTCTGGAAGCCCCCGGCACTACGCCGGAAAACGGCACGCTGGTGGATGTGGTCAGCCCCAAGGGCGCCTATCTCGGCACCGGCTTTCTCTCGCTGCAAAGCAAGATCCGGGTGCGGCTGATCTCCCGCAACGCCAACGACACCTTTGATGCCGCCTTCTGGCGCCGCCGGGTAGAGTACGCATGGGCTTACCGCAAGACCGTGCTGGAGCCCGCCGACCTTTCCGCCTGCCGCTTCATTTTTGGCGAGGCCGACCAGTTCCCCGGCCTGACGGTAGACCGGTTCAACAACGTTCTGGTCACCCAGACTTTGAGCGTGGGCATGGAAAAGCTGAAGCCGGTGCTCTTCCCGCTTTTGGCTGAGGTGCTGCGGGCAGACGGACAGACCATTGACGGCATCTACGAACGCAACGATGACGCCCTGCGCGCCAAGGAAGGGCTGGAACAGAACAAGGGCTGGTTTGCCCTGCCCGGCGAGAGCCACCCGAACACCACCCAGACCGAGATCTGTGAAAACGGCGTGTACTACCATGTGGACTTTGAAAACGGGCAAAAGACCGGCTTTTTCCTTGACCAGAAATATAACCGCCGGGCGGTAGCACGCCTTGCCGCCGGGCATACCGTGCTGGACTGCTTTACCCACACCGGCAGCTTTGCCCTGAACGCCGCCAAGGGCGGGGCTGCCCGGGTGACCGCCGCCGACATCAGCGCCGAAGCCATTGCCATGGCAAAGCGCAACGCCGACCGCAACAACCTCGACAACATGGATTTCCTCTGCGAGGACACCTTTGCCCTGCTGCCCCGGCTGGAAAAGGAGGGCCACCCCTACGACTTTATCATTCTGGATCCCCCTGCCTTTACCAAGGCGCGCCGCACGGTGGAGAACGCCATGCGCGGCTACAAGGAGATCAACTACCGCGCCATGAAGCTGCTGCCCCGGGGCGGGTATCTGGCTACTGCCAGCTGCTCCCACTTTGCCACCGAGGAGTTGTTCATCAAGATGCTACGCGCCGCCGCCAAGGACGCTCACCGGCAGCTGCGGCAGATCGAGGTAAAGCAGCAGGCACCGGATCACCCCATTCTGTGGGGCGTGCCGGAGACGAACTACCTCAAGTTTTTCCTGTTTCAGGTCATCTGATGCTTTTACAATAAGAACAATTGCCGCGCGGTGCGCACCTTTTAGCCAGAGAAAGCTGTCCTGAAAGGGGCTTTTCTGGTGCAAAAGTCATACCAATCGCGGTTGTTCCAAAAATCCGAGATCGTGTTTGTGCAGAATCGTCAGTTTTGTCAATTGCCTTTTTTGCCCGCAAAGACTATAATCTTAGCCATAGACAGCAACGGCGCTGTGGGTCACCTCCTGACTCGCAGCGCCGTTTTTGTTAAGATGTAAGCAAGCTTTGGGTTTCTGCATTGCGGCAGACCCAAGGCGAAAGAAAAAAGTAAGATCAAGTAAGGAGTAGGATTTATGGCAGCAAATGTTATGGAGATCTACGGCAGCAAGGTCTTTAATGAGCACGTTATGAAGGAGCGCCTGCCCAGCGCTACTTACAAGAGCCTGAAGAACACCCTGCACAAGGGTGCTCCGCTGGATATTGAGGTGGCAAACGTTGTCGCCAGCGTGATGAAGCGCTGGGCTATGGAGCTGGGTGCTACCCATTACACCCACTGGTTCCAGCCCCTGACCGGCATCACCAGCGAGAAGCACGATGGCTTCGTCAGCCCCGTGGGCGACGGCACCGCCATCATGGAGTTCTCCGGCAAGGAGCTGGTACGCGGCGAGCCCGATGCTTCCTCCTTCCCCTCCGGCGGTCTGCGCGCTACCTGCGAAGCACGCGGCTACACCGCATGGGACCCCACCAGCTACGCCTTTGTGAAGGATGACGTGCTGTGCATCCCCACCGCATTCGTCAGCTACACCGGCGAGGCTCTGGATAAAAAGACTCCCCTGCTGCGTTCCATGAACGCACTGTCCGGTCAGGCCGTCCGCATCCTGAAGCTGTTCGGCAAGGATGTGGACTACGTTTCCACCACCGTTGGCCCCGAGCAGGAGTACTTCCTTGTTAAGAAGGAGGACTACGAGGCACGTCAGGATCTGATCCTCACCGGCCGTACCCTGTTCGGCGCTCCCTCTGCAAAGGGTCAGGAGCTGGAAGAGCACTACTTCGGCGTCATCCGTCCCGAGGTTTCTGAGTTCATGAAGGAGCTGGACGAGGAGCTGTGGAAGCTGGGCGTGCCCGCCAAGACCAAGCACAACGAGGTGGCTCCCTGCCAGCACGAGCTTGCTCCCATCTTCGATACCACCAACGTAGCCATCGACCACAACCTGCTGACCATGGAAATGATGCGCAAGATCGCGCCCAAGTATGGTCTGGTCTGCCTGCAGCACGAGAAGCCCTTTGAAGGCGTGAACGGCAGCGGCAAGCACAACAACTGGTCTATGAGCACCACCCACGAGAACCTGCTGGATCCCGGCGATACCCCCATGGAGAACCTGCAGTTCCTGATCTTCCTGGCCGCTGTCATCAAGGCTGTGGATGAGTACGCCGATCTGCTGCGCACCTCTGTGGCTACCCCGGGCAACGATCACCGTCTGGGCGCAAACGAAGCACCTCCGGCCATCATCTCTATCTTCGTAGGTGAGGAGCTGGAAGCCGTCATCGATGCCATTGCATCTGATTCTCCCTATGCCGGCCCCGTCAAGATGAAGATGGATCTGGGCGTGGACGTTCTGCCCAAGTTCAGCAAGGACACCACCGACCGCAACCGTACCTCCCCCTTCGCCTTCACCGGCAACAAGTTCGAGTTCCGTATGCCCGGCTCTGCCGAGAACCTGAGCGACTGCAACACCATCCTGAACACCGCTGTTGCCAAGGAGCTGAAGGGCTACGCCGATGAGCTGGAGGGCGCTGAGGACTTTACCAGCGCAGCCATCGCTCTGGTCAAGCGCACCATCCGCGACCATCGCCGCGTTATCTTCAACGGCAACGGCTACACCGCCGAGTGGGAGACCGAGGCGGCCAAGCGCGGCCTGCCCAACAAGAAGAATACCCCCGCTGCTCTGCCCGCACTGGTCGAGCCCAAGAACATCGCCCTGATGGAAGAGTTCGGCGTGCTGACCAAGGTGGAGATGGAAAGCCGCTACGAGGTGGAGATGGAGCACTACTCCAAGATCATCAACATCGAGGCTCTGACCATGCTGGAGATGGCCCGCAAGCAGCTGCTGCCCGCCATCAACGCCTACATGAGCGAGGTTGCCAACACCGCCGCCTCCAAGCTGGCTGTCAGCGAGCACATCAGCGTGCGCAGCGAGACCAAGACTTTGGAAAAGCTTTCTTCTGACGCCGATGCCATGAGCGATGCCATCGACACCCTGCAGGATGCCGTGAATGCCGCAAAGGCACTGTCCACCGAGAGCGAGAAGGCCGTTGCCTTCCACGATAACGTTCTCCCGGTGATGGACGCCCTGCGTGCCGCTGCCGACGATGCCGAGACCATCTGCGGCGAGGATTACTGGCCTCTGCCCAGTTACAGCAAGATGCTTTACTACGTCTGATAGTCTCCTGACAACGTAAAAAATAAGCATCCGCCGGCTGCCGGATCAATTAGCCATTCTCCTTTTCCTATTTCTTACACCAGCCCAAAGACCTGCTCCCTTTTTGAGGGCAGGCCTTTGGGCGTTTTATTTGAAATACAGTTTTTGTAAGGGGGTTATTTATGAGCTATTCCACCCAACAGGATATTCTGGATTTCGTGGAGGACAACAACGTCAAATTTGTGCGCTTTGCTTTCTGCGATATTTTTGGCACCCAGAAGAACATTGCCGTGCTGGCCAGCAACCTGTCCAAGGCGCTGGAAGAGGGCGTATGCTTTGACGGCAGCTCCATTGCGGGCTTTATGCACGTTGAGGAAAGCGACCTTGTGCTGCGGCCGGATCTTTCCACCGTGACCATCCTGCCGTGGCGTCCCACCGAGGGGCAGGTGATGCAGTTCTTCTGCGATGTGGAAAAGCCGGACGGCGCATCCTTTGGCGGCAACTGCCGGGGCTTTTTGCGGGATGTGAACCGCAAGTTCAAAAAGCTGGGGCTTACCTGCAACGTGGGCACTGAGTGCGAGTTTTATCTGTTTGAAAAGGACGACCGCGGCCGTCCCACCTGCATTCCCATCGACTTTGGCGGATATTTTGACGTTGCGCCGCTGGATGCGGGCGAGAACCTGCGCCGGGACATCTGCCTGACCATGGAGCAGATGGGCATGGCACCCCAGCACAGCCACCACGAGAGCGGCAACGGCCAGAACGAGATCGACTGCCGCTACGCAGGGCCGCTGAAAACCGCCGACAACGTAATGACCTTTAAGCAGATCGTCCGTGCCATTGCCATGCGCAACGGCCTGCACGCCAGCTTTCTGCCCAAGCCCCTGCCCCAGCAGGCCGGCAGCGGGCTGCACATCAACCTCTCGCTTTACATGGACGGCAAAAACCTGTTTGAGGGCGATATTGCCCCGGACAGCGTAGCAGGCAGCTTTATGGCAGGTGTGTTGGCACACAGCCGGGAGCTGACCGTATTCACCAATCCCCTGCCCAACAGCTACCAGCGCTTTGGCTGTGACGAAGCGCCCCGCTATGTGAGCTGGAGCCGCCAGAACCGCAGCCAGCTGGTGCGCATCCCCATGGTCAAGGGCGACAGCTGCCGCATGGAGCTGCGCAGCCCGGACCCCGCCTGCAACCCGTATCTGGCCATTGGCCTGATCCTTGCTGCCGGACTGGACGGCATTGAAAAGCGCATGGTCTTGCCCCCGCCGGTGAACCGCAACCTGTTCGATGCCGCCGAGGCTGAGGGACTGGGCCTTGAGACCCTGCCCGCCACCCTTGAGGAGGCGGTGCAGGTTGCCGAGGAGAGCGAGTTTTTGCGCAAAGTGCTGCCGGAGGGGCTTTCTAAGCGCTATTTCTCGGAGGAACTCAAGCGCTGCGCCGCATTGCGGAACGCGCCTGACCGAGCCGAGCACGAGCGCGTCTACTATTTCAACGCCATCTGATCCCTGCCAGCGCAGGAGAAAGGAGTGCGGAAAATGGGACGCGCACTGATCGTAAGCGCCGGTGCCAACTCCAACGAGTATATCGCCGCGCGGCTGTCCGAGATGGGTTACAGCCGCCCGGTGATCATTCCCAGCGGAGCCGAGGCGCGGCGCAGAATGTCGGAATCTGATTTTGAGTTGATCGTGGTCAACGCTCCCCTGCCCGATGAGTTCGGGCACGAACTGTGCATCACCGCTGTGGAGCAGACCGATGCCGGTGTGGTCTTTCTGGTAAAGGCTGCACAGGCCGAGCAGCTGCTTGCCCCCTTGAACGAGCAAGGGGTGCTGCTGCTGAGCAAGCCCTTCACCACCCCGTTGTTTTTGCAGGCCATGCACATGGCGGCTGCCGGCAACCACCGCCTGCAGCGTCTGCGGCAGGAGAATGCCCGCCTGCAGGACAAGATCGGGCAGCTGCGGCTGATCAGCCGGGCAAAGTGCTGTCTGGTAGAGCACGCCCACATGACCGAAGCCGAAGCGCACCGCTACCTTGAAAAACAGGCCATGGACACCCGCCGCGACCGCGCCGAGGTGGCGCAGGAGGTGCTGGAGGAGTACGCTGACAGAAGCGAATAATAAGCAGGGCTTCGCCCCGCACCCGCCGGGAAAGGGGTGCGCCGGGAGTGAGCCTTTTATGGGAGAGTTTTATTTTACGACAGAGGAAGGTATATTTTTATGGCAAAATTTATTTTTGTGACCGGCGGCGTGGTCTCCGGTCTGGGCAAAGGCATTACTGCTGCATCTCTGGGTCGGCTTTTAAAGTGCCGCGGCCTGAAGGTGGCCAGCCAGAAACTGGATCCCTATGTGAACGTGGACCCGGGCACCATGAGCCCCTTGCAGCACGGCGAGGTGTTCGTGACCGATGACGGCACCGAGACCGATCTGGATCTGGGTCATTACGAGCGTTTCATCGACGAAAACCTGAACAAGTACTCCAACCTGACCACCGGCAAGGTGTACTGGAACGTGCTGAACAAGGAGCGTCAGGGCGCTTATCTGGGGCAGACAGTGCAGATCATCCCCCACATCACCAACGAGATCAAGAGCTACATCTACAATCTGGCCTCCTCCACCGAGGCGGACGTGGTCATTACCGAGATCGGCGGCACCACCGGCGACATCGAGAGCCAGCCCTTCCTCGAGGCCATCCGTCAGGTGGGTCTCGAGCAGGGCAAGGAGAACTGCTGCTTCATCCATGTGGTGCTGGTGCCTTACATCTCTGGCTCCGATGAGTACAAGTCCAAGCCCGCACAGCACTCCGTCAAGGAGCTGCAGGGCATGGGCGTCAGCCCCGACATCATCATCCTGCGCGCCGACGGCAGCGTGGGCAGTGACATCCGCCGGAAGATCAGCACCTTCTGCAACGTCAAGCCGGAGTGCGTCATCGAGAACCTGACCATGCCCAGCCTCTACCAGTGTCCGCTGATGCTCCACACCGGCGGCCTCGACGACGTGGTGGTCAAGCAGCTGCATCTGGATGTTCCCCCCGCCGACCTCACCGAGTGGAAAGAGATGCTGGCCCGGATCGCCACCCGCAGCAAGACCTGCACCATCGCCCTCGTGGGCAAGTACGTCAAGCTGCATGACGCCTATCTGTCCGTCATGGAAAGCCTCTACCACGCCGGCTTCGAGAACGACAGTCAGGTGGAGATCAAGTGGGTCGAGAGCGAGGACCTGCCCGACCAGGCAGCCTGCAAGGAAGCCTTTGCGGACGTGGACGGCATCATCGTCCCCGGCGGCTTCGGCGACCGCGGCATCGAAGGCATGATACAGGCCGCACAGTACGCCCGCGAGAATAATGTTCCCTACTTCGGCATCTGCCTCGGTATGCAGATCATGGTCATGGAGTTCGCCCGCCATGTTCTTGGCTATGCCGACGCCAACTCCAGCGAGTTCACCCCCGAGGGCCATCACAACGTCATCGACCTGATGGCCGACCAGCAGGGCAACATCCCCAAGGGCGGCACCATGCGCCTGGGCAAGTACCCCTGCACCGTCCTGCCCGGCACCAAGATGGCCGAGTGCTACGGCCAGAGCGAGATCTGGGAGCGCCACCGCCACCGCTACGAGTTCAACAACGACTACCGTCAGGAGATGCAGGACGCCGGTCTGGTCATCTCCGGCACCAGCCCCGATGGCCGCCTTGTGGAGACCGTGGAGCTGCCGGGCCGTGACTTCCACCTCGGCGCACAGTTCCACCCCGAGTTCAAGAGCCGCCCCAACCGCGCACATCCCCTGTTCAAGGGCTTTATCGCAGCGGCGCTGAAGTTCAAGAAGGGCAAGATGGGGCACTGAGAGGTTGTACGAAGGCAAACCTGACCCTAAACCCAAGAGCACCCGCTTTCCACATCACTGTGGAGAGCGGGTGCTCTTTTTGCTATGATGCTATGTAGCCGTGCTTACTTGCTGGCCTTCGTGGTCTTCTTACGAGTGGCGGTCTTACGGGCAGGCTTTGCAGCAGGAGCGGCCTCGGCGGGCTTTTCCTCGGCCTTGGCGGGTGCGGCTTCAGCCTTTGCCCCAGCGGACTTCGCAGCAGTCTTGGCGGCGGTCTTCTTTGCCGCAGGCTTTCTGGTGGTCTTCTTCACAGCAGGTGCAGCCTTTTCCTCAACTGGCTTTTCCTCGGCGGGAGCAGCGGCCTCAGCCTTGACCTCAGCGGGCTTTTCCTCCGCCTTGGGGGCGTGCTTTGCGCGGTCCTTCACCTCGGAGATGGTCCACAGCTGGTCCTCGCCGGCAGTCTCCTGCCAGATCTGGAGCACAGCGCCGTCTGCAGTACCCATGCCCACAGTGTCGATGCACTTGCCGGCAGCCCACATGGAGCGCAGGCGGACGGTGCCGGCCGGGGTGGGCTCCATCTTCCACATCTGGGAAGTGCCGCCCACGTCCTCCCACAGGTGGAGCCAAGTGCCGTTTGCGGTGCCGGTCATCATCAGGTCGATGAGCTTGCCGGAAGCGCGGTTGCGGATACGGTAAACGCCGTCGCCCTCGCGGACGAAAGCCCACTCCTGCTCGGGCTTGCGCTCGTACTTGCCCAGACGGATGTTGCCGCCGTCCTTGACGCTCTCCACAGCCTGAATGACGCTGCCGGTCTTGGCGGCGATGGTGTAGAAGCGGTCTGCTTCAATGATAGTCTGTGCCACAGATTTCATAAGATTTCCCTCCGTATCCCGGGGCAGGATCTCCCCGGAACTCTTCTCTGCGCTGTTTTTTATCTTCGCGCTTTTGTTTCTTTCCATAAATTATACCACTTGACGTGATTTTCTACAAGCAATTCGACCTTTCTTTGGCAAATTTGCCAAAAGGCATTCCATTTTCTCCTGCTTTTGCACTCAATACCCTAACTTTTTGCAACGGAGCTGACCGCCGCTGGTGCAGTGCCATCATCTCGACATTTCCCCCGATCTGCGCTATACTTATTATATATCTGCATTTTACCCGTTCTTTGCGCAAAGAGCGGTATTTTCTTTGATTTCCGAAAGTGAGGTATCTCTTCATGCCGTCTTCCCCCCGCACCGCATCCGACGCCGCCGAGCTGGAGCGCAGCAGGCTCCAGTTCGAGAAAATGACCCTGACCCCCGTGCCGAAGCTCATTCTCGGCCTCGCGGCCCCCACCATCCTGAGTATGCTCATCACCAGCATCTACAATCTGGCCGACACCTTCTTTGTGGGCCAGCTGTCCACCAGCGCGTCGGGCGCGGTGGGCGTCGTGTCGAGCCTGATGGCCATCATTCAGGCCCTCGGCTTCATGCTGGGCCACGGCGCGGGCGGCATCATCAGCCGCAGCCTCGGCAGTCAGGACACCCATGCGGCCACAAAGTTCGCCTCCACCAGCTTCTTCACTGCGCTGACCTTCGGCGCAGTGCTGACCGTTCTCGGTCTCGCTGCCCTGCCCGACTTCATGATGCTGCTGGGCAGCACCGACACCATCCTGCCCCACGCCTGCGCCTACGCGCGGCCCATCCTCATCGCGGCCCCGCTCATGATGTCGAGCCTCGTGATGAACAACATCCTCCGCTACGAGGGCAAGGCCAGCTTCGCCATGATCGGCCTCGTCACCGGCGGTGTGCTCAACATCGTGCTGGACCCCATCTTCATCTTCGGCCTCGGCATGGGGACCGGCGGCGCAGGCACGGCCACCGCCCTGAGCCAGAGCATCAGCTTCTGCATCCTGCTTTCCATGTTCCTGCGCGGCAAGACCGTCAGCCGATTCCGCATCACCCAGGTCACCCGCAGCGCCCGGGACTTCGGGCAGATCTTCTTCAACGGTGCGCCCAGCTTCGGCCGTCAGGGCCTGAACAGCATCGGCAGCATGCTGCTGAACGTCGCCGCCCGCAACTACGGCGACGCCGCCGTGGCCGGCATGAGCATCGTGTCCCGCATCTTCCAGTTCGTGCTGTCGGTGGCTATCGGCGTCGGACAGGGCCTGCAGCCTGTAGCGGCCTTCAACTACGGCGCCCGCCGCTTTGCCCGGGTGCGGAAAGCGGCCATCTTCACCATCTCGACGGCTTTCGTCTTTATGGCAGTGCTCAACTCCCTCTGCTGGTTCAACGCCGAGCCCCTCATCCGCCTCTTCCGCGATGACCCCGAGGTCACCGCCGTGGCTCTGCCCGCCCTGCGGTATCAGTGCGTCGCCATGTTCTTACAGCCCGTCATCATCGTGACGAATATGATGTTCCAGTCCATCGGCAAGTCGGGTCGGGCTACCTTCCTCGCCTGCTGCCGTCAGGGCGTCTGCTTCATCCCGCTCATCCTCACCCTGCCCCGCATCTGGGGCCTGAGCGGCATTGAGCTGTGCCAGCCCATCGCCGATGGCCTCACCTTCTGCATCTCGGTGCCTTTTCTGCTGCCCTTCCTGAAGGAATTGAAGGAACAGGGAGACGAAGAATAAGCTTGTCATAAAACTGTAACCAGGCCCGGCCACATTTCTGCAATGAAATGTCCGGGTCTTTCGTATATACTATAGATGGGAAAGTCAAATTCTGGGAGACTGTGAGGTGTTTCTATGAAGACCACTCTGCTTCGACTCAGCCGCCGCGCCGCCTGCCTCGTGCTGGCGGGCGGGCTGCTGACGAGCTGTTCGCTGCTGCCTGCGGCGTCGCCCCGGCACGAGGGGACGGCGTCCTCGCAGGCACCGCAGTATTACAGCGACGCATGGCTCAGCGATGACTCGCTCCACTACCTCTATTCTTACGCCGGGAACGGCGGCGGCACCATCCTCCGGGGCGGCAGAGTGCTCTACAAAGCCAGCAGCTCCGACAGCATCCAGCTGCTGAAGGACACCCTCACCGGCGAGACGGGCCACTACCTCGTGGCCCACTCCACCCCCGGCACGGAGGACCGCACTTCCACCCTTTACGACGCCGACGGCAATGCCGTCATGACCTTTCCCTATGCCGTGAACGCCACCCTCTCGGGCGGGCTGCTCATCCTGCGGGACGACGCTGACGTCTGGGCTTTCGAGAACGGCACCACCGGCGGCACTCGGGTGTACGACCTCGCCACCGGAGCTGAGCTGCCCGTGCCTGAGACGGCCCTTGACTGTATCGTTGTGGATGAGGGCGGCCAGCGCCTCGTCTTCAACTGCTACGACCTGCCCGAGGGCCTTACTTACGCCTACGACGACCCCGACCAGCCGCTCCACCAGTACGTCCTCATCACCGACCGGGAGGGCAATGTGCTGATGCGGGAGGACGGCTGCACGGCCAGCTCCCTCGCATCGTACCGCGGCGGCTTTGCCGACTGGCTCGATTTGAGCTGGTTCCGCGGCGCAGACTGGGGCATCGCTCGCGAAGCCCTCTACAACGTCACCACCGGCGAACTGCTCACCGGCGAAGACGACAGCGCCGTCTCTGCCTGCGGCGTTGGCGTCGCCTGCCTCCAGAGCCGTCAGGACAGCCGCTCCATCCTCTACGATTTGAACGGTGGCGAGGCCGTGGAGCTGGGCCGCTTCGACCGGGCCGTGAACACTTACACCCCCGGCTGCGTCGTCCTCTCCGGCAGCGATGACCCGGACAGCCCCTACACCCTCATCGATCTCGACAGCGGCGAAAAGACCGCCGTCCAGCGGTACGACACCGACTACCGCTCCGGCAACGTCGCTGTGCTGACGACGGACAACATCCTCAAAGTCTACGACGGCACCACCGGTGCGCTGCTGACCGACGTGGAGGCAGCGCCCGTTGAAGAAGCACAGTACATCAGCGTGACGGCCCTGCCCGACGGCTACGCCCTGCTGCAGTACAACGACGAAAACTACGACATCCTCGCCATCCAGACCTATGGCGGAGAGGGTCTGCTTTGGTCGTCCGCCGGTGAGGCTGAGCAGTACACCTACGCTTCCTACCTCACCAACACCGCCAACGGCCCTCTGCTCACGGCCCACCGGGACAACAGCGACTCGTCGAACCTTTCCGACGTGCTGGACATGGAAGGCAATCTGCTTCTCCGCCGCCTCGGCAGCTGCTACATCCCGGACGACCTGCCCGACGACTGCTTTATCGCGCGGCAGGGCTTCGACTACGGCCTGATGGACTCCACCGGCCAGTGGCTCTACCGCGAAAGCATCTTCTCCTCCCCCAGCGACGACGCTGGCGGGGGCTACCTGTACTGACACGGAGGTTTTTGATATGAAAGAGATGATCTCCCGCCGCAGCTTCCTGCGCGTGATGGGCCTCAGCTTCGGGGCGGCGATGCTCACCGCCTGCAATACCGGCACGGCGGACTCCCCCGCCGACTCTCCGGCAGCGTCTGTCCCCGATGCGGACACGCCCGTCCCCTTCCTGACCGAGGACGAGTTCCCCCGCCTCGACGGCTCCACGGCCTGCATCCCCCTGATGGCCCAGATGAAGGCCGATGTCACCGGCATGGACCTTCTCGAGGCCCAGACCGGCATCACCGTCAGTACCACGGCCTATGCCTGGGAGAACTTCGGCCTCTGGTCCCGCAGCGACAGCGAGGACTACGGCGCACAGCTGCTCATCGTCTACGAGGCCCCCGAGTACGTCAAGGAAGAGCTGGCCGAGGCCGACGCAAAGCTTGAGCAGAAAGCCATCGGCCGGGACGCGCTGGTCTTCATCGTCAACGAAGAGAATCCCGTCCAGAGCCTGACCCAGCAGCAGCTGCGGGATATTTATGCGGGCCGCATCACCAACTGGAAAGACGTGGGCGGCGCGGACTCCCCCATCGTGGCGTTCCAGCGGGGTGTGGACTCGGGCAGTCAGACCCTCTTCAAAAAGCTGCTCATCGACAAGGGCGACGGCCAGCTGATGGCCGCGCCCACCGAGCTTGCCCCCGCCGACATGGGCGGCCTCGTGGACAGCATCGCCGAGTACAACAACTCCGCCAACGCCATCGGCTTTTCGGTCTACTACTATATCGACCAGATGTACTCGAAGCCCGGCCTCCGTCTGCTGGCCGTGGACGGCATGACCCCCGGCAATGACACCATCGCCGATGAGAGCTACCCGCTCTGCAACGAGTTCTACGCAGTCGTCCACGCGGACGCCGCCCCCGACAGCCCCCAGCGGAAGGTCTACGACTGGCTGGACACCGACGAGGGACGCAGGTGCATCGAGAAGGCGGGGTATGTAGCAGTGGATTAAACCTCTCCGTCATCGCTGCGCGATGCCACCTCCCCTACCGAGGGGAGGCCTTGGCATTTCGTGAAGCTTCGCCTCTTCGCCAGAGGCTCCCCTACTAGG
>ENA-UEPJ01003394-UEPJ01003394.1-human-gut-metagenome-genome-assembly--contig:-NODE-3394-length-14267-cov-6.420085_pt1 | contig 14267 bp, 10 predicted proteins | sample MGYA00242890_ERZ507896 | MGnify/ENA primary metagenome ERZ507896 (study PRJEB26167, sample SAMN06115508) | human gut metagenome | host: Homo sapiens | place: China:Qinghai | collected 2015-08-20... | reverse complement strand
TTCCTGGCAACTACGGGAATCGTTGGTGAAGGAACCTTTGGCGAGAACTTCCCGTTATGGCTCAACCGCGCCCTGATATTCCTGGTGGTTTCCTGCCCATGCGCCCTGGTCATCAGCGTGCCCCTCACCTTCTTTGGCGGCATCGGCGGAGCATCCCGGAACGGTATTCTCATCAAGGGCAGCAACTATATGGATGCTTTAGCCAAGGTGGGAACCGTTGTGTTCGACAAGACCGGAACTCTGACCCACGGAGAGTTTGCCGTGGCAGCTGTTCATGCTGATGATTCCTGCCCAGACCATTCATCCCACGATGCAGATAATGTACATATTGGCGAATATTCTGACAAGGAGAAAATCCTGCTTCATCTGGCAGCTCATGCCGAGCATTTCACCACTCATCCTATCGGCGCAGCCCTACGTACTGCCTTCCCGCAAGAAGCAACGGATGGCTGCGAGGTGACCGATGTAGAGGAAATTGCAGGACAGGGTATCCGTGCTAAAGTGAACGGCAAGGTGGTTTGCGTGGGCAACAAGAAGATGATGGAAAACATCGGCGCCCAATGGCACGACTGCAACCAGGTGGGAACCATCATCCACGTCGCCATTGATGGCAAGTATGCGGGACATATTGTGATCAACGACACCCTTAAGGAAGGAAGCGCCCATGCCATCAGAGAGCTGAAAGAACTTGGAGTAGAGAAAACGGTAATGCTGACGGGCGACCGCAGAGAAGTGGGAGAAGATGTTGCCCACAAACTGGGACTGGACGAGTGCCGCGCAGAACTGCTGCCAACCGATAAGGTTTCGCATGTAGAACAACTGCTGAAGACAAAACCAGCAGGCAAGACGCTCGCTTATGTAGGCGATGGCATCAACGATGCCCCTGTATTGAAGCGTGCCGATGTGGGCATTGCCATGGGTGGACTGGGTAGCGATGCAGCCATCGAAGCTGCCGATGTAGTACTGATGGATGATGACCCTAGAAAGATTGCCCTTGCCGTAAAGATAGCCAGAAGAACCATTCATATCGCTCACGAGAACGTGATATTTGCCATCGGAGTGAAGGTTGCCGTACTGATTCTCGCCACCATTGGTCTCGGCACCATGTGGATGGCAGTCTTTGCCGATGTAGGTGTTACGGTACTGGCTGTATTGAACGCCATGAGAAGTTTGGGTAAAAATCGTCTTTTTTATCGTTAAATACCAAAATAAGTTGTATCTTTGCAACCGAATTTTAATATACAATACTGAATGGTTATGTATAAAAAAGACATTTTGACTATGAATAAGATTATCAAACTCATCTTCGTGCTCTGCTGCTTCTGCGGCATTGCACAGGCTCAGCCTCAACGCCCTAAGCTCGTTGTAGGCATCGTTATCGACCAGATGCGATGGGATTATCTCTATCGCTACTACGCCCGCTACGGCGAAGGCGGATTCAAGAGAATGCTCGGAGAAGGATTCAGCGTAGAAAACTGCAAGATTCCTTATATTCCTTCGGTTACAGCCATCGGCCACTCTTCTATCTGGACCGGCTCCGTTCCTTCCATCCACGGAATTGCAGGAAATAACTTCGTGAAAGATGGAAAGGTTGTGTATTGTACTGCCGACGATACCGTCAACCCGGTAGGTTCAGACAGCAAGGCTGGCAAGATGTCGCCTCGCAATCTGTGGGTAACAACCATCGGCGATGAACTCCGTCTGGCTACCAACAACCGCTCTAAGGTGATTGGTGTAGCCTTGAAAGACAGAGCATCCATCCTCCCTGCGGGCCATCACGCCAATGGCGCTTTCTGGTTTGATGACAAGTCGGGCAAGTTCATCACCAGTACTTTCTATATGGATAAGTTGCCTGAGTGGGTGAACAAGTTCAACAAGCAGAAACTCCCAAACAAGTATCTTTCCAAGAAATGGGAGACGCTCTACCCTATCGATTCCTATAAGGAGAGCACCAGCGATGACAACAACTACGAGAATGGAATTGTTGAAGGCGAAAAGGCAGTATTGCCACTCGATCTGCCTACCTTATATAAAAAGCATGGTTACAAGATTCTCCGCAACACCCCATTCGGCTGCAACCTGACTTTCGATATTGCCAAGGCTGCCATTGAGGGAGAAAATCTGGGTAGAAACACAGATACTGATTTGCTGACCATCAGCTGCTCAATCACCGATTACATCGGTCATCAGGTGGGCGTAAACGCTATCGAAACAGAAGATTGCTATCTCAGATTAGATAAGGCATTGGCAGATTTCTTCGCTTATCTCGACCAGACCGTAGGCAAGGGAAATTATCTCACCTTCCTCACCGCCGACCATGGAGGCGTAAACAACGCCACCTTCCTGCAAGACCAGCGAATCCCTGCCGGCATCTGGAACAAGAAGGGAATGATGGAAGAACTGAACCAGATATTGAAGACGAAGTTCAATACCGACAAGAGCCTCGTGAAGACCATCATGAACAATCAGGTATTCTTCAATACAGACATCATCGAAGAACTCGGTTTGGATTATACAGCCATCAAGCAGGTGGTAGTAGACAGACTGAAGAAAGACAAGGACGTGCACTATGCCTTCGACATGGAGAAGACCTCTATCGAGAGCATCCCTGAAGAGCTGAAGTTCCGCGCCATTAACGGTTATAACCGCGAGCGCAGCGGAGGTGTTCAGATTGTACTGAAACCAGGTCACTACGATTATTACAGCAGCAAGGGAACTACCCACGGAGCATGGAATCCATACGATATCCATATTCCTTGCCTGTTTATGGGTTGGGGCATCCAGCACGGCGAGAGTGCCCAGCCTCACTATATGACGGATATTGCCGCCACCGTTTGTGCGATGCTGCATATTCAGGCACCTAACGGCTGCATCGGCACACCGATATTCTAATAAAAAGCAAAAAGCCAGATAATAACAAAGGCTAGGTTCACGATTCCGGAAACCTAGCCTTTATTTTTTATTCAAAAGAAGATGTTCTTCTATTCCGAGAAGAACATCTCTTATTCTTCGTTCATAATCTTCATATATTCCTCGTAAGAAATATATCTGCCACCCATCGATTTGAGATGAGGAGTCTCCAACTGACAATCTATCATCTTGCCACCGTGCTCCTGCAAGTATCTGGCAAGGAAGATGAGGGCAATCTTAGAAGCTGACGGAACCCTGGAGAACATGCTTTCTCCGATAAAAACCTTGCCGATGGTGACACCATAAAGTCCACCCACCAGTTCATCAGTTTCATTATCCCATACCTCTACGCTCGCCGCAAAGCCCTGCTTATGGAGGGCAGTAAATGCCTGGATGATGTTCTCGCCCAGCCATGCGCCATCTTCCCAATACCGTCCGTTGGTCTTGCTGCATCCCCGTATCACGCCATCGAAATCTTCGTTGATTCCTACGCTGTATCGGTTCTTTCTCATCAGGGTACGCATGGAATGACTGATGTGGATTTCATCAGGGAAGATGACGAAACGTTTCATCGGACAGAACCAGAGTATTTCAGGCTGGTCACGGAAACTATACCAGGGAAAGATGCCATTGCTATAAGCCAGCAACAGGCGGTCGATACTCAAATCGCCACCAATCGCAAAGCATCCATCCTCATCGCCATAATGCGGATCGGGAAAGTAAATCTCGTCCGCAGTATCATCTATCTGTAATATCATACGCTTATCTTTTATCAAGAATATTCTTGACTAGACTTTCATTCTAATAATTAATCACCAGTTCCTTTCCGTCAAAGTCGACATGCGCCTTGCCACCCTTCTTGAGTTTGCCGAAGAGCAGCGCCTTCATCAGGATCGGTTTCAGGCGGTTACCGATGACACGGTCCATCTCGCGGGCACCATATTCCTTGGTAAAGCCCCATTTCAGCAACTGTTCACGCGCAGCATCGGTTAACGTTACGGTAACTCCCTTTGCTGCCAGTTTCGCATCGAGTTGACGAAGTTTCTTGGCAAGAATCAGCTCTGCCATGTGCTTATCCATATCGTTGAACACCACCATGTCGGAAAGTCGGTTGATAAACTCAGGCTTGAAAGTCTTCTTCACCTGTGCCAGCATCGCTTCGCCACGACTTACGTTTCCATTGAAACCTACGCTAGCCCGTGAAGCATATTGTGCTCCGGCATTTGAGGTCATGATGAGAATCACGTTACGGAAATCAGCCTTCTGGCCCTTGTTATCAGTCAGACGGGCATAGTCCATTACCTGGAGCAGGATGTTGTAGATATCGCTATGCGCCTTCTCTATCTCATCGAGCAGGAGTACACAGTTTGGCGTCTTGCGGATGGCATCGGTCAGAAGTCCTCCATCCTCATAACCCACGTATCCGGCTGGCGAACCGATGAGTTTTGCCACGGTATGCTTCTCGGTATATTCACTCATATCGAAGCGTACCAGTTCGATGCCGAGTTCCTTGGCCAACTGTCGTGCCACCTCGGTTTTTCCTACTCCGGTAGGTCCCACGAAGAGGAGCGAAGCCAATGGTTTGTCATCATCTGTCAATCCCGCCTTTGCCATCATCACAGCCTCAACCACCTTGTCTACAGCCTTGTCCTGACCGTAAATCTTGTCGAGAATGCGCTGGCGGAGCGTAGCCAAAGCATCGTTATTCTCATCTTTCATCGCAGCCGCATCAATCTTGCAGACTTTAATCAGAATCTGCTGGATGATTGACTTGGTAACGTAAGAGCGCTGGCGAGATTCTACCGGATGCACCTCCAGATAAGCACCCGCCTCATCCATCAGGTCGATGGCCTTGTCTGGCAGACAGCGGTTGCTGATATATTTGGCGCTGGCACGGACGGCATATTCCAGGGCGTCCTTGCGATAGGTTACATTGTGGAACTTGTTGTATTTATACTGCAAGCCCTCCAATATCTTGATAGCCTCCTCCTCGGTAGGTTCCTTGATATCTATCTGCTGGAACCGGCGCACGATGCCCTTGCTCTGAGCCATGTAACGGTTATATTCCTCGTAGGTGGTAGAACCGATGAAACGGATATCACCTGCCTCCAGATATTGCTTCAGCATATTGGATGCATCAGGTCCGCCATCTGAGCCACGACCGGCACCTATCATATTATGAATCTCATCGATGTAGATAATGGTATTGCCTTCCTTCACGGCTCCCTCCATCACCATCTTGATGCGTTTCTCGAAGTCGCCGCGATATTGGGCACCGGCAAGCATCTGTCCCATATCCATGCCGTAGATGCGAGCCCCCTTGAGGCGTTCAGGGACCTGGTTTTCGTTGATGAGTTTGGCGAGACCATAGACCAGAGCTGTCTTGCCGACTCCGGCTTCTCCGATGTGGAGCGGATTGTTCTTCTCGGCACGGCAGAGCACCTGGATGGTTCTGTCCAGTTCCTGTTCTCTTCCGATGAGCGGATTGTGCTCTTCTACCTTGTCAGAAATACAGGTAACCAGCTGATGCCAATCCTGTACAACCTGTCTTCTGCCTTCTTCCTCGTCGTCATCATACTCGTTGGCATAATCGTCATCATCAAAGTCTGCTCCCATGCCCATGCCAGCCTCTCCAGTATCTTCTCCAATAGGATAATAACTGTCAACGCTCGCCAGGAACTCGCCCTGCCGGTCGCCCACATTCTTGCACAGCAGGAAGGCGGCTTCTGAATTCTGCAAGCCAAACATCGCCTGCACAAAATGGGGTACATTCACCAGCTGTCTGTCGGCAGCAGCAGCCAGGGCGCACGCCGTTCCAAACATGGTTTTGAAGAGCGATGACGGCTCTGGCAGATACTTGATGGTTTCAGGCACACGCTCCTGCTTGGCGAGCCATCCCACCAAGTCTTCGTGCATCTTGAGGCTGTCTACGCCTTCTTCCTGCAGCGCCTGACAGAATGCATACTGCCTGAGCAACGCCAGCAGCATGTGCTCGGGCATCACGAACTCGTGATCGAAGAACCGGGCTTGCTTCATGGCATCGTCCATCAGAACACTCATATATCGGGTCAATCCCATACTGTCCATTCTATTTTTTCCTTTCTTTTTCTTAGCATATATTGGGGATATTTCCCCGAAATCAACGCCTATTCCGGCATATAAGTGAGTTTAAGCGGAAACTTCTGCGTACGGGCTTTCTCCATCGCTTTCTCCACTTTACTCTTGGCGATGTCGTAGCTGTAGGTGCCCACCACGGCTTTCTCTTCGTGATGAACCTTGAGCATGATTGCTTCAGCCTCAGCCTGCGACTTGAAGAAGATGGATTCGAGGATTTCTACCACGAAGTCCATCGGTGTAAAGTCGTCGTTGAACATCACCACCACGTAACGCCCCGGCTCCTTGAGCCTGGTTTTCTGGCGTTCACGAATTGCTGTTTGTTCTTGAGCCATATTTTAATTCTTACTTTTTATAAGCATTGGTAATCTCCACAACATAAACATCGTGGAATCCACCCTTGGCACCATACCACTGGAGCAGGTCCTTGTCGAGGAACTTCTCGGCGGTCATACTGTCCTTATAAAGTTTGCGGCATTCCAGGGTGAGTCGTGACTGCTCGAAGGCGATGCTGCCGTTATCTGTTTCTACAGGAATCAGTCCTGTTTCCTTCGCCTTATCCAAATCGCGTCCGCTCTTAGAGCCGCAGAAGTTATAAATCTTCCGAGCCTCCTCGCTGTTGCCGAGGAAAGAGAGAGTCATGAATTCATTCTCCTCGATGATGCCGTGGGTGAAACGCTCCGGACGGATAAAGACCACAGCCACCGGCTTGTTCCAAAGCCATCCCAAACAGCCCCAAGAGGCGGTCATCATATTGAAATGATCCTTGTTGCCGGCACATACCAGCATCCACTCCTTACCAATAGTCTCGAAGACGTTGTCATTCAGTTCTTTTACGTTGATCTTTTCCATCTTATCTGTTCCTTTCTTTTTAATTTCTAATTACCATAAAATTGCGACAGCAGTATTCTGATTGCTGAATGCTGCCCATATCAACTGCAAAGATACAAGAATAATCTGAAAAAGCGAATGTTTCTTTAAGAAAATCGCATCACCCTATTGAGGATTATGCCTAATTAATACTTTTTTATGCCACAAGAAGGCTGAATTGAATACGATTTGTGAGGTAGGAAACCGACCTTGATTTACATTAACTTTGCATCAGCAGTTGAAAAAATAATTCACATTTTATTTTGTCAGTTGCCCAAAAGGCAGTACCTTTGCACCCCGAATGCCGAAAGCTGGGAAGGCGGAAGGCTTCGATTTATTATTCATTTATAAACATTTAATTTAATGTACAAAACAATTTTCAACAAGCGCAACAGCTTGAAGTTCAACCGATTCTCTAACAAGAGCTACTCACTCTTCGCAGTTTTGGGAAGAGAGGTACTTGTTGGTGCACTCAGCGTTGCTACCCTGAGCCATGCTAAGGCAGCAGGCGTAAGCACAGAGGGAGCCAAGGTTGATTCTACCCTCTACAAGGGCGGAAAGGCTTACGAGCTGGATGCGGTGAGCGTTACCGGATCTCGTGCGCCGATGACTGTAGAGCAGTCACCTAAGATTGTGTCTGTCATTACCCGCGACGATATTCATCGTGCGGCTGCGCAGACTATCAACGATGTATTGAAATTAGCTACCGGCGTGGATGTCCGTCAGCGTGGTGGCTTTGGTGTTCAGACGGATATCTCCATCAATGGTGGAACCTTTGACCAGATTACCATTCTCTTGAATGGCGTCAACATTTCCAATCCTCAGACTGGTCACAATGCTTCTGATTTTCCTGTAGCTCTTGCCGACATCGACCACATCGAAGTGCTCGAGGGGGCAGCATCGCGCTTATTCGGAACTTCAGCCTTCAATGGTGCCATCAACATCGTAACCAAGAAGGCTAAGAGTGAGGGGGTATCTGCAAGTGTAGAAGGCGGAAGCTTTGGAAGCTTCGGAGCACAGGGACGTGTGCAGACGGCTTTTGAAACGGGCAAGTGGACCCAGGCTTATTCCGTAAGCGGAGGCTACAAGCGCTCGGATGGCGGCACGGAGAACAGCGACTTCGAGAAGGGACAGGGCTACGGCAATCTCTCTTTCTCTTACGACCAGCGTTTCGACATCAACGCCCAGTTGGGTATTGCTAGCCAGAGCTATGGTGCCAATACTTTCTACAGCGCCAAAAATAACAACCAATATGAGAAGACAGACCACGGTCTGGCTTCGCTCAACCTGAGTCTGCACAACCAGGAGAAGACCTGGGAGATTGCGCCTCAATTCTATTATAACAAATTCAAGGATCACTATCAGCTGATTCGTGGAAAGGCTGGAGCTGCAGCAGGCGAGAACTATCACGACCTCGATGTTTATGGTGGTGGTCTGAATGCCAACGTGGCTTGGGCTTTGGGTAAGACTGCAGTAGGTTTCGACATCAGCAAGGAGTGCATCTACTCTACTGCATTGGGCGAGGAACTCGCAGAGAAAGACTATAAGGATATCTCGGGTTCTGACCGTCAATATACCCGAAAGGGCGAGCGCACCAATACCAACATCATGCTGGAGCACAACTTCATCTTCGGCGGTTTCACCTTGTCGGCTGGTGTCTTGGCAAACAAGAATACAGGTCTTGACAACGACTTCCGTTTCTATCCTGGTGTGGATATGAGTTATCGTCCTAACGACAACTGGAAGTTCTACGCATCCTGGAACAAGGCTCTGAGAATGCCTACCTACACCGACTTATATATAAGTAATGTGGTGCAGCAGGGCGACATCAACCTAAACCCGGAGAAGAACTCAACCTTCAAGGTGGGAACTCAATATCGCCAGACTGGTTTTGCCGCAACCGTAAGCGGATTCTACGCACACGGCACCAACATGATTGACTGGGTTCAGACATCCGTGACCGAGCAGAATGACAGCAAGTATCACGTGATGAACATCGGAAAGCTCAACAACATGGGCTACAACGTAGATGCTACTATCTACATGAGAGAATTGGTACCAAACAGTTTCATTACTCGCATCAAGTTGGGTTATGCTTACATCTATCAGGATCATAAGACCGAGACAAACATTCTGAAATCACTCTATGCATTGGAGTATCTCAAGCACAAGGCTGTATTCGGTCTGGATCATCAGATTTGGAACAAGCTTTCAGCTTCCTGGAGCGTAAGATGGCAGCAGAGAATGAATGGCTATCATCCATATACCAAGGTAGATTGCAAACTGATGTGGGATGAGAAGAAATACAATATCTTCGTGAAAGCCGACAACATCACTTGCCACCGCTACTACGACCTCACAGCTGTTAAGCAGCCAGGTTTGTGGATTATGGCAGGAGCCAGCGTAAATCTCGGCCGATAATATAATCAGATAATAATCATCCCAAAAGATGATAAATATCCGAAACACGATTCGGATATCAAATAAAAAACGAGCCTTGATGGAGGTTTCTTCCTTCCGTCAAGGCTCGTTTCCTTTTATTCCGGCTATTTCCTTTTATTTCAGTTATTCCGGTTTCTGATATTTTCCGTTCACTTTTATCGGTTCGAGATGGATTCCCACATGGGTATCTGCACCGAAGTGTTGCTTCAGTTTTGTTTCTATATGAGTAGCATGCTCATGTGCCTCATAAAGCGAAAGAGAACCCGGCATACGGACGTGCATTTCTATCGCAATCTTGTTTCCGATGCGACGGGTACGCAGGTTATGAATCTCTCCCACTCCCTGCTCTTCGTTCGCAATCTTCAGGATTTCATCTTCCTCCGTTTCTGGAAGACTGGCATCCGTCAGTTCTTTCACAGACTGCATCACCAGTCCCCAGGCAGCCTTGATGATGAAGGCACTCACGATGATGGCTGCCAGCGGATCGAGCACCGCCCACTTTTCTCCCAGGATAATGGCGCCGCCAATACCGAACATCGTTCCGATACTCGATAAAGCATCGCTGCGATGATGCCAGGCATTCGCCACTACAGCCTCGGAATGATATTTCTTTCCGGCTTTTACCGTAAACTGATAAGCCCACTCCTTCATCACGACACTTACGATGGCAGCAATCAAGGCTACAACGCCCGGCTGCTGCAATGTCTCGCCGCAGATGGCACGATAGGTCTTGGTAACACCAGAATAACAGATCATCACACCCACCACGAAGAGCGAAATGCCGATGATGGCTGTGGCAAGCGTCTCGTATTTGCCATGCCCATAATCATGGTCCTTATCCATCGGCTTATTGCCCAGTTTAACGAATACCAGTACCACCACATCGGTAGCGAAATCGGTGAGCGAGTGGATGGCATCCGCTATCATTGCTGCCGAATGTCCAAGAATACCTGCAGCAAACTTCAGTACGAGCAGCACCACATTGATGATGCTTCCCGCTATCGTCACCTTATATACTTCCTTTACTCTATCCGCATCAGCGGAATGATTCTTTTTCGTTTCTGCGGGCATCTCTTGCTCGTTATATATTCTCTCATTCTTGTCCATACTATAAAATATAACAGAAGTCCTTTGCTTCCTTAATAATGTTTTTGTATAACCAAATTCCTGTCTTTCATGAATTGAGCGGCAAAAGTACATTTTTTTTCTGAAATCGGATAAAAAGAGAGATTAAAAAAGTATAACGAATAGGGAATAATGTGATAGCGAAGAGAGAAAAGCATGGAATTTTGTGATAAAACGCCTTAAAACAATAGGAATTTTGTGATTTTCAGTCCGAATTCCTTTGGAATTTTGTGATAAAGTTGTACTTTTGCACCCGATTATCAGGTATTATATTATTCTGTGACAAGAACATTATCACAATAAAAGCGGTTGAAAAAACCGCAAGATGAAACAATTATGGTTTTAAATTACATTTGGATAGCATTTTTCGTGATTGCGTTCATCTTCGCACTCATCGGATTGGCAATGGGAGATACGACTATCTTCCAGAAGATTGTAGATTCCACCTTCGACTCATCCAAGAATGCCTTCGAGATTTCTCTCGGACTGACGGGCGTGCTCGCCCTCTGGCTTGGCATCATGAAGATTGGAGAGAAGGCGGGAGTTGTGAATGTGTTGGCAAGAGCACTCAGCCCGGTCTTCACCCGTCTCTTCCCCGATATTCCGAAGAACCATCCGGTGATGGGAAGCATCTTCATGAATATCGCTTCGAATATGCTGGGACTCGATAATGCGGCAACACCTACAGGATTGAAGGCGATGCAGCAGATGCAGGAACTCAACACGAAGAAAGATACGGCGACGAACCCGATGATCATGTTTCTGGTTCTGAACACCTCAGGACTCACCATCATCCCTACCACCATCCTCGCCTTCCGTGCCTCCTATGGAGCAGCCCAGCCTACGGATGTCTTCATCCCTATCCTGATGGCTACGCTCGTGGCTACGCTTGCCGGAATCATCATCACTTCGCTCTGGCAGCGCATCAACATCCTGCAGCCGGTATTGCTCGCTACTCTGTTGGGAATGTGCGCCTTCGTAGGCATCATCATCTGGGGATTCGGACAGATGGACAAGGATACGATGAACACGGTAACCACCTTGGCTTCTAACATGATTCTCCTGGGCATCATCCTCTGCTTCATCCTGGCTGGTTTCTGGAAGAAAGTGAATGTTTATGATGCATTTATCGAGGGAGCGAAGGAAGGTTTTACTACGGCGGTGAAGATTATCCCTTATCTCGTAGCTATCCTTGTGGGCATCGGCGTGTTCCGTGCTTCGGGAGCGATGGATATGGTGATTCAAGGCATTTCGTGGTCGGTAGAACAATGCGGCTTGAATGCCGATTTCGTAGGCGCCCTGCCTACCGCCATCATGAAACCGCTGTCGGGAAGTGGTGCACGAGGCATGATGCTGGAGGCGATGAAGAACTATGGTCCTGATTCGTTTGTGGGCAGATTGAGCTGCATCTTCCAGGGTTCCACCGATACCACCTTCTATATATTGGCTGTATATTTCGGAAGCGTAAGCATCAGGAATACCCGCCACGCCGTGGCTTGCGGCTTGCTCGCCGATTTGGCAGGAGTCATCGCAGCAATCGCTATAGCTTATTTATTCTTCGGATAAGAGTCTCCCACAGATTTCACAGATTTACACAGATAATCTTTGAATGACGGCGCAAGCCCAATTTAACATTTAACACTTAACATTCAACATTAAGAAAGATAATGGCAAGTTTAAAATCACTCGCAAAGGATACCGCCATCTATGGTTTGAGCAGTATCATCGGCAGATTCCTGAACTATCTGCTTGTACCACTCTATACGGCTAAGATCAGCGCCGCAAGTGGTGGTTATGGTGTCATCACCAACATGTACGCCTATACGGCGTTACTCCTCGTTATCCTGACCTACGGAATGGAGACCACCTTCTTCCGTTTTGTCAACAAGGAGGGAGAAAACTCAGAAAAGGTTTATCACACGGTATTGAGCATGGTGGGCTTCACTTCCCTACTCTTCATCGCCCTGGTATTCCTCTTCATCACGCCTTTGAGCGATGCGATGGGCTACGCCGACCATCCGGCTTATGTATGGACCATGTTCGTAACCGTGGCTATTGATGCCTTCCAGTGCATTCCGTTCGCTTACCTCAGATACAAGAAGCGCCCATTGAAGTTTGCTGCCTTCAAGTTGCTCTTCATCGGTCTGAACATTGCGCTCAACCTGGTTTACTACGTCATCATGGATGGTCACGATGTGGGTTATGCTTTCTACATCAACCTGGTTTGCACCGCCTCCATCACCTTCTGTTTCTACAAGGAACTGAAGGAAGGATTCATGGGCGAGAAATGCTCCTGGAGCGAATGTAAGGTGCTCGTCAGGAAGATGCTAGGCTACAGCTGGCCTATCCTCGTGCTCGGTATTGCCGGTATTCTGAACCAGACAGCCGACAAGATTCTCTTCCCTTACATCTATGAAAAGGGCGATGCGCATGCGCAGCTCGGAATCTATGGAGCAGCCAGCAAGATTGCGATGATCATGGCGATGATTACCCAGGCTTTCCGCTATGCTTACGAGCCATTCGTTTTCGGCAAGGCGAAGGATAAGGACAACCGACAGACTTACGCTTCGGCGATGAAATATTTCGTCATCTTCACCCTCTTGGCCTTCCTGGTGGTAGTAGGTTATCTGGATGTATTGCGCCACATCATCGGTCGCGACTACTGGGATGGTTTGAAGGTAGTGCCTATCGTAATGGCTGCCGAAATCATGATGGGAGTATATTTCAACCTCAGTTTCTGGTACAAACTCATCGACAAGACCATCTGGGGTGCTTACTTCTCAGGCATCGGTTGTGCGGTATTGATTGCCATCAACGTTATCTTCGTACCAGTTTATGGTTACATCGCCTGTGCCTGGGCCGGTTTCGCAGGTTATGGAACAGCCATGCTTCTCTCCTACTTTGTGGGTCAGAAGAAATATCCTATCAACTATCCGGTGAAGGAGATTATGATTTATGTGGTTCTCGCCCTCATCCTCTTCGCCGGAATGACCGAGGCTAACAGATACTTCTCCAGTGGAATTGCCTGCCTCATCAACACGGTGCTCATCCTCATCTTCGCCGCTTATCTCGTGAAGAAGGATTTCCCATTGAAGAGTCTGCCAGTGGTGGGAAAATACTTTAGAAAGTAAGAGATTCCAATCATTGAGATTATATTCCAAGAAGTCCGTGGACAATGTGTAAGTCCACGGACTTCTTTTGTTTATATTATACAGAACCTTCGCATGCGGTTCAAGAATAGACAAAAGGACCCAATGTTCCTGGTCCCGAGCAATACTCAGGATATAATAGCAGCCAGCAAGGCGCCCTGTAAGAGCTAAAGCAAACGGCTGAGTGAACGAAACGAGACGACTGAGTATTTTGAAGGATATGACTATGCAAGCTGAAGGATACGGCTCCGTAAGCTGAAGAATATGACTGCGTAAGTGAAAGAAGACGTCTAATCAGGTTCAAAGAGATAGAATATGGAGTTCAAGGAGACTGCTTCTGGAAAGTTATCACTAGGCTCAGCAGCTCTGCTGAGCCTAGTCAGCAGGTCTGCTCACTGCAGTCAGCAGGTCTGCCGAGCATACTAAGAAAGCAGCTGGTATGCGCACTTGCATATCAGCTGTTTTTGCACTTTTTAGTTCGACTTGTTGTAAAATATCACACTTTTAAGGACGACCTTTTGTGGTTTTACACATTTTTAAGGACGTTTTTTGTGGTTTTTCAAAAGAAATCAGTTTCTTGTTCATTTTTGCCATATTCTTTACAATTTAGAGGTTGTTTTTATACTATTAACAATTATTTTGTGCAAAAGTACGAAA
>ENA-UEPJ01003391-UEPJ01003391.1-human-gut-metagenome-genome-assembly--contig:-NODE-3391-length-14286-cov-61.057780_pt1 | contig 14286 bp, 10 predicted proteins | sample MGYA00242890_ERZ507896 | MGnify/ENA primary metagenome ERZ507896 (study PRJEB26167, sample SAMN06115508) | human gut metagenome | host: Homo sapiens | place: China:Qinghai | collected 2015-08-20... | reverse complement strand
GACATGGTATTTCAAGAGCGTTAGTTAAAGCTAATGAAGAATACAAAAACGTTTTACGTTTAGAAGGACTTCTAACTCGTGACCCACGTGTTAAAGAACGTAAAAAATACGGTCGTAAACGTGCTAGAAAACGTTTCCAATTCTCAAAACGTTAATATTTTCAAATATATACAAACACAAAAAACCAACAGAAATGTTGGTTTTTTGTTTGTATAAAATAAAAAAAGATGGTTTATTATTACCATCTTTTAAATATTCCTTTTTCCTAATTTCCTATTGATTATCTAACGACTTTTGATACAAAATTTGTTATTTCAAAGAATGAGTCTTTTACAAATTCTTTTGCCAAAGTTGAGATTGGCCTGTTTTCAATAACATCAAATACATAATAAATTGGATCTTTTGAATTATTGAAACGCATTCTCCTGTCAGTTTGTGCAAGATAATTATAATCTTCAATGTTGAATTCTTTATGTTCTGCTTTTTGTTTTTTTCTTCTTGTTAAAGAACCAAATTGTCCGTTTCCACTTGTATTATTATTTGATTCTGCAGTTGTTGGTAACATTTTCTTTTCTCTCTCTTTATTTATCTCTTACATATATATAAAGTATATCGAGTTAAAAAAATTGCTTTTTTTTATTAGATAATGTTAACATTTGTTAAAAATTTATTTTCCTAATTCTACAATATCTGATTCATTAGGTACTAAATTTTTTCCAATAGCTTTTTCTAGTGATGCTTTTGCTGAATTATATTGATATAGAGCATTATAGTAACTTAATTGAGCCTGCTGATAATTAATTTGCGCATCTTTCAATTCTGTAGGATTTGCTTCACCTACTCTATATCTGCCATATGACAATTCATAGTTTTCTTTAGCCTGTTTTACACCTAGCATTGCAACAGGCATTTGATTTTTCTTTTCTTCAAGCATCAAATATGCATTTTGAATTTCTAGATAAATCTGGTTTTGAGTATTTTTTGCATTTGCTATTTCTTTGTCGTATAAATATCTTGCTTCTTGAATTTCATTTTTAATCAACATACCGTTAACAGTTGGGAAATTCAAATAACCACCAAGGTTATAACCATAGTTTGATGTCCAACTTTTACCACCTATTTGCAATTGACCTTCAATAGATAGTGTTGGGAAATATGATTTTTTTACAAGTTTTAGCGTTTGATTTGCACTTTCAACTTTTAATTCTGCTAATTTTAATTCAGGTCTAGCATCTCTCGCGATTTCTATTGATTGATTGAATGTTACATCAACAGGCTGGTATTTCAATCGTTCTTGGACATTGTATTTATCAATAAAAGGTACGCCCATTACATTATTCAATCTTGCAACTGCTAGATTGACTGCATTATCAGCTTGTATTAATTGTAATTTAGCATTACTTAAATTAACCTCAGCAATAGTTACATCAACTTTTGGATTCATACCAATTTCGTAGAATGCTTTTGCTTGATTGTAAAACATTTCAAATTTATTTACGGTATCTTCTGCTACTCGTTTATTCTCAAAAGCATATAAAAGATTGTAATAAGCATCTTTTGTTTGATAAATAACATCATTAATAGTTGCACCGAGAGTTGTCTTATATGCTTCATAATCCAAACGTTTAATTGTTGCTTGGTTTTGCGTAACCCCAAAGTCATATAACATTTGTTGTAAAGTTACCTGACCTAGAATAAAATAGTTAAATGTTAAGTTTTTCCCTAAAGCATCTGATAATTGTAATTGTCTAATTCTTGTGTAACCTGTCTGCCAACTTACTTGGGGAAAGTAATTTGACCATACCTGCTTAATTCTTGCATCAGAAGCCAATATATCATGGAATGCTGCATTTATTTGAGGATTATTACCAAGTGCTAATTCTATACATTTATCCAAGGTCATATCTATATTTTTTTCAACAGATCCCTCGATTACAAAATCAGCTTTATCGTTTTGTTTTGGTAATACTGCATCTGCAGAAGGGTATTCTTTTTCATTAACCTCATTTCCGATATCATAGGCTAAAGATGTATTTATATTTATAAAACTAATTATTAAACTTAATAATATTATTCTTTTCAACAACATTTAGTTATCCTTTTTCTTAAATGTTTTAGCTTTCTGTCCAATATAGATTTTAAGGTTTTCAACCATTACGAAAAATGCCGGAACTAAAAAAGTACCGATAAACGCAACAGCCATCATACCACCAAATACTGTCATACCAACAGAATTTCTACTAGCAGCACCAGCACCTTTAGCAAATACCAATGGTAAAAGACCTAAGATAAATGCAATATTGGTCATCATAACGGCTCTAAATCTTAATTTCGCAGCTTGCATAGCAGCATCTTTAATACTCATACCGGATTGATGAGCATCTTTTGCAAACTCAATGATTAAAATAGCTTGTTTTGTAGACAAACCAATTAACATAACAAGTCCGATTTGTGAATACAAATCCAAAGAATATCCTGCGACATATTGGAAGAATAAAGCACCAACCAAAGCTACAGGGGAAATTAATAATACTGCAATAGGCAACATCCAACTTTCGTATAAACCTACTAAGAACAAATAAATAAATACAAGTGACATTGCTAATATTGGTCCAATTTGACCACTTGATTCTTTTTCCTGTAAAGAACTACCAGACCAAGCATAACCCATATCTTTTGGCAAAACTGTATCTGAAAGATTTTCCATAGCGGACATTGCCTGACCTGAACTTACACCGTTTCTAGCCTGACCGTTGATTGTAATTGCAGGATACATGTTAAATCTTGTCAAACTATAAGGCCCAACAATATTACTTATAGTTACAACTGATGATAATGGAACCATTGATCCAAGTTTATTTTTTACATAAATTTTATTGATATCAGAAGGTTTTTCTCTGAATTCATCGTCTGCTTGTAAATATACTCGGTATACACGACCATATTTGTTAAAGTCGTTTACATAAGATTTTCCAAAATATCCTGATAATGCACTGTAAATTTCAGAAATATCAACTCCTTGAGCAAGTGCCTTATCTTCATCAACTTTTATTAACAACTGAGGCAAATCAGCAGTAAATGATGTATATACCATTTGGAAAGCCGGATTTTTATTAGCTTCACCTATCATTTTTTGAGCTTCTTGGTATAATTCTTGAGGAGTTCTATCTCCTTTATCAAGCAATTGGTATTCAAAACCTCCGAACATACCTAAACCTGAAATTGAAGGAGGTGAGAATGATGCAATTGTTGCAGATGGATAATTTGCAAATTCCTTTTTAATTTTAGTTAATATACTCTGCATTGATTGATCTTTACTTTTACGTTCTGACCAGTTTTTTAATTGGGCAACGATTAACGCAGTATTTTCTCCGGAATAACCAACTAAAGTAATAGTTGTATCAACTCCATCCATATTTAATATTCTTTTTTCCACTTCAGCAGCAACCATCTCTGTCCTAGAAGCAGAAGATCCGTCAGGAAGCTGAATTTGAGAAAAAATTGCACCTTTATCTTCCGTAGGTAAGAATCCTTTCGGAATCAAATAAAACATTACTGATGTAAAAATTATGATTCCAGCAAATAAGCTGATTGTAATTTTTGGAGAATCTATAAATACTTTTACACCTTCCAAATATTTATCTCTTACATTATTAAACCAATCATCGAATTTTTGAATAAATTCAAAATCAGCTTTTTCTTCACCTGATTTTAAAATCATTGCGCACAAAGCAGGTGCTAAAGTAAGAGCAACTAATGTAGATAAACCTATTGATGAAGCGATACATAAAGCGAATTGTCTAAACATTTGTCCAGTAATACCTGACATAAAAGAAACAGGTACAAATACCGCCATCAATACTAAAGAAGTTGCAAGTACGGCACCAAATACCTCTTTCATTGTAACTTCTGTTGCATCAACAGGATTTTTACCCTCTTGAATATGCCTTTGTGTGTTTTCCAATACAACAATAGCATCGTCAACAACCAGACCTACTGCAAGAACCAAGGCAAACAAAATTAACAGGTTTATAGAAAACCCGAGAATATTCATGAATATAAATACCCCGATTAATGATACAGGAATTGCACAGAATGGAACTAAAGCAGCTCTTGCACTACCTAAGAACATATAAGTTACAATACCTACAAGTACAATAGCCAAAGCAATTGCGTTAATTACTTCTTTAATTGATTCTCTAACGAATTCAGTTTCATCACGCTGTATTTTATATTCAATACCTTGAGGGAAACTCTTACTTAATTCTTCCATTTTTGCTCTGATTTTATTTGATAAATCAATTGCGTTAGCTTCAGGCAATTGACTCACTGAAATCATTGCAGTATCTTTTCCGCCAATTCTAGAGAAATATGAGTAACTTTCTGCACCTAATTCTACTCTTGCAATATCCTTTAATTTAATTTGAGAACCATCTGTTTTTGAGCGAATAATAATATTTTCAAATTCTGAAACATCCTTTAATCTACCCTTTGTTCTCATTGTAAGCTTAATCATCTGCTTATTTTTCATAGGTTCAACACCCAAATCACCTGCAGGAACTTGAGTGTTTTGGTTTTGAATTGCTGCATTTACCTCAGATACAGAAACCCCAAGGTTTGCCATTTTAGCTGCATCAAGCCAAATTCTCATAGAATAATCTTTTGAACCGAAAACTTGAACTTTACCTACACCTTTGATACGAGCAAGCTCATCTTTAATAAAAATAGATGCATAGTTTGCAATATATAAAGAATCATATGTATTAGTCGGAGAGTTAATAGAAATCATCATCAAACCAGGGCCACCGGTGGATTTTTTTACAGATAAACCATATCTTCTAACTTCTTCAGGTAAACGAGGAGTAACCAATTGCAATTGGTTTTGAACGTTTACTACAGCCATGTCAGGGTCAGAACCGATTTCAAAATATAAAGTTAGTTGATATTGACCATTTTGAGATGTAGATGACATATAAATCATATCTTCTACACCGTTCAATTGAGCCTCAACCGGTGCTGCGATTGTATCTTCTACAACGTCAGAACTTGCACCTGCATATGTTGCAGTTACGACTACCTGAGGCGGGGTAATTGAGGGGTATTCTTCCAAAGGTAATGCCGTAATCATTAACATACCCGCAAGCATAATTGCTAATGATATTACGATAGCTAGTTTTGGTCGTTTTATAAATAAATTGCCTGTTTTTTCTTTTTCCATCATATCCCTTTATTTTATATTTTTATTATTTATTTCCTTTTTTATTTTCAGTAATTTGCTCTTTCTTCAATTTCATCATCTCTTCTTGAGAAATTATTTTTACAGGTTTACCAGGAGTAACTTTTTGCAAACCTTCAATTACTATACGATCGCCTTTTTTCAATCCTTCGTTAATTATCCAATTATCACCAGATTGTTCTCCAACTTTCACATAAGTTAGTTGAGGAATATCGTTTTCATCAAGCTTATAGACATATTTGCCTGCTTGGTTTTCAAGAACTGCAGTAACAGGAGCAACTGGAACTTCTACAGGATTATTTGAATATAATTTAACAGTAACAAATTCACCATGAATTAACTCATTATTAGGATTTTCAAATGTAGCCCTCATTGTTACAGTACCAGTTGATTGATCAACTTTGTTGTCTTGAAAATCTTGAACCCCATTAAGTGGATATTTACGTCCACCACCAAGGATTAATTCAACTTTTCTATTTTTATTATTAGCTTGATCTGCATCTGCTAAAATTTGAAAATCATTTGAATCTAATGGGAAAGTTACATAAATAGGATTTGTACTATTTATAGTTGTCAAAGCACCTGAACTTGGAGATACATAGTTCCCTACTGTAACATTAATAATCCCAACTTTTCCATTAACAGGGGATTTTACATTTGTATATCCAAGATTTCTGTTTGCATCATTATAAGATGCTTGAGCTGAAGCTAATTGAGCTTTTAAAGCATCCCTTTGAGATAATAACTGATCATATTGAGCTTTAGCTATATAATCTTTTTTTACAAGTTCTGCAGCACGAGCTAATTGTTTTTCGGCATACACAAGTTGTGCTTTTAAATTTTTTACATTTGCTCCCGCAACATTTGCAGCATTTGAATATTCAGTAGGTTCTATTAAGAATAATACCTGTCCAGCTTTTACATAATCGCCTTCTTTAAAATAACTTTTTTGCAAATATCCTGAAATACGAGCAAGTACATCTACACGATATTTAGATACAACTCTGCCTGGAGCTTCAAAACTTCTAATTACACTTTCATTTTTAATTTCCTGAATTGATACATTTGGCGCTGGTTTATTCATCATATTTTTTGTTTGCATAAAATTAGAAAAAGCTGAAAAAACATAACGCAAAAGTATTGCACCTATTATTACAGACAAGAATATTATTATATTTTTTTTCATTATCTCTCCCTAGTCATAATTATGTTGTTTTTGCAACAATTATATTACTATCAAAGATACCCCATGTCAACAAAAATAAATATAAAATAGCCCTACTGTATAAACTATAACTTTCTATTCGAGTGAATAGAATTAATTATATCTTTAATTAGATAAAGTTCCTTAATTGTCGAGGTTTGAACCAAATTATAAATTTCTTCTCTAAGTGCATCGTTAGTATTAGGGGATAAATTAAAAAATTCATTGATATCTATATCAAGAATTTGTGCAATTCGTACAAAAGTTTCTATCGAAGGAAACGAATTCCCATTTTCAATAGTACACATATGGCGTGGAGAAATATCAATTTTTTCAGAAAGAGCTTCTTGCGAAATTCCCTTTTCTACACGAATTTGACGAATTTTCTTCCCAATTATTTCTTTATCTAATTTCATTTTATTCCTCTAATAAAATATATAGACAAGTTTAAAATGATATAATGATATATACATCAATAATATTGACAAATTGATATATATATCGTATAATATTCATGTATACAAATTAGAAAGGTGGAAATGATTATGAGATTATCAAACATTAGAGATGGCTTTACATTAGCTGAAGTATTGATTACGTTGGGTATTATCGGAGTAGTTGCAGCTATGACTATGCCTACATTGATGAACCAAACAAATGGTGCACAGTATAAAGCAGCATACAAAAAAGCATTATCCGCTATTTCTCAAGCTGTTACACTTAACGTTGTACTTGATGAATGGAATTTTGCTGATTTAGAAGCAGAAGCAACAGGCAAAGAAACAAATTCATTAAAATCTCTATTTGAAAAAAGAATGAATGTTGTAAGAACAGAAACAGCAGCACCTAAATTAGCAGATGGAACTACAGCTTATGCCCCAAAAGAAACTGCTGATGCAAGTGCAGATGCGGAAGAAAAAATTATAACAGATGCTGACCGTTTTATATTCTTTAATGATGGAATTATGTTTGCATATAAAGCTGCTAGTGCAGTGAATTGCACTATAGATGAAACATTAGCAGATACTCCAACAAAATGTGAAGGATATATTGATGTTAATGGAATAAAAGCCCCAAATAAAGTAGTAAAATGCGATAAAGGTCAAGCTGGTGGCACAGGTGCAAATAGCTGTCAAGTAACAAATCCTACAGATATATACCCTGTCTATTTTTATGATCAGACAATTGTACCAAAAACATCTGCTGCAAAGGCTGTACTGTATAGCAAATAATAAAAACTTGTATATAAATAAATCGAATCTTTTTGTAGACCGGAAAATCTTTTCACGCCGGTCTTTTTTTTATTAATTAAAATTGCAAAATTTATTTATGCAAATATTCCAAAACTTTTCTTAATGCTCTTCCTCGATGAGAAATCTGATTTTTTTCTTCTTCAGACATTTCTGCCATGGTAAGCTTATAATCAGTATCTTTAGTAAGGAAAATAGGATCATATCCAAAACCATTAATACCTGATTGTTTTTCGGCAATTTTCCCAAAGCATTCTCCACGGGTTTGGAATAATATGTTACCATTTTTATCTACAAGTGTCATAGCACATACAAATTTTGCATTCCTGATTGCTTTTCCTTTAATTGCGCTTAAAAGTTTATCAATTCTTGCTTGAGAAGTTTCAGCATATCGCGCGGAATGAATTCCAGGAGCTCCGTTTAAAGCATCAACACACAAGCCTGAATCATCTGCCAAAGATATATTCCCACTTACTCTTGCAGCTTCTTTAGCTTTTATTAATGAATTTTCTTCAAAAGTTTCACCGTTTTCAATTGGATTAAAACCATCACCAGGAAGTATAAATTCTATACCTGTATCTTTTGCGATCTCTTGTATTTCTTTTAATTTATGAGCATTACCGGTTGCAAAAACTATTTTCATTGTTATTTTCCAAATCTTCTTTGCCTGTTTTTAAATTCTTCAACAGCTTCCGCAAGAGAATCACGCCCGAATTCCGGCCAATATTCATCGGTTACCAATATTTCTGAATATGCTATTTGCCATAATAGATAATTTGATATTCTTTTTTCTCCCCCTGTTCTAATCAATAAATCAGGGTCAGGAATATTTTTTGTATAAAGATTTTCAGAAATCATTTCTTCTGTAATATCTTCAGATTTTACTCCCTTCTCAAGAATTGATTTTACAGCATGAACAATTTCATCTCTTGCGCCATAATTAAATGCAATTTGTAAATGCACTCCTGTGTTGTTTTTTGTTGTTTCCACAGAATTAGCTAATATTTTTTGAAGTTTATCACTTAACTTTGAGATATCTCCGATAAAATTTATTACAACTCCTTCTGAATGCATTTCTGCAAGTTCATTAGTAAGAGTAATTGCTAAAAGTTCCATTAAAAAGTCAACTTCTTCTTTTTTTCTTTTCCAATTTTCAGTAGAAAAAGCATATACTGTAAGATATTTGATACCAAAATCTTTACAAGCTCTAAGAGTTGTTTTTAATGCATCTACACCTTTTTTGTGTCCCATTGCAGAAGGCAAATTCTTTTCCTTTGCCCAACGGCGATTCCCGTCCATAATAATTGCAATGTGTTCCAAATTAGTTTCTTTTACAATTTCAGCTGTTATTAAATCTTTTTCTTGAGTTTTCATAATCCTAATTATATTGCAAATATTAAAAATTACAAACAAATTGTTTTGTAAAAATACATGTTTGTGTGATAATTTTTATTGAGGCTAAAAATATAATAGCGATGTACACAATATAAAAAAGGAAAAGACAAAAATGGCAAGAAAAACTCCATTAGAAAAAATCAGAAACATTGGTATTGCCGCTCACATCGATGCTGGTAAAACCACTACAACTGAACGTATTTTGTTTTACACAGGTAAAACACATAAAATCGGTGAAACCCATGATGGTGCTGCTGTAACAGACTTTATGGAACAAGAAAAAGAACGTGGTATTACAATCCAATCTGCAGCTGTAACTGCTGAATGGAAAGGCCACCAAATCAACATTATCGACACACCGGGGCACGTTGACTTTACAATCGAAGTTGAACGTTCTTTACGTGTATTAGACGGTGTTGTAGCAGTATTCTGTGCAGTAGGTGGTGTTCAATCTCAATCAGAAACAGTTTGGAGACAAGCTAACAGATATGAAGTACCTCGTATGGTATTCGTTAACAAAATGGATAGAACAGGTGCTGATTTCTACAGAGTTGTTGACCAAATTAAAAACAGATTAGGTGCTAACGCTGTACCTATCCAATTACCAATCGGTTCTGAAGATAAATTCAATGGTCTTGTTGACTTGATGACAATGAAGGCTGAAATTTATACAAACGATTTAGGTACAGATATTAAAGAAGAAGATATCCCTGCAGATATGTTAGAAAAAGCAAAAGAATACAGAGAAGCTATGGTTGAAGCTATTGCTTCTGAAGATGATGCTTTAATGGAAAAATTCTTCGAAGATCCTGAATCAATTACAGTTGATGAATTAAAAGCTGGCCTAAGAAAAGCTGTTTGTGATAACAAAATTGTACCTGTAACTTGTGGTACAGCATTTAAAAACAAAGGTGTTCAATTATTATTAAACGCAGTTGTTGATTACATGCCATCACCAGTTGATGTAAAAGCTATCGAAGGTGAATTAGAAGATGGAACAAAAACAGAAAGACATTCTTCTGATTCAGAACCATTCTCTGCTTTAGCATTCAAAGTTATGACAGACCCTTACGTTGGTCGTTTAACTTTCTTAAGAGTTTACTCTGGTGTAATCACTTCTGGTTCTTATGTATTAAATGCTACTAACGGCAAAAAAGAACGTATCGCAAGATTAGTTCGTATGTATGCAGATCAAAGACTTGAAGAACAAGAAGTATACGCAGGTGATATCTGTGCAGCTGTAGGTTTGAAAGATACTACTACAGGTGATACATTATGCGATGAAAAAGCTCCTATCATCTTAGAAAGAATGTCTTTCCCAGAACCTGTAATTTCTGTTGCTATTGAACCAAAAACTAAAGCTGACCAAGATAAAATGGGTATTGCTTTACAAAAACTTGCTGAAGAAGATCCTTCATTCAGAGTTAAATCAGATACAGAAACAGGTCAAACAATCATTTCTGGTATGGGAGAACTTCACCTTGATATTATTGTTGACCGTATGTTAAGAGAATTCAAAGTAGAAGCTAACATCGGTAAACCTCAAGTAGCTTACCGTGAAACTATCCGCGGAAACGCAGACCAAGATTCTAAATTCATCCGTCAATCAGGTGGTAAAGGTCAATATGGTCACGTTAAAGTTAGAATTTCTCCAGCTGAAGAAAATGCAGGATTTGTATTTGAAAACAAAATTGTCGGTGGTGCTATTCCTAGAGAATACATCGAACCTGCAAGAAAAGGTATGGAAGAAGCTCTTGAAGGTGGTATCTTAGCAGGATTCCCAATGATTGACGTTAAAGTTGAGTTATATGATGGTTCTTACCACGAAGTTGACTCTTCTGAAATGGCATTCAAAATCGCTGGTTCTATGGCTATTAAAGAAGGTTGTAGAAAAGCTCAACCTTGTATCCTTGAACCTATGATGAAAGTTGAGATTGAAATTCCTGATGAATTCACTGGTACAATTATCGGTGATATTTCAAGACGTCGTGGACGTGTTGAAGGTCAAGAACCAGTTGGTACTACTGGTAACGTAATTGTAAGAGCATTAGTTCCTCTTGCTAATATGTTCGGTTATGCAACTGATTTGAGATCTAATACTCAAGGTCGTGGTACTTTCTCAATGGAATTCAAATGCTACGAACAAGTTCCTGCAAATATCGAAAAAGAAATTATCGAAAAATCAGGAAATGTTGGTAAAGAATAACCAATTATTTAAATTAAAAAGACCTCTTAGAATTAAGAGGTCTTTTTTTTATCCAAATGTTTTGAAAGAATTTTCAACGTTTTTATCTACAACATTTTTAATTGAATCATATTCTGTTTGCAATGCGCTATGCTCTGTATCTAATTTTTTCAATTCCAAATCTAATTTTTTATCTTTGTTTTCTAAATCTGCCATATCTTGATTATATTTAGATTCAGCTTGGGCAATTGCTCTTTCATCAGCCACTTCTTGAATACAAGTATCCTCTGAAATAGTTGTAGATTTGAATGCTTTATCAGTTGTTGAATAATATTCAAGTCTTAAAGATCCATCTCTTAAAGCTTCTTCAAAAGTAATATTATCATACAATGGAGATTTCTGAACCGTACCGGCAGTTCCAGTTCCTTCATCAGAATATATATGATTTTCATCAGCTTCTGCCGGCTTGCTTGTATAAGTAAAATAACCTGAAGATTGCATTTTATTAAAGATATTTTTGTAATAATTAATTAATGTTGTATTATCACTATTTGCTGCTGTATTGTAATCTTCAGCATTAAATTCTGTGTTAAAGTTTGTTTCTCCTGGTCTGTTTACTCTTAAATAAGCTTCTGTAATTGCCATAGCATAATCATATAATGCTCTGGATTCAGCACTTGTACCTTCATAGTTAATAGGTCCGCTTATATTATTTCCATCAGCGTCTACTCCGGTATATCCGACATAACCACAACCAACAGCGGTAACTCCTTGACCTGCTTTAGCTTGCTCTGCAGTAATCACATTCCCGTTTTTATCAATATAATCACCATCAGCATTAGTTACATACAATTCATTCCAACTAAAGCCAAAATCATGCTCATCATCACCTAAATTAATACCTACGGTTGCAAAATAAGCATCCCAAGCTTCGTGAATTTTTTGTTTTGCAGCTAAAGTTTCACTGTTTGTATCATATGCATCTGGTTCACCCGGAACTGCATCGACTTCATTACCATCTGCATCTAATTTTTTCCAAGTTTCATCATTTCTATTAACAGAAAGATCTGATTGAAAATAGGATTTTCCATTAGTTGCAACAGTAGCACCAGTTAAATTTGCTAAAAATTGGTTATAATTTCCATTTGATTTTTCATACGCATCAGCAATATCATTCGTAACTAATATCCTGCCTTTTGTATCAGTTACAATATATTGTTTAGTATTTTCAGCCATTTGAGGTCCTGTCATTAAACTGTATGAAATATCAGAATAAGTTGCTTCTGCACCGTTAAAACCTGTTAACACAGTTAATTTAGTTGCAGAAAGAGCTTCATTATATTCATTTGTAATTTGTTGAGTTTGATCAGATAAACGTTGTTTTGAATAGGAAATACTCTGACCAGTATTTTCATTATTGGTCAATCTGGCTGTTATGCTTAGTAATCTTGCTTGTGATGCTGCCATTCCCATAAGAGATTTTCCTTTCAAATAGTACTCGTAATCATGGTTACGGCAGATTTTATATAAATCTTTAAAAAAGAATTATAAATGTTAACAATTTGTAATAATAAAAAAGAGCCTTTCAATAAAGGCTCTTTTTTATCTATTTAATAGCTTCTTCACATTCACTGCAAATACCGTCAGAATTTAATTTTCTATATTTCCAACAGCGTTCACATTTTTCACCTTCAGCTTTTGTAACCCAGACAGTGTAACCTTCTTCTGTGTATTCATTTAGCACATTTTCAGGTTTTTCAGAGCATACATAAGCTTGTGATGTAATGAAAATATTGCATAATTCTTCTTCATTTGCTTTCAACACAGTATCATCATCTGCTTTTACATATACTGCAACTTCTAAAGAGCTTCCTACTTGTTTTTCTGCTCTTAGAGGTTCAATAGCACGAGTTACAACTTCTCTTGCTTTCAGAATTTTTGTAAAATCTTCTTCTAATTTTACATTGTTCCATTCAGGTTGTGCTTTAGGCCAGCTTGATAATAAGATACTATCCAAACCATCTTTTTGACAATCCGGAACACTCATCCAAATATCTTCTGCTTGGTGAGGCATAACAGGAACTAACATTCTGACTAATGTTTGCAAAATTTCATAAAGAACTGTCTGACATGCTCTGCGAGATAATGATTTTTTACCTGCAGTATATAATCTGTCTTTTACAATATCTAAGTAGAATGAACTTAAATCTACTGCTGCAAAATTTTGCAATTGTTGGAAATATTTGTAAAATTCATAATTATCAAAAGCTTCTGTTACACTTTCAATTAAATGATTTAATTTATGAAGAGCAAATTTATCAATTGCTTTTAAATCTTCATATTTTACATAATCATTTTTAGGATCGAAATCAAACAAGTTTCCAACTAAGAATCTTGATGTATTTCTTGTCTTTTTGAAAATTTCAGCAAGCTGTTTAATAATATTGTTTCCAATTTTTGTATCATTTCTATAATCAACTGATGCAGCCCATAATCTTAAAATATCTGCACCATATGTTTTAATAATTTCATCAGGTCTAATGTAGTTTCCTAATGATTTTGACATCTTTCTGCCATCTTCTCCGAATACGAATCCGTGAGTTAAAACAGATTTATAAGGAGCAATTCCTTGGGTAGCAATAGATGTCAATAGTGAAGATTGGAACCAGCCTCTATGTTGGTCAGAACCTTCCAAATACATTTCAACAGGAGTTGTTCCCAATTCTTCTGAACGTTTATTTACAACTGCGCGCCAAGTTATACCTGAATCAAACCAAACGTCCATGATATCATTTTCTTTTTTGAAATGAGTTTTTCCACATTTTGGACATTTAAATCCTTGAGGTAATAATTCTTCTGCAGAATATTTAACCCAAGCGTCAGAGCTTTCTTTTTCAAAGATTTTTGCAACATTTTCAATTGTTTCATCTGTAACAATTACTTCACCACAGTCTTCACAATAGAAAACAGGAATAGGAACACCCCAAGCTCGTTGACGAGAAATACACCAATCTGT
>ENA-UEPJ01003380-UEPJ01003380.1-human-gut-metagenome-genome-assembly--contig:-NODE-3380-length-14328-cov-4.016630_pt1 | contig 14328 bp, 9 predicted proteins | sample MGYA00242890_ERZ507896 | MGnify/ENA primary metagenome ERZ507896 (study PRJEB26167, sample SAMN06115508) | human gut metagenome | host: Homo sapiens | place: China:Qinghai | collected 2015-08-20... | reverse complement strand
AAAGCCGATTTCTCCAGATGAGCCAAATCGGCGAACGACATTCCGCAAAACTGGAACATCAGGCACAATGCCTGCCGTGTTTTTCTCAGTTCCGGATCATCTAATGAGGCCGTCATCAGAGAACGTAATAAATCCTGTGGTAATGCCTTTTTGCGTTTGCTCTCTATACCCGTGAAAACTCCCTTAAATAAATAAGGGATATAGGGGGCCAACCCTTCCTCCACCGCCATGTTGTACACACAACGGATCCGACGCATATAGGTCGACACCGTGTTCCATGTACATCCTTTATTCAACAAAAAGGCCTGATAACGCCGAAGGTTCTCCTTATTGACATAAATATAGGGAATTACCTCCAACCCACAAAACCGCATGAATGAGTTCAATGCATCCTGATAGCTCTTCGCCGTGGAATAACGCCCATCCACACGCAATTTATAGATATACAACCTCATCCCTTCTACTAAATCCTTTTTCTCCATACTATCGCTATTTTTTCGTGATAAAACTTAGCAAATGTAATACAGATCCGGGAGGTTGAGCATATACAAAAAAAGGCGAACCAACCGGTCCGCCTTTATAAAATCTCCATTTCTAGATTATTTCAGTCCTCTATTCTTCAGCAACGGATCCGTACCCGGTTCCTTGCCACGGAAATTCTTGTACATATCCATAGCGTCGTCGATACCACCCGGGGTCAGGACATATTTACGGAATTTATCGGCACATTCTTGATTGAAGATATCGCCGGTTTCCTTGAATGCCTCGAAAGCGTCGCAATCCAATACCTCGGCCCAGATGTAGCTATAATAACCGGCAGTGTAGCCGCCACCCATCGTATGGTTGAAGTAAGTCGTACGGTAACGGGAAGGGATTTGTTTCAGCAAACCACGACGGCCTAACGTCTGTTGCTCGAAATCCATCACATTCAAGTTGGCCGGAACATTATTCGTCTGGTCAACGAACTTGATCACTTTCTTATCCGCCGCGTCACCACTGACCGCATGGAAATCCATATCCAGATAAGAAGCCGCCAGATACTCCGTCGTAGCGAAACCTTGTCCGTACTTACCGCTCTTATCCAACTTCTCGATCAACTCGGCCGGGATCACCTCGCCGGTCTGATAATGCTTAGCGTACACCTTCAATACTTCCGGCTCGAATACCCAATGCTCCATAACCTGTGAAGGCAACTCCACGAAATCACGAGGAACACCGGAAACACCGGAGTAATGCACGTCACGGAACAAGCCGTGCAAACCATGACCGAACTCATGGAACAATGTATTCGCCTCATCAGCGCTCAACAACGCAGGTTGTCCCGGAGCGGGCTGGCTAAAGTTACAAACGATCGTTACGACCGGAGCCACACGCTTGCCATCCTTATAAGCCTGCGGACGATAAGAACCACACCATGCGCCACCACGCTTGCTGGCACGAGGGAAGAAATCGAAATAAATAACGCCCAAATGAGAGCCATCCTTATCTTTGCACTCAAAAGCCTGCGCTTCCGGATAAGGCAACGGGATATTACGGATCGGGGTGAACGTGATACCATATAACTTATTAGCTACATAGAAAGCACCCTCACGAACATTATCCAACTTCAAGTAAGGACGAACCTCATTCTCATCCAAATTGAATTTAGCCTTCTTGGCCTTCCCGAAATAATAACGCCAATCCCATCCCTCGGCCTCGAAATTGCCGCCTTCTTTCTTGATCTCGGCGTTTATATCGGCCAATTCCTCTTTCGCTTTCGCCAAAGCAGGCTTCCAAACCTCATCTAACAATTGATAAACCTTATCCGAGCTTTTCGCCATACGATCCTCCAACACGAAAGAAGCGTAATCATCATAGCCCATCAACTTCGCTTTCGCCAAACGAGCGGCAACCAAATCACGAACCACTTCCTTGTTATCGTTCTCATTATTATTATTACCACGGTTGATATAAGCGTTGAACATCTTCTCACGCAACTCACGTTTATCGGAATATTGCAAGAACGGCATCACGCTCGGGTTCTGCAAGGTAAATACCCATTTGCCTTCCATCCCGGCATCCTTAGCCGCTTGAGCGGCGTTAGCGATCAAGGTCTCGGGCAGACCGGAAAGATCCTCCTGCTTGTCGATCACCAATTTGAAAGCGTTCGTCTCTTTCAGCATATTCTGTCCGAAAGTAAGCTGTAACATGGAGATCTTGCTATTCAACTCACGCAATTTAGCCTGATCCTCAGCGGAAAGATTAGCGCCGCCCCGAACGAAGTCCTTATAAGTCTCCTCCAATAACTTCATTTGCTCCTTATCGAGACCCAACTCATCCTTCTTATCGTATACCGCCTTCACACGAGCGAATAATTTCGGATTCAAGTTGATATCATCACTATATTTTGACAATAGCGGCGACATCTCACGGCTTAACGCCTGCATCTCATCATTCGTATTCACGCTATTCTGTCCACCGAAAACGATCTGGACCTTCCGAAGCAACGCACCCTGCTCATCCAAAGCGACAATCGTATTCTCGAACGTCGGCTCCTCCGGGTTATTCACGATCGCCTCGATCTCCTTGCGTCCCTCTTCCATGCCTTGCAATAGGGCCGGTTTGTAGTGCTCGAACTTGATTTGATCAAAAGGTGGAACTCCAAACGGGGTGGTATATTCCGCAAAGAACGGGTTCTCACCCTCCACGGTCTTCTTTTCGGAAGTACCGCAGGCAGTAAGCATAACGGCTAATCCTGCTGCCATAATTAATTGTTTCATCTTTACTGATTTTTTGATTTATGAGTTATGAATTGTTCTGCTCATTTTAGCCCTCTGTTCTCCAACAGCGGATCAATGCTAGGTTGTTTGCCACGGAAATTCACGTACATGTCCATAGCGTCGTCGATGCCGCCCGGGGTCAGTACGTATTTACGGAATTTAGAGGCAACCTCCGGGTTGAAGATATTACCCGTCTCCTTATAAGCTTGGAAAGCGTCGCAATCCAACACTTCCGCCCAGATATAGCTATAATAACCGGCGGTATATCCACCTTCCATCGTATGTCCGAAATAAGTAGAGCGGTAGCGAGACGGAATCTGACGGATCAGACCACGATCGCCCAAGACCTTCGCCTCAAATTTCTCAATATCCAAATCGGCAGGGATCTCTTTCAATACATGATAATCCATATCCAGATAAGAGGCGGCCAGATACTCCGTCGTAGCGAATCCTTGTCCATACTTGCCACTCTTGATCATCTTGTCTACAAGGGCTTGCGGTATTACCTCGCCGGTCTGGTAATGTTTAGCGTACACTTTCAATACCTCCGGCTCAACGGCCCAATGCTCATCGACTTGCGAAGGTAGCTCCACAAAGTCACGAGGCACGTCGGACACGCCATAATAATGAACATCGCAGAATAAACCGTGCAAGGCATGACCGAACTCATGGAATACGGTCTCGGTCTCGTCGGCCGTCAAAAGCGCCGGTTGTCCCTCCGCCGGTTTACTGAAATTAAACACGGTAGTAACCACCGGGGCTACCCGTTTCCCATCCTTATACGTTTGTGAACGGTAACCGCCGCACCATGCGCCACCTCCTTTGCCCGGGCGGGTAAAGAAATCCATATACAATACGCCCAGATGCGTACCATCTTTATCCTTGCACTCGAAAGCGAGAGCGTCGGGGTCCGGTTTCGGGATGTCCTTGATCTCGGTAAACGTGATACCGTATAATTTATTGGCTACATAGAAGATGCCCTCACGTACATGTCCCAACTCAAAATAAGGACGCATCTCGTTCTCGTCCAAGTTATATTTCGCTTTCTTGGCTTTCTCGAAATAATAACGCCAGTCCCAGCCCTCGGCCTCGTAATTACCGCCTTCCTTCTTGATCTCGGCGTTGATATCGGCCAATTCCTCTTTCGCTTTCGCCAAGGCAGATGGCCAGATTTTATCAAGCAAGTCGTACACGTTCTTCTCGTTCTTCGCCATATTCTCTTCCAATACGAAAGCGGCATAATCCTCATATCCCATCAATCGGGCTTTCTCCAGACGAGCGGCAACCAGCTGCTTAACGACCTCCTTATTATCATTCTCATTATTATTGTTGCCACGATTCGTATACGCCTTGAAGATCTTCTCACGCAAATCACGCTTATCGGCGTATTGAAGGAAAGGCATCACGCTCGGATTATGGAGGGTAAACACCCACTTACCATCCAGACCATTCTCTTGGGCCGTTTGCGCCGCCTTGACGATCACGTCTTCCGGCAGACCGGATAAGTCCTCTTTATTATCGATCACTAATTGGAAAGCGTTGGTCTCTTTCAGAGTATTCTGTCCGAAAGTAAGTTGGAGCATGGATATCTTCTCGTTCAGCTCACGCAACTTCGCCTGCTTATCCTCCGGCAGATTGGCTCCTCCCCGGACAAAGCTTTTATAGGTTTCCTCCAACAGCTTCTTCTGTTCCTTATCCAGATGGAAGCTCGCCTGATTCTCATATACGGATTTCACCCGAGCGAAAAGCTTGGTATTTAAGCTGATATCATCCGAATGTTTGGATAAAAGGGGATAAAGCTCACGTTCGAGCTCTTGGATCTCGTCCGTGGTATTCACACTGGATTGGCCACCGAAAGCATACATTACTTTAGTAAGCAACTCGCCACTTTGGTCTAAGGCCACGATCGTATTCTCGAATGTCGGCGCATCCGGATTTGCCACGATCGCCTCGATCTCCTTCGACTGCTCTTCCATGCCTTTCAAAAGAGCCGGCTTGTAATGAGCCACCTCTATTTGGTCAAACGGAGGCACCCCGAACGGTGTCGTATACTCCGCAAAAAACGGATTGGGTGTAGCGCCTTCCGCTACATCGCTTTTCTTTGAGGAGGAACAAGCTCCCAAAATAACCGCTAAACCTGCGGCCATAAGCGTTTTATTCATGCCATTGTTATATTAGAATTACAATGGACAAAGATAACGAAGTTTTGCGTTACAATTCTATTTCAAATTGTTATTATTTAGAATCCGGAAAAAGATTTTCACAATTCACACAAAAAAGATCCCCAAAGGGAGATCTTCCCTTCGGGGACCCAATATGCATTCATTCAATGTTCAATCGAATCGCTCTCTATACCGTCCTCGATATTTTCATTTTCGATCGTTTCTTGTAAATCTTGAATGTCATTAGACGTGTAATCATCCGACAATACCGAATTGGTAGACATGGTCTCATCGTGAAGATCATCGCTCTCATCCCATAACGTTTTCATTATATTCTCTGGCATATCTCTTATGTTTTAAAGTTATATGCCTATTCAACAACCTCGACAAAGAAATTGTTGTTCCAATAAAAATAGTTCACTAATTTTAGCGAGATTAACGCAAGAAATAATATGAATCGAATTTGTAGTCTTTTTGGTATTCAGTATCCCATCATACAGGCGGGAATGGTTTGGTGTAGTGGTTGGCGGCTAGCTTCAGCGGTTAGTAACGCCGGTGGATTAGGATTGATCGGGGCAGGCTCCATGCACCCGGAAGTGCTCCGGGAACATATCCGTAAATGCGAGGCGGCGACCGACAAGCCTTTTGGCGTGAATGTCCCGCTAATGTACCCGGAAATCGATACCTTGATGCGGATATTGGTGGAGGAAAAAGTGAAGATCGTATTTACCTCCGCCGGCAACCCGAAAACATGGACAAAGTATTTGAAGGATCATGGCATGACGGTCGTTCACGTGGTAAGCAGCTCTAAATTCGCCACGAAATGCGAGGAGGTCGGAGTGGATGCCATCGTTGCCGAAGGCTTCGAGGCCGGCGGGCACAACGGACGGGAGGAAACAACTACGATGTGCCTGATCCCCGCTGTCCGGAAAGCGACCTCTCTCCCCCTTTTGGCGGCAGGAGGTATCGGAAACGGTCAAGCGATGCTAGCGGCACTCGCACTAGGGGCCGACGGCGTACAGATAGGCACTCGTTTCGCCTTGACCAAAGAAAGCTCGGCACACGAGAATTTCAAGAAACTATGCTTGAATCTTAAGGAAGGCGATACGAAGTTATTATTAAAGAAACTGTCTCCTACCCGTCTGGTAAAAGGAGATTTCGCTACGGCAGTGGAAGAAGCGGAAGCCCGGGGAGCGTCCGTGGAAGAATTACGTGAGTTATTGGGCAAAGGACGTGCCAAGAAAGGAATCTTTGAGGGCGACCTAAAGGAAGGCGAGTTAGAGATCGGACAGGTAGCGTCTTTATTCTGGGAGGAATTATCCGTGGAAGAGGTGATGAAAGAATTGATCCGTGACTTTAAGCGATCCTTAGAGAACGTAAAAACACAGTTGTGTTCGTGAGAAAACACAACTGTATCTGTGGATAAACACAACTGTGTTCAAGAGAAAACACAGTTGTGTTCCTTATCATAATCGATACTTATACAATTGCGCCATGACCTTTTGGTATTGGTTTTGCAATTGCAGGTAGTTTTGCACGCTTTGGTAATAGGTCGTCACATCCACGAAATACTCGATCATAGAGATTTGCCCGGCCTGTATAGCCTTGTTCAACAAGACCAAGCTATTCTGCCTTTTCAGCACATCCTTATATTCATCGATAGATTTCTTTAAGGAGACAGACTGGTCATATAGCTGCCTCAACCCATTCTCTACCGTGAAAGAAGCGCTCTCCAACTGCATCTCCGTATAGCGGGCCTGAGCCTTCGCCTGTTTCACGTTATTACGGTTCGAGAACAACGGGATGGTGATTCCTACCAAGAAACCATTGAAACGCTCTCCACCCGAGGCGGGATTCATACGATACCCTAACTCAAAGCCGGGCAGACCTTTCGCCTTATTCACGCTCACCTGCCGAAGAGCTGTCGTCTGGTCGCTACGCAAGGTCTGTAATTGCGGATCGGATTGCATCGCCTCCGTCCGCAGCTCATCAAAGGAAAGCACATCCTTATCCGGCAAGGCGTAAACCGTATCCGTAAACTCGATAGCGATACCGCCATTCAAGGTAGCCAGCTCCTGCAGCTTGGCAATACGGGAAGTCTCGTTCATCCGGGCCTCTGTCCGGGCGTTCAATAATTCCAGATCGATCTTGTTTGTCTCAAGGATATTCGCATTTCCTTTCTCCAAACGAGTCGCATAAAAAGCGGAAAGTTGCTCGGCGTTCCTAAGACGGGTATCCAATAGGTTCTTCTGCTGGTTCAACAGCACCAAATCTAGGCAAACCTCTTTCACCTGCAACAAGATTTGCTGACGAAAAGCCATCCCTTGACGATCCAAACCCGCGGATTTCGCCTTCGTCAGCTTATGCTTCCGGACATATACGGACGGGAAATCAAAGCTTTGGGAAGCCACGAACTCGCCCGTGAATCCCATCCCTTCTTTATTCCCCCAGAAATGCGAATAAGAGACCGAAGGGTCTGGCAAATTATTATCCAACTTCGCCTCCAGCTTCTGCGACTGGACCAACTGGCTGTTCGCCTGTAAATCCTTATTGTTCGCCTCCACGCTCCGGAGCACGTCCTCTATAGAAGTCTGGGCGGAAAGGCCGCCTGTCAATACAGACAAGGCGGCGACTATAATATATGATTTCATAAAACTTATTCTTTATTCTTGTTCATTATCAGATAAACAATCGGGATGATGAATCCGTTTAAGAACGTAGAGGTTAATAAACCACCCAAGATCACCGTCGCCATCGGGCTTTGGATCTCATTCCCGGGAAGATCGCCATTCAACGCCAACGGGATCAACGCCAAGGCGGAACTCAACGCCGTCATCAAGATCGGGTTCAAACGGTCTAGGGAACCTTGTATCACGGACTCACGCAATCCCATTCCCTCTCCACGCAAATGCGTATAGTGGCTGATCAGCAGCATACCGTTTCGGGTAGCGATACCAAACAAGGAAATGAAACCGATAATCGCCGGGATACTGATCTCGCCGGAAGTAAGCCATAGGATAATCACGCCACCGATCAACGCCAACGGCAGGTTCAACAAGATCACGCCGCTCTCCTTCACGTCCTTGAACTCATTGTACAGTAACATGAAGATCACCAATAACGACATCAATGACGTCAGCAATAAGGTACGGCTGGCCGCCGCCTCGCTCTCGAACTGGCCACCATATTCGATATGGTATGCCTCCGGCAAACGGATATTAGCCTCTACCCGATCCTGTATCTCATTAACCACACTTCGCAAGTCACGTTCCGATACATTGGCACTAATCACGATCTTACGTTGCACATTCTCACGATTGATCGTATTCGGACCGGTCACGGAACGGATATCGGCCACGTAACTTAGCGGCACTTTCTGTCCGGCGGCATCGATCATCAGATTGCTAATATCATCCATCGTGGCACGGCTAGCGTCGGAGGTCTTCACGGTCAGGTCGAAACTCTTGCCATCATCGTACACCTGACTGACGGCCTCTCCTCCCAACATCACATTGATATATTCCTCGAACTCCGGCAGGGGAATGCCATATTTAGCCAACAACTCACGTTTCGGGGTGATTGTCAACTGCGGACGCTCGATCTGCTGCTCTACCTTCAAGTCCACCAGACCCGGGATCGTTTGGATAGCGGCCTTGATCTGGTTTCCGACCGTAAACATCAGGTTCAAGTCCGTACCAAACAGCTTGATAGCGATATTCGCCTCCGTACCGGAAAGCATAGCGTCGATACGATGGGAAATAGGTTGCCCGATCTCTATATTAGCGCCACTGATCGTAGATAACTTCTTGCGGACATCATTCATCACCTCATCCCGACTACGGTCTTGCAATTCGAAAGGAGCCTCGATCTCGGAAACATTCACGCCCAAGGCATGCTCATCCAATTCCGCACGACCGGTCTTCCGAGCCACAGTCTTTATCTCGGGCACTTGCAACAGCAACGCTTCCGCACGGCGTCCGATCTGATCCGACTCGTCCAAGGAAATTCCCGGAAGCGAGCTTACGTTGATCGTAAAAGAACCCTCATTGAACGGGGGCAAGAAACTACGTCCCAAATGAAAGAAGATCACCAAGGCGACCACAAACAAAGCGATCGTGGTACCTAGTACCCATTTCTGGTAAGCCAACGCTAACTCCAAAGCCCGTTTATACACCACCTTCAACTTCCGGGCTATCCAAGCCTCACGCAGTTCCTTCATTCCCGTCGCTTTACGGTTCAGCAAATAGCTACAAAGCACCGGGGTCAAGGTAAGCGCCACCACCGTAGAAGCAAACAACGCCACGATAAAAGCGATACCCAACGGAACCAACATACGGCCTTCCATACCACTCAAGAAGAACAAGGGCACGAAGCTCACCACGATAATCAAGGTAGAGTTCAAGATCGGCATACGTACCTCACGGGAAGCGTCGTAAACCACCTCCAAGGTAGAGCGTTGCTGATCCGGAGGCAAGAGCCGGTTTTCCCGGATTCGTTTATACACGTTCTCCACGTCCACGATAGCGTCATCCACCAAGGAACCGATAGCGATCGCCATACCTCCCAAGCTCATCGTGTTAATCGTCAATCCCATGTAGTGCAATACGATGATAGAGACCAGCAAAGATAACGGCAAGGCTACCAACGAGATCACCGTCGTACGTATATTCATCAAGAACAGGAACAAGACGATCACCACGAAGAAACTACCCTCAAACAAGCTCTTCTTTACATTATTAATAGAGTTATCGATAAAATGACTCTGGCGGAATATATCCGTAGAGACATGTACATCCGCCGGCAAGTTCTTCCGCAAATCGACAACAATCTCGTCCAGCTTCTCCGTCAACTTCTCCGTACTCGTATCCGGCTGTTTGGTCACGGTAATCAGCACGGCTGGCTTTGTCCGCTCGGAAGCGGTTCCCAGCTTCGGGCTTTTACCGCCGATCTTAACCGTAGCGATATCACCCAGCGTAACCGGATACTCATTCACGGTCTTCACCACACCCTGAGCGATCTCTTCCGCCTTCGACGTAGACAATACACCCCGGATGATATACTCATTATCAAACTCATACAATACACCACCATTGGCGTTCCGGTTCATATTCCGACAAACATCCAACACCTCGTTCAACCCTACACCGTAGTGCTTCATACGAGCCGGGTCCAACAAGATCTGGTACTCCTTAATATCGCCACCGATCACGGCCACCTGCGCCACACCGCCCGTAGACAACAAACGGGGACGGATCGTCCAGTCGGCGATCGTACGTAAGTCCAACAAAGACGTGGAATCGGCGGTCAAACCGAGGATCATCATCTCACCCAAGATGGATGACTGCGGGCCTAAGGTCGGTTTACCTACGTTCTCGGGAAGGCTCTCACCCAAGACAGCCAGTTTTTCGGACACGATCTGACGAGCCCGGTAAATATCCGTACCCCAATCGAACTCTACCCAAACCACGGAGAATCCGGTGGTAGACGAGGAACGCACACGCCGTACGTCCATCGCACCGTTCACGGCAGTCTCCACAGGGAATGTCACCAAGCGTTCCACCTCCTCGGGAGCCATACCGTTCGCCTCGGTCATGATCACGACCGTTGGGGCGTTCAAGTCCGGGAACACATCCACGTCCGTATTAAACGCCGTGTACGTACCCCAGATCATCAGCAATAGCGCACAAACCAAGATTACCAACCGGTTGTGCAATGAATAATAAATTATCTTATTTAACATGCAACGTCCCTCCTATTAATGGCTATGGCTATGAGCCGGTATCGCGTTAGAAGCGGAAGACAACTTGATCTGGTAAGCGCCACGGGTCACGACCTCATCGCCCGGTTTCAATCCGGAAAGGATCTGTACCTCCGAGCCGTTATTCGCTCCCAGCGTCACCCATTGCTTCTTATAGCCTTCCTCATCCAGACGGATAAATACCGAATAAATGCCCTGCTCCTCGATAAGGGCGGAGACAGGCACGCTCAAGACATTCTCCATCGGCTTTGTCAACAAAAAGATCTCCACGAAAGAACCGGGGATAACCGCTCCTTTATTATCGAACTCGAAAGTCACCGGTACATAGAAAGAGTTCATATCGGAAGCCTTTCCATACGATAACAACCGTCCACGCAAATCAGACAATTTATAGAGAGCGTTATCATACGGAGTCATGAAATTAGCGGTTTGGATCATGGGAAGATCGTTGTAATACCTCTCAGACACGTCCGCACGCAATACCAAACGATTGTTTTGCGAGATCGTAGCCAAAGGCTGACCTACGGATACATAATCACCCTCTTTCACTTGGATGTTCTTCAAGTAACCGTTCAAGGGAGAGACTACAGACACGCCTTTCGCCGTCTGTTTTCCCGCTATCGCCTCATAAGCGACCTTGGCGTTCTCGTAATTCAAGCGGGCCTGCTCGAAATCCTTGGCGGATACGATCTTATCGCCTACCAAGGCTTGCATACGCTCGTATTCCTTTTTCGCCGTCTCATAAGCGAATTTAGCCTTTGCCGCCACGTCTCCATCAGAGAGGGCGTTGGAAGCGATACTCAACACGGCCTGTCCCTTGCGTACCGCCGTACCATCCACGAATGGCAAGCTACCAAACGAGATCACGCCGGGGACGGTAGCGACGATCACGGACTCCTCCCCTTGCGCCGCCATTACTCGTCCGCTCGTCTTAATCACATCCGTGAAAGGAGCGGGATTAACCGTTACGGTCTGCAAACCAACGGCCTCGGCTAAAGCCTTCTTAAAGACAATCTCGCCGGGATGGGTACCACCGGCCTCATGCTCATGGTCATGGCCTTCGTGTTCATGTCCCTCATGATCATGATCGTGAGCCTCTAATTCATGATTATGCTCATCGTGTCCGGCTTGCGACGCATTTCCCGCACAACCGGCAAACAGGTAAGCGCACATCGCACCTACCAAATATATTTTCTTCATTGTGTAAAAAATCTTGATATCGTTAATAATAAATAGATAGGGGCAAGTCTGTCCTCACCCGCTCTCACAAACGAGGTATCAAGACATAGGAGGGGCACGAAGTCCCGAGGCACTCACTATCCAAGCGTCGTGCAGCGACTCAATGTAGAGGGCGTTCTCGTGATCAAGGAGCTGTCCGTAAAACGCCGGTTCAGGTGGATAAATGTAATCAAATAAAACGAGTAACGGCATCAGATGTATATCCACATCTCCATCCATAAAATGAGAAATATGCGTACTGAAATAGGCCAAGTTATGCCCGTCGCAACCGCAATCATGCGTATCTGTGCTTTTATCGCCATGCGCTTGCTCTGCGGTCAAGGATTGATAACAAGGCATCCCGTCCCGGTGATGATGGTGAGGGATAACCACAGAAAGCAACGCCAAGATGCCGGCCATCAGCACCACGTATTGTACAATCCTCTGTTTCATTTTCTCACGCATGGCACAAAGATAAGGATATTTTTCCGTTTTTTACATGAATGTTGTAAGTTTGCGGTAAATAAAAAGATAGATGAAGTTTGGAGTAAATAAAAAGATATTATTATATACCGCCGGTTGCGTATGGATTTTCGCCGGTATCAATATCTTACGCATCGGTATCGTCACATGGTTAAACGATACCCATTATTGGTTATTCAAGATCGGGGAAGCGACCATCGTTTTCTTGCTTTTCTTCAATTTGGTCTTTAAACGGCTTTTCTATAAACATTCCGAACGGATCTCCCGGAAAAACGGGAAACATTGCCCGTTCTCTTTCTTCGACGTGAAAGGTTGGATTATCATGATCTTCATGATCGCTTTCTGTATTCTATACGGGATTATCCACGGCGTTGATCATAACGGGATTCTTATTCTTGAGACAAGGAAAAACCGTTGGGAATTGAGAATTGAAAATTAAAGATACAACAATCAATAATTCTCAATTCTCAATTCTCAATTTTCAATTCCCAAGCTTTTAGCAGATCAACTCAGCCGCCTTCTTGCCGCTCATCAGCATGCCGCCAAAGATCGGTCCCATACGGAAGCTACCGCTTACGCCGTTAGCGGCCATACCGGAAACGAATAATCCCGGGTAGATCTCCTTCGTGTTCTCCACCGTCGTCTGCTCACCCAGCTCCACATTCAAGGAACGCTCGCCGATCACGCCTCCGGTCGGTGTATTCAATTGGATATCATTCTTACGGGCTACCACACGGGCGATCTCGCAATCATGCCCCGTACCTTCCAAGACAGCCTTTGCCATGATCGTCAACGGATCCACGTGCATCCCCTCACGGATTACCGGAGCCCAGTTCACTACCACACCAGCTACGGCATCGTTATGAAACACCACGTCCTCTACCGAATAGCAGTTAAAGATCGTAGCGCCCGCCTTCGTCGCCTGATAAATCAAAGCGGAAGTGGTATGTACCGAATCCATGATATACGTGCCGTTAGCACCCTCCTTATAACTTACGCCCAATTCCTTGATAATCGGCATAGCCTCTTCCTGCACCACGATATCGTTGAACATCATAGCGCCGCCCCACATACCTCCACCGGGAGCCAGCTTACGATCAAACAACGCCACCTTCTTACCGGCTTTCGCCAAGAAATAAGCGGCCACGATACCGGAAGGTCCCCCTCCCACGATCGCTACATCCACAGACAAGTTGCTCTTCAACTTCTCGAAGTAAGAGTCAATGATTCCACTTGAAACAATCTGTTCCATCTTAATAACTAATTAAAGTTTAAACATCAGGGAGCACATAGAGGTAACGCCCCCTTTATTTCCTAGTTCTACCTTATTTTCCCTTCGCCGGCATTACCCGGATCAGGTTCGATGGGTATAATCTCAGCCCGTATGACTCGGGCACCCCTATGTGAAAAGTCGGGGGCAAATGTACAAAAAATTAGTATATATGTACTCAACAGAGCCATAAAAGGCAAAAAACGCTCAGCCAAACAAAATGTAAAAAGTTTAGTCTTCTTCCGACCAGTCATCAGACCAACCGAATTCTTTATCCCGGAATAATTCAGCTAATCCCGAAATCTGCTTGAACCGAAGTAACTCATTTTTATCCATTCCAATATTACGCATGATCCACTTATCAGACATCCCAGATTTGACCAACTCCGTAACAATCTCCGTCATAAGTTCCAAGTTGTGCATCCCTCGAGCCCTGTTATGGCGAATGGTTGAAGCCATTCGGTTTGAAATATCTTTCTCAATCACCGTTACAGGCAACATTCCTTTCTCACGATCATAAATCCTTTGAGATTGCTTCATAACCAGATAACGATGATAACCATCTACTATCTCATATAAATCATCCTCTTCAAGATAATAACAGACGCAAGGCATCGTATAGCCATCCTCCCAAATGGAAAGTTCCAATAATCGCATTTCCGGTGGTGCCATGATATT
>ENA-UEPJ01003374-UEPJ01003374.1-human-gut-metagenome-genome-assembly--contig:-NODE-3374-length-14351-cov-9.567746_pt1 | contig 14351 bp, 10 predicted proteins | sample MGYA00242890_ERZ507896 | MGnify/ENA primary metagenome ERZ507896 (study PRJEB26167, sample SAMN06115508) | human gut metagenome | host: Homo sapiens | place: China:Qinghai | collected 2015-08-20... | reverse complement strand
CTGCCGAAGCCGATGACAGCGACGGTCTTGCCGTCCAGCACGCCGAGGTTGCAGTCGGAATCGTAGTATTTCTTGATCGCCATGGTAGTTGTTCTCCTTTTGTTTTTTACTTATTTCAGTATCGGATGAATGATAAGCATCGTATATTTTTCGCTCACTGGGGAGCGGAAAAGCAACTTAGCGGCACCGTGTGCCGGGCAGCGGGAACTGTGCCTCTCTTACCTCCTGCGCGGGCTTCTGCATATGCTGATGCATCCCGCCGCGCTCGAGGGCGGTGACGCCGGTGCGGCACTGCTCCAAGATCTGATAGTCTGACATGAGCTTCAAGAAGGCGTCGATCTTCTCGGGACGGCCCGTCAGCTCAAAGACCATGCTGTCGGGCGACAGGTCGATGATCTTTGCCTTGTAGATACCGGCGATCTCCCGCAGCTCTGCGCGATTGGTGACATTTGCCATCACCTTGAGCAGAAGCAGCTCCCGCTCGAGAGCGGTGGACTCGTTGAGTACGAAGACCTGACGGGTGACTTCCAGACGCTCGGTCTGGAGGATGAGCTGCTGGAGCTCCTTTTCGGTGCCCGAGACGGAAACGGTGATGCGGCTGACTGTGGGGTCGTTGGTGGCCGAAACGGTCAGGCTGTCGATATTGAAGCCTCTGCGGCAGAACAGGTTGGACACCCGGGCCAGAACGCCGCTCTGGTTGTCCACCAGCAGGCTGATGACCCTGCGCTGATTGGATTCCATGTCGCTGTGTCCTCCTTATTTCATGATGATGTCGTTGATGTCGCCGCCGCCGGGGATCATGGGCAGGACCTTTTCGTCCTTGTCGATCATGCACTCGATCCAGGTGGGGCCTTTCTGCTTCAGAGCGTCGGCGAATGCCTCCTGGAACTGAGCCAGATTCTCACAGTGGTAGCCCTTGAGGCCGAAGCCCTCGGCCAGCTTGACGAAGTTGGTCTTGCGGTGGGGGTCGGTCTGGGAGAAGCGCTTGCCATAGAAAGCGGTCTGCCACTGGCGCACCATGCCAAGCACCTGATTGTTGAAGATGACCGTGATGATGGGCAGCTCGTAGCTGACAGCAGTGCAGGCTTCGTTGAGGTTCATGTGGAAGGAGCCGTCGCCGGTGAACATGACCACCCGCTGGTCGCGGCCCAGCGCCATCTGTGCGCCGATGGCTGCACCGTAGCCGAAGCCCATGGTGCCGAGGCCGCCGCTGGTGATGAAGCCGCGGCTCTTGGTGTGGCGGATGTACTGTGCCGCCCACATCTGGTGCTGGCCCACATCGGTGACGTAGACCGCCTCGGGGCCGCACTGGTTGCAGACCTCGCCGATGACCTGATGGGGCATCAGGCGGGAGGCGTCGGATACCGGGTGGTAATCCTGTGCCTGCCACTCGTGGATCATCTTTATCCAGTCGGGATGCTTCTTGTCCTCGATCATCGGGAGCATGGCGTTCAGCACATAGGCGGCGTCACCCACGATGGCAAGGTCAACATCCACGTTCTTGCCCAGCTCGCTGGCGTCGATGTCGATCTGGATGATGGTCGCATTCTTGGCGAAGGTCTTGGGGTTCAGGGCCACACGGTCGGAGAAGCGGGCACCCACCGCAATAAGGACATCACAGTCGGCCACCGCCCGGTTCGAGGTGTAGCAGCCGTGCATACCCACCATGCCGATGTTCATCGGGTCGCCGTAAGGCACGACGCCTGCGGCCATCAGAGTATAGGTGGCCGGGATCTCAGCCTTTTTCAGAAGGTCACGCAGGGGCTGGCAGCTGGCCGCCGAGCGGACGCCGCCGCCGAAGTAGACCAGCGGGCGCTGTGCGCCGTTGATGATGTCTGCCGCCCACTTGACCTGCTCTTCGTTGAAGGTGGTCACGGTGCGGATGGGCTCCGGCTTTTTCGGGGTGAACTCACACACCGCAGCGGTGACATCCTTCGGGATGTCCACCAGCACCGGGCCTTTGCGGCCGCTCTGGGCGATGCGGAAAGCCGCACGCATGGTGTCGGCCAGGTCTTCGACCCGGCGCACCGTGAAGTTGTGCTTAGTGATGGGCATCGTGATGCCCTCGATGTAGGCTTCCTGGAAGCCGTCCTTGCCCAGGCCCTCCGTGGTCACATTGCCGGTGAAGGCCACCATCGGCACAGAGTCCATATAGGCGGTGGCGATGCCGGTGACAAGGTTCGTTGCGCCCGGGCCGCTGGTGGCCAGCACCACGCCGGTGCGGCCCGTTGCACGGGCGTAGCCGTCCGCCGCGTGGGATGCGCCCTGCTCGTGGGCGGTCAGCACATGGGTGATGCGGTCAGCGTTTTTGTACAGCTCGTCGTAGAGGTTCAGCACTGCGCCGCCAGGGTAGCCGAAGAGGGTGTCCACCCCCTGCTCACAGAGCACCTCCACAAAGATTTGAGAACCGTTCAACTGCATGGTGAGTTTCTCCTGTTTCCGTTTCCGTTTCCATTTTCCACTTTATACACTTTTTTCCCAACACTCTCAGGGGCAGTACCAGATACCTGATAAACAAAAGGTCTCTGTCCCCTTATCCAAGAGACAAAGACCTGGAATCAATCCAAAACTCTCTGCGGTACCACTCTCGTTGACGCTCTCTGCGCCCTCTCACGGGCTTCCAACAAAGCCCTGCGCTCTAACGGCCGCCACCGGCTCTGCTTAGCAGACGTCCCATATATCGTCCTTCAGCAGGCTGCTCCGGGAGGATTCCGCGCCGGGCCGCCTGCTGCCTTGCATCGTCCGGCAGCTCTCTGAAAAGCGGGTATCCTGCGTTACTTTTTCCCATCTGTGCATTTGTTGGGTCAATTATACTATAAATCGGGCCGTTGTCAATCGACGATTTGTAACGTGAATCACGGCAAACATGAAGATAATTAAACACCATCTTGCGCAGGGCCTTACATCGCTGTATACTTTGGGAGTACGCGCTTAATATTTAACCTCTCCGTCACGCCTGCGGTTCATGGGCAGGCCCGTCTTCGTACAACCTCTCAGTCTGCTTCGCAGCCAGCTCCCCTTGTAGGGGAGCCTCTGGCGAAGAGATGAAGTTTTCCGCCATGCCAAGGCCTCCCCTCGTTAGGAGCAACAACGACGACCGCCGCCAGTGGCGGAAACAGGGAGTCGCTGTTGGGGCCGCGGCCAGCAAGACGCAAGCAAAGCGCTGCGGCTGCTGGGTGCCGCAACCCGGGCAGTGGCAGCGCGTTAGCGCTGACGGAGAGGTTATTCCTATAAAATGCATAACCCTCCTTCCCGTCGGGCATACTGCCCAAAGGAAGGAGGGTCTTTTTGTGCAGACCTTTTATAAAATCTGTCTCATCCTCATGATCGTCGGCGGCATCAACTGGGGCCTTGTGGGCCTGTTCCAGTTCGACTTCGTCGGCTGGCTGCTGGGCGGCAGCGCGTCCATCTGGTCACGCATCGTGTTCACGCTGGTGGGCGTGGCCGCTATCTGCGGTATCCCGGGCCTTTTTACAGACGAGACCGGGGAGTAGAGACAAAAGAAAAAGGCTCTCATGCCGGCAGGAAATACGGCACGAGAGCCTTTTTGATACCTATAAAGAATCCCGCCCGGACGTCTGCGGCAATCAAACCTACCCTTGCGGACAGGTGGGTGCTCTGTCTCCGGTTTCGCGCTTCCTCATCGAGCCTTCATGGTCGACCCATGACGGGGAGGTCTGCAATCCACCGACGAACTCCAAGCTCCCGTTGAATGATTAGTAGGATCATATAAACCGCAACAAATCGCGCCGGGCAGGAAGTCTTTGCTGAAAGATCACTCGATCTCGAACTGGTCGCTCAGACGCTTCTCGAACAGCTTGCTGACTTCCAGCAGAGTCTCATCGTCCTCGACGACGTCGAGATACTCGCCCTCGTCGTCCTCGCCGACGCTCAGGATGACCAGCTGGGCGTCCTCGTCCAGGTCTTCCTCATTCTCGGCGTATTCGACAACGGCCAGGTAATGCACGCCCTTATGGTCCAGAGCGTCGATCACTTCAAACGTGACCTCATTGCCGTCCTCGTCCTCGAGGGTCATCAGGTCGGGCTGATACTCCTCTTCGGTCTCAGCGGCGGACTTGTTCATATCTTCTGCCATAAGTCGCGTTCTCCTGTCAAATATCTAAAAAATGGGATAACTGTCACACCCTGCCCTCTCTGCTCCTTCTGAGCTGTGGGTTCCGGGTACGCCTATAGTGTAGCGTTTTTTTGCCCGCTCGTCAAGATGTTTTTCGCATAGAAATCCAATAACAAATTTTCACGCTTTTCCCTCTCGCTTCCCGGGCCGGAATGTGATATACTATAGCGATAGCTTTTGAAAAGCCATCGCTGCTATAACATATGGACAGGGAGGCCCGTTTATGAGAGCCTTGAAAAAAATAATGGCGGCACTGGCCCTGACGGCAGTTCTGGCCGGGTGCAGTGCGGACAATATCCTCTCCAGCATCCAGGGCGGAAAGGCCGACACGGTGCAGACGGTCAGCCGCCCGGCTGTGGAGTCGGCAGAGCTGCAGTTCACCCACCCGGCGGCGGGGGACACCATCGCGGTGTTCGATACCTCGGCAGGCGTGTTCAAAGCAGTGCTTTTTCCCACCGAGGCCCCGCAGGCCGTGCAGAACTTCACCACATTGGCCCAGCAGGGCTTTTACAACGGACTGACCGTCACCCGGGTGGAGAAGGACTTCGTGGTGGAGGCCGGGCAGGGCGCGGACGGCAGAGGTACCACCATCTGGAATGGGAACCGTTTCTCCGCCGAGACCACCGATAAGCTCCACCACTATTCCGGCGCACTCTGTGCCGCAGCGGACGCCTCCGGCGACTGCGCCAGCGTCTTCTATATCATGGAGACTCTGCCGGGCAGCAGTTCGGTGACGCAGGAGCTCATCGACCAGATGAACGCCGCCGGCTGGCGGGCCGACGTGGTGAGCGCCTACCAGACAGCGGGCGGCGCACCCTACCTCGACTACACCGACACCGTCTTCGGGCAGGTGTATGAAGGGATGGAAGTGGTGGACACCATCGCCCAGACCGGCGTGGATGAAGCTCAGCGCCCCACCGAACCCATCACCATCAACAGCGTGACCATTACGAAATACGAATAAGAAGCTGCTTTTCCGCCTTCCGGGCGGTGGGACAGCTGCAAAAAAATCACCCGCCAACTGGCGGGTGATCTGCGTTTATAGGGGAAAAGGGACAGGTCAGGTCCTCTTTACCTGCAGAGTGATGGCGATGTAGGTCTTCCCGTTATGGGTCTTGGCTGCTACGCCTACCTTAGTCCATTTACTGGAAAGATTGAAGTTCAGGTTAGAAGCCTCGTTGTTCTTGGTGATGCAACCGATGAGATCGTCCAGATTGGTGTTCTGATAATCGTATTGGGCGATGAGGGTCAGGGTGGATTTTTCCTGATCAATCTTTACTTTGTGGTAGACCCCGTATCCTCCAATGCTGCCTTTCAGTTCGGTGTCTAGATTGGTTTTGGCAAGCTCGTCTTTGGCGATATTGCACATCCCAACGTCATATTCTAGATTTTTGGTGGAGGAGTTGCTTCGGATGGCACTCATCACCTCGGCTTCGGCTTGGGCCTCCGGGCCGGAAGAGCCGCCACCGCTGCAGGCGGTCAGGAGCAGAAGGGTCAGTGCACCGGCCAGAAGCAGGGCAGTCAGCTTTCTCAGTTTTGTCATGTGGGTCGCCTCCAATCGTTTTTGTTTTGGTGAGTCCAGTCGTTTTTCTCGTGAAGAAGCATCATCCCCGGCCATCTGGGCAGGGGTTCTTCTACCCTCATTTTATCGGAGAAGAGCCGGTGCTGTCAAGCTGGAAAACTATACAAATTCGGCTCAGAAAAACTGTGAAAACAAACCGGAAAACGACGATTTTCTGCGGACTTTGCAACAAACTGTCCGGACTTCGCAAAGAAACTTTGCCACAGGGGCGGCGGGGGCGTTCAGACCTCCCCCGGATGCTCCTTCCGCCATGCGAGGTAGTCGTCCAGAATGACCGTCGCGCTCACCGAGTCGAGGATGCTTTTCCGCTTCGCGCCGAAGGTGCCGCTCTCGTCGAGGAGGTCAGCAGCGGCGCAGGTGGTCTGGCGTTCGTCCCACATCCGGACGGGCAGGCCGCTCCAGATCTCAACGGTTTTGGCCAGCTTGCGGCTCTTGCGGGCGCGCTCGCCCTCGGTGCCGTCCATGTTCAGCGGCAGGCCGATGACGATGAGCTCGGCTTCGATTTCTTTTGCCACCTCGCAGACCCTGGCGGCGACTTTGTCCCGGGCCTTGACGGTGATCTGAGGCGTGATGGGGGAAGTCAGGAACTCGGTGCGGTCGCAGGTGGCGAGGCCGGTGCGGCTGTCGCCGTAATCTACTGCTAAAATTTTCATGCAGGTGTCCTCTTTCTGAGATGATTTTTTCTTCATTGTACCACAGAATAGATGTCGCTGCAATTTTGTGGTACAATGATAGAAAAATGAGGGCAAGCCGCCCACGATAGAAAACTGACCCAACGGAGAAATTCACCATGTTAAAACTACTTTTAGGCGGCTCCGGCAGCGGAAAGACCACCCTGCTGTACCAGCGCATCCGGGCGCGGGCTGAGGCGGGGGAGAAGAGCATCCTGCTGGTGCCGGAGCAGTTTACCTCGTCCACCGAGGGCCGCATCCACCGGGAGATGGGCGACGCACTGAGCGGACTGGTGGAGAGCTTTTCCTTCACCAGCCTCGCCGAGCATATCCTGTCGGCGGAGGGCGGCTCTGCCGTCCAGACCCTCAGCGACGCGGGCCGGGCCGTGCTGGTGCGCCGCGCCCTCGAGGAACTGCAGGACAACGTCCATTACTATTACCGCCACCGCCGCTCGGCCGCCTTCTGCCAGATGGCCGCCGAGACCATCGACGAGCTCAAGAGCGCGGGTCTCTCGGGCCGGCAGCTCTATGAGCTGGCGCAGGACTGCGGCACCGACAGCGCCAAGCTCAGCGAACTGGCCCTCATCTTTCAGGGCTACGAGACCCTGCTGGCCGGGACAGGCATGGACCCCTCCGACCGGCTGGAGCTGGCCGCATCCCGCCTCGAGGCCGCACTGGCCCGGGGCGAACTGCCGGAGTTCCTGCGGGACAGGGCCGTCTTTATCGACGAGTTCGACACCTTCAACGCCCCGAAAAAGCGGCTGATGGGCGCCCTGCTGGCCTCGCTGCCCACCGTGACGGTGGCCCTCTGCGACGACGGCACCCCGCTCGTGCCGGGGGACGTGAGCCTTTTCTCCGGCGCGAAGCAGGTGGCGGCCCAGCTGCGCCAGCTGGCCCGCCGGAACGGCACTGAAGTGGCCGTGCCGGAACTGCTGCGCCGGGACGTGCGCCACGCCGATGCCCCCGGCATTGCCGCTGCGGCCCAGCTGCTGGCCACGGGCCGGTGTGACCCGCCTCCGGCCTGCCCGGAGATAAAGCTTTTCGCTGCTCCCAGCCGGGAGGAAGAAGCCCGCGCCGCCGCTGCCGCCATCCGCCGCCTCATGCGGCAGGGCGTCCGCTGCGGGAAGGTGGCGGTGGTCTGCCGCGACATCTCGAAATACCGCGCCGCCGTGAAGTACGAGTTCCGGATGGCGGACATCCCCCTCTACTGCGACGAGCCGACGACGCCCGAGTTCAGCGCCCCGGCCACGGCGGTGCGGTGTCTGCTGGCCATTGCCCGGGGTGCGGAGCTGACGGAACAGCTCACCACCCTGGCCAAGACCGGCCTCTGCGCCCTCACCGAGGAAGAGGTCTGCGCCCTCGAGAACTACGCCTACACCTGGTCGCCGAATGCGGCGGCGTGGCGTGCGCCCTTCGAGAAGAACCCCCGGGGCTTCGGCGATGTGGAGCCTACCGACGAGGACAGAGAAAACCTTGCCCGGGCCGAAAAGGCCCGCGCCCTTCTCATCACCGCCGCCGACGGCCTGCGCGCGAAGCTCCGCTCTGCCAACGCCGAGCAGATGAGCCGCGCCCTTTACTTCTGCCTGAAGGAGCTGGGCGCGGAGGACGCTCAGGCCGCGCAGGTGGAGGCCATCCGGGCCGAGCGGGGCATCCCCGCCGCCGAGGAAGCCGCCCGGGAGTGGAACGTGGTCATGGGACTGCTGGACGAGATGGCAGGCCTGCTGGGTGGCCAGAGCGTCACCATCCCCGAGTATGAAGAGCTGTTCGGGCTGCTGCTGCGCTCGTCGGACCTCGGCCACATCCCCCAGACGCTGGACGCCGTGGTGCTGGCCAGCGCAGGCAAGATGCGCCTTGACGCACCGGACTATGTCTTTGTGCTGGGCCTCTCCGAGGGCGAATTCCCCGCCGCGCCCGGCGAGACGGGCCTGCTGACCCACGCCGACCGCGACGCCCTGATGGCGCAGGAGATCGAGCTTCCGGACTGCTTTGAGAACCGGGTGGTGCGGGAACAGGTCTGCTTTTATAAGGCCCTCACCGCCCCGGCCAGAGGCCTCTGGCTCAGCTGGCCGAAGGGGCAGGGCCAGACCCTCTGCGCCGCCCTCGAGCCCATCGTGGACGTGCTGAGACCGGGTGCGCCGGAACTCGACCTGACCGACCTTGCCGCCACTGCCGCCGACGGCCTCGACGTGCTGGGTGGCGGCTGGCCCCTGACGGAGATCGAACGCGCCAGCCTCACCGAGGCCCTTCATGCCCCCGGCGGGGCAGAACCCGAGGGCCTCGCCCTCCTGCGCCGGATGGCGGGCCGCAGCCCCCGTCAGGTCAGCGACCTCGAGGCGCTGGAAACGCTGCTGGGCCGGCGGCTCCGCATCTCGCCCAGTCAGCTCGAAAAATACTACACCTGCCGGTACTGCTATTTCCTGCAGTACGTGCTGGGCCTGCGACCCCGGAAGCGGGCGGAGCTTTCCGCCGACCAGAGCGGCACCCTCATGCACTGGGTGCTCCAGATGGCCCTCGACCCCCACCCCGGCCCTGACAACCCCTGTGCAGGACTGAGACCCTTCCTCGACCTCGACGACGAGGCCATGGCGGCGCTGGCCGGGCTTCTCGTAGATGAGTACGCAAAGCGCTACCTCCCCGAGGACACGGCCCGCTTCGCCTATCTGCTCTCCCGCCTCAAAAAGAGCATGACGGGCCTGCTTTGCTACCTGCGGGACGAGCAGCGCCAGTCCAGCTTCAAACCGGTGGCCTGTGAGCTGAAGATCGGCCCCGGCGAGGACGCCGTGCGGGGCCAGACCTACCGCCTCTCGGATGGCCGGACGGTGCAGCTCATCGGCACCGTGGACCGCGCCGACGAGTGGATCGAGGACGACGGCACCCGCTGGGTGCGGGTGGTGGACTATAAGACCGGCACGAAAAAGCTCGACCTGCGGGAAGTCTACTGCGGCCTCGACTGTCAGATGCTGCTCTACCTGTTCAGCCTGACCCGGGACGCCGACGGACGATTCACCGGGGCAGAACCTGCGGGTGTGCTGTACCTGCTGGCCGACCCGGCCCCCGAGACGACCACCCGGGGCAAGGCCGCCCGGAGCATGGAATACAAGCTGGACGGCCTCGTCCGGGACGAGCAGAAAGTCTTCGACGCCATGGACGCCGAGGAGACGGGGCGGTATCTGCCCTTCAGCTTCCGGGGCGGTGTACCCAGCCCCTACCAGAAAGAGAAACGTGCCGACAAGGCCAAGCTCTCCCGCATCCAGCTCCATCTGGACGACCTTGTGACCCAGATGGGCGAACAGCTCTACGGCGGCTGCATCGCCGCCGAGCCGCTGGTCACGGGCCGCAGCCCCTGCCGGTGGTGCGACTACGGCTTCATCTGCTGCCATGAGGAGGGCATCGGAGAGCGGGCGCTGGACGCCCCCGCAAAGCCTTTTGAACCGGAAGAGAAAAAGGAGGAAGACCAGTGAGCGAGACAAAATGGACCCCGGCCCAGCGTGCCGCCATCGACGACCGGGGCGGTGCGCTGCTGGTGAGCGCCGCCGCCGGCAGCGGCAAGACCGCCGTGCTGACGGAGCGGGCCGTCCGGCTCATCACCGACCCGGAACATCCCGTGGACGCCGACCGGCTCCTCATTGTCACCTTCACCAACGCCGCCGCCGCAGAGCTCCGCGCCCGCATCGGGCAGGCGCTGCTCCGCCGCAGTCAGGCAGAGCCGGGCAACACGGCCCTCCGCCGCCAGCGGATGCTGTTGCAGAGAGCCCCCATCTGCACCATCGATGCCTTCTGCCTCGACCTGCTCCACAAGCACTTTCAGGCGCTGGACATCCCGCCGGACTTCACCCCTGCCGACCCCGGCAGCGTGGAGATGCTGCGGAACGCGGCCCTCTCCGAGACGCTGGAAGCGGCCTATCAGGATGCGGACTTCTGCGCCTTTGCCGACCTCTACGGCAAGGGCCGCACCGACAAGGCGGCGGGAGAGGCTGTTTTGCAGGTCTATGACTTCCTCCGCGCCCTGCCAGACTACGGGAAAAAGCTGGACGAGATGCTGGCCCCGTGGCAGGACGAGAACGGCTTTGCCCGCACCTGCTGGCATGATATTCTGATGCAGGAGGCCGCCCGCTCTGCTCGGGCCGCGAAGGAGCTGCTCTGCGCCGCGCTGAACGACTGCAGGGAGGACTTCGTGACTGCGCAGGCCGACGCCGAGGCCAGCAAAAAGACCCCTGCCGCCAAGGAAAAGGCCGTGGCGGCAGTGAACGAGAAGTTCGCCGAACCCCTCGAGCGGCTGGAAAACTCCGCCGCCCTGCTGGGCGAGGTGGAGCGTCTGGCCGGGGCGGGGGAATGGACGCCCCTCTACGACAGGCTGACGCCCTACGTCCTCGGCATGGAACAGGCCCCCGGCCTCAAAAATATGAAAAAGCGGCTCACCGGTGAGCACAAGGACGCCGTCAAGACCCGGGCCGACGAGGCCGCAAAGCTCTTTGAGAAAATCGAAGACCTCATCAGTTGCAGCCTCGACGAAGCCGAGCTTGACCGGAAAGCTGCCGAACCCTGCCTCCGCGCCCTCTTTGCCGCCGTGCGGGACTTTGACGCCCGCTTTGCGGCCCGGAAGCGGGAGAGAAGATTGCTGGAATTCAGCGATTTCGAGCATCTGGCCCTGCGGCTCCTGCGGGACGCCGACGGCCAGCCCACCGAGCTGTGTCAGGGCATCCGGCAGGGCTACGCCGCCGTCATGGTGGATGAGTATCAGGACACGAATGCCCTGCAGGACGCCCTTTACCGCTGTCTGGCCAGCCCGGCAGGGGATGACCTCTTCCTCGTGGGCGACTTAAAGCAGAGCATCTACCGCTTCCGTCAGGCGGACCCCAGCATCTTCCGGGAAAAGCTGGAGAGCTGGCCCCTCCTGCCCGGCGGTGAAGCCCGCCCCCGGCCCGAAGACGGCAGGCCCGGCGAGAACGCCATGCTGGCGCTGGATGCTAACTTCCGCTCTGCCCCGCAGGTGGTGGCGGGCATCAACTTTATCTTCGAACAGCTCATGACGCCTGCTCTGGGCGACACGGCCTACGGCGACGGACAGCGCCTCGTCTGCGGCGCACCCGGCGCGTACGAGGGCAGTGTGGAGGCCCACTTCCTGCCCGACGATGCCGCCGGGACGGATGCACAGTATATCGCCGACCGCATCGAGGCGATGGTGGCTTCCGGCGAGCCGGTGCGGGACGGCGGCACCACCCGCCCGGTGCAGTACGAGGACTGCTGTGTCCTGCTGGCGGCGAGAGGCGACTTTCCGGCCTACGCCGAGGCCCTGACGGCCCGGGGCATCCCGGTCTACGCCGACGCCAGGGAGAACCTGCTGGACGCGCCCCACATCCGCCCCCTCATCGCCCTGCTGCGGGTCATCGACAACCCCGCGCAGGACATCTATCTCGCTGCGGCCATGCTGGGGCCGATGTTCGGCTTTACGGACGACGACCTCGTCCGTCTCCGGGCCGGGGCGCAGACACCCGATAAGCGCACCCGCATCAGCCTCTACGGCGCAGTCCTGCAGGCCGTCCAGAGCGGGGCGGAGGATGATTTCACCCGCCGGGTGCGGGCGTTCTACCAGCGTCTGACAGCCCTGCGCCGGATGGCCCGGAGCGTGCCGGTGGAGGAACTGCTGGAAGAGATTTTTGTCTCCACCGGCTACCTCGCCGCCCTCGGTGCCATGGAGAACGGCCAGCGCCGCCGGGAGGACGCGCGGCGTTTCGCCTCCTTCTGCGCAGGGGCGGGCGCGGGCGGCATCTCGGCCCTCGTCCGTGCCATCGACGCGGCCACGCTGGCGGGCTCCACCGGGCAGGAGACTGCCCCCGGCGGGGCGCGGCCCGGCTGCGTCACCATCATGACCATCCACCGCTCCAAGGGCTTGCAGTTTCCGGTGGTGTTCGTGGCCGACACGGCCCGGCAGTTCAACGCCGCCGACACCCGCCAGCCCGTCCTGCTCCACCGCGTCTGCGGCGCGGGCCTCCGTCTCCGTCCCGAGGGCGGCGAAGGGGCCTATAAGACGGCGGCCTACACCGCCCTCTCCACGGTCCATGCCGCCGAGATGCGGAGCGAGCAGATGCGGCTTTTGTACGTGGCTCTTACCCGGGCGCAGGATAAGCTGATCTTGACGGTCCCGCTGGGCATTGGCCGGACGTCCAACCCCTTCGCCAAAGCCGCCGCCTTCCTCGCCGCCGGGGCGGGGGAGACCCTGAACGCTCAGGCGGGCAGCTTCGCCGACTGGCTGCGGGCGGCGCTCCTCGTCCACCCCAACGGCGGGCCTCTCCGCCGTCTGGCGGGGAACCTCGAGCTGCCCTTTGCGGACACCGGGAGCACGATCGCCCTCACAGTGCAGGCCGATGTTCTCCCGCCCGAAGAAGCCCCCGCCGAGGCGGAAGAGCCGCCCCGGCCCGAGGCCGACCCGGCCCTTGTGGAGACGCTGCGGCAGGGCTTCGGCTGGCGGTATCCGGCGGCAGCGCTGGCGGACATCCCGGCCAAGGTCAGCGTGACCAGCCTCGTCCACGCTGCTGAGCAGACCACCCTCGAGCGCCCGGGCTTCCTCTCGAAGGACGGCCTCACCGCCGCCGAGATGGGTACGGCTCTCCATGCCTTCCTCGAGCACGCAGACTTCGGGGCGCTGGCCGCTGTGCGGGACGCAGAGGACGACGCCGTTCTGGATGCCGTCCGCGCCGAGCGGGAGCGTCAGGCGGCGGCGCAGCTCACGTCCCCCGCCATTGCCGGGAAGCTGGATGTCTATAAGATACTCCGCTTTGTGCGCAGCGAGGCGTTCCGCCGCATCTGCGGGGCAGAGGATGTGCTGCGGGAGCTGGCTTTTATCACGTCGCTGCCTGCCGCCGAGGTCATGGCTGCCCAGGGCCGCGCCCTGCCCGACGGCCCTGCCGCCGACGCCGGGGTGCTGGTGCAGGGCATCGCGGACATCGTCCTCATCTACCCCGACCACCTCGAGCTTCTGGACTACAAGACGGACCGCCGCAAGACTCCTGCCGACTTCGTCCGAGCCTACCGCGCTCAGTTGGAACTCTACGCCAGGGCCATCGATAAGCGCTTTGCCCCCCGGAGGGTGACTTATAAAGGGATATATTCGCTGGAGCTGGGGGAGCTGATTGAAGTTTAAGAATATTTTTCAAATTCCCGCATAAAAATGCTTGACAGCCTCCCCGGGGTGTGGTAAAATGTTCGAGTAAAGAAAGCAGCTACGGCCTGTGCCGCGCTCGCCTTGAGGGGTAAGAATCCCCGGGCTATACCCTGAACCGATTCGTCTTGAAGACCGAATCGCGCTCTTGAGTGAATTTTGCGCGGCTGTCCCGAAACTGGGGCGGCCGCGTTTTCTATGCCAAAAAACGCAACACTATGGACTATTGTTTGGAGGTGCATTCATTATCGCTACCGCTGGAAAGTCGAAGGAACTGGAGATCAACGGTCAGATCCGTGACCGTGAGGTTCGCCTGATCGGAGCCGACGGCGAGCAGAAGGGCGTGGTCAGCATTCAGGTGGCCATGCGCGCTGCTGAGGACGCCGGACTTGATCTGGTCAAGATCGCCCCGCAGGCTGTCCCGCCTGTGTGCAAGGTGCTGGATTACGGCAAGTACCGCTTTGAACAGCAGAAGAAGGAGAAGGAAGCCAAGAAGAACCAGAAGGTGGTCGAAGTCAAGGAGACCCGCCTCTCGCTCAACATTGACACCAACGACTTCAATACCAAGCTGAACCAGACTGCCAAATTCCTGGCAGCTGGCCACAAGGTTAAGGTTTCGATCCGCTTCCGCGGCCGTGAAATGGCGCACAGTGCTCTGGGCGCAGATGTGCTCAAGCGTTTTGCCGAGGCTCTGCCGCAGGCATCCACCGACAAGCCGCCGGTGCTCGAGGGCCGCACGATGTCCATTCTGCTGATCCCGAAACCCAATAAGGACTAATTTTAGGAGGAAACTAAAATGGCTAA
>ENA-UEPJ01003356-UEPJ01003356.1-human-gut-metagenome-genome-assembly--contig:-NODE-3356-length-14410-cov-4.489500_pt1 | contig 14410 bp, 8 predicted proteins | sample MGYA00242890_ERZ507896 | MGnify/ENA primary metagenome ERZ507896 (study PRJEB26167, sample SAMN06115508) | human gut metagenome | host: Homo sapiens | place: China:Qinghai | collected 2015-08-20... | reverse complement strand
CTATGGGCTCCCACAGGGAAAGGCTGGCTCCCCCCAGAGGATCGACCCCCAGGGAAATACCGGAAGCCGCGATGCTGTCCATATCCAGGATGCGCGGCAGGTCTTCCACATAGCGGGCGGTAAAATCATAGCCCTGCACCAGCGAAGACCGTCGGGCACTGCTGTACGGCAGGCGATGGACGTCACAATTGAGGTGATCAAGATAGATATTGGCCTGCTTTTCGATCCAGGCGGTCACCGCTGTTTCGGCCGGGCCGCCATGCGGCGGATTGTATTTGAAACCACCGTCAGCCGGAGGGTTGTGAGACGGCGTGATGATGATGCCGTCAGCCAGAGCCTGACCGCCGTGCTCGCTGTTCCAGCACAGGATGGCATGGGAGACCGCAGGGGTCGCTGTGGCGGAACCGTCGTGGGAGATGCGGACCTGCACATCATTGGCCGTCAGGACTTCAAGCGCACTGCGAAAGGCCGGTTCCGACAGGGCATGTGTATCTCCGCCCATGAACAGCGGGCCGGTGATACCGTGTTGTTTGCGGTAATCACAGACGGCCTGGGTGATGGCGTGGATGTGGCGTTCGTTGAAGGTCTGCTTCAACGAAGAACCACGATGCCCGGACGTTCCAAAAGACACACGTTGTGCGGCCTGATGCGGGTCAGGCGATTCCGTATAGTAGGCACTGACGAGCGCGGGGATATTCTCCAGAGTCTCGGGCGCCGGCAGTTTGCCGGCATGGGGATGTACTGCCATGATGTATCCTCCTGCCCCTTTCTATCGTTTACCCTGTCGACCCGCAAGCCCCGGGAAAAAAAAGAGGGGGGCTTCAAGCCCCCCTCTCTCGATTGCATATCCGGATTATTTTCCGCTGCTGACAGGAACCGCGCGGAAGATGTTCTCACCACGACGGTTGATCTGCAGCATGACGGCGCCTCGCTTGCTGCCCTCGCCTGCCACGATCTTTGACAGGTCTTCGGGCGAAGACACCGCCTGGCGGTTGGCCTTGACGATGACATCACCGGGGCGGACACCGGCTTCGGCAGCAGGCTTGCTGGGATCCACATCCAGGACCAGCAGGCCACCCTTGCCTTCCAGCTTCAGTTCGCGGCGCTCCTCATCCTTGATGGGACGCACCGTCAGGCCGAGCTGGCCCTGATTCTGCTGCTTCTGGCCGGCTTCGGAAGGCTTGCCGCTGTTGACGCCGGTCTGGCGATCGCCCAGCGTCACATCCATGGTCACGGCCTTACCGTTGCGCCACACGTCCAGGGTCACCGAAGTGCCGGGCTTGTGGGCCGCAATGGCTCGCAGCAGGGCCGAGGCGTCTTCCACGCTCTTGCCGTTGACCTTGGTGATGACGTCACCGGCTTCGATGCCGGCCTTGGCCGCCGGTTCATCGTCCAGGACACTGGCCACCAAGGCACCGGAAGGATGTTCCATGCCAAGGGCCTTGGCCGTATTTTCATCCACATCCTGGATGGTCACACCGATCCAGCCGCGGCTGACCTTTTTGCCGCTCTTGATCTGCTCCACGATGCCAGCCGCCATGTTGCTGGGGATGGCAAAGCCGATCCCCTGCCCGCTGGCGATGATGGCCGTGTTGATGCCGATGACCTCACCCTTCATGTTCAGCAGCGGACCACCGCTGTTGCCGGGGTTGATGGAGGCATCCGTCTGCAGGAAGTTGTCAAACGGACCGGCATGGATATTACGGTTCTTGGCCGAAAGGATGCCGGCCGTGACCGTGTGGTCCAGAGCAAAAGGATTGCCGATGGCCAGCAGCCATTCCCCTACCAGCAGGGCGTCGGAATCACCGAACTTGAGGAAATGCAGAGCCTGTTTGGCCTCGACCTTGAGCAGAGCCAGGTCAGTATCTTCGTCCGTCCCCACGACCGTGGCCGTCAGAGGGGCAGTCTTGCCGTTGCTTTCGTCCAGCGTCACCTGGATGCTGTCGCCATCGGCCACCACGTGATAGTTGGTCACGATGTAGCCGTCAGGCGAGATGATGAAACCGGAACCACGCGACATCTGTTTTTGCGGAGGACGCTTTCCGCGCGCATTGGGACCGCCGAAGAATTCGAAGAAGCGGTCCGCTCCCGGCGGCATGCCACGGAACATCTCGCCGAAGAATTCCTCAGGACCGGCCGCAGCCGGGGAGGTCCGCTCCGCACTGATGTTGACGACAGCCGGGCCGCATTTGGCAGCCAGTTCACTGAACTCAGGAAGGCTGGCCGCCTGGGCGAATTGCGCTGCCGTGAACAGGACAAGAGTCAGCACGGCAGGGAGAAAGTGTTTAATCCTCATACAGGGCACACTCCTTAGCGTTTGTTTTGCAGAGCCTTCTGCAAAGCCTGTGCCATGATGCTCATACCGGCATCCTTGGGAGCGGAACTGGTGTGCTGTTTCCAGGATTTGTCTTCGGCGGCGGAAGCTTCTTCCATGCCTTCGGGGGCCAGGCTGATGCGGCGGGCAGTGGTATCCACGGACTGCACGACCAGGGTCACGCTGTCGCCCTTGTCCAGCTTGGAGAATTCACCGCTGTTCTTGGCGTTCTTGATGACGCCGGCGGGCAGCAGACCGGTGATGCCGGGAGCCAGGCTCACGAACAGGCCGAACTGGCTGCGGCTTTCCACCGTACCGGTCACCACGGTACCGGCAGCGAAACGCTGGTCGGCATCCTGCCAGGGATCGCCTTCGGCGTCACGCAGGCTCAGGGAGATACGGCGGCTTTCCACATTGATCTCCTTGATCTTGACGGAGATCACGTCGCCCACGTTCACCACGTCCTCGGCCTTGTTCACGCGCTTGGTCCAGGACATTTCGGAAAGGTGCACCAGGCCTTCCACGCCGGGCAGCAGTTCCACGAAGGCACCGAAGGGAGCGATGCGCACGACCTTGCCTTCCACCACGGTACCGGCGGCCAGACGGTCAGCGGCCTGCAGCCAGGGATCGCCTTCAGCCTTCTTGCGGGACAGGGAGATGCGGGTGCGGCCCTTGTCGTCCTTGCTGACGGACAGCAGCTTGGCGCGCACCATGTCGCCCACGGCCACAGCTTCGTCAGCGCTGTTCACGCGGGACCAGGAGAGTTCGGAAAGATGGATCATGCCTTCCACACCGGGGGCCAGTTCCATGAAGGCACCAAAGGAGGCCAGACGGGTGATGCGGCCTTCCACGGTATCGCCCACATTAAGGGAAGCCAGGACCTTTTCCAGGTTTTCCTGACGTTCGCGATCCAGCAGGGCGCGGCGGGAAACCACGATGTTGCGGCCGCGGTTTTCCACACGGATGATGAGGAACTGCATGGTGCGGCCCACCAGAGCTTCGGCGTCAGCCACGCTCACGCTGTCCATCTGGCTGCCGGGACAGAAGGCATTCTTGCCCATCACGCTGACAGTGTAACCGCCCTTGCAGGTACCGGTCACGCGGCCATCCACGGGCACACCGGCGTCGCGGGCGTCTTCCAGGGCGGCCATACCGGCGCCACTCATGGAGCGGGACAGACGGATCTCACCAGCGGAGGTACCCACAACATAGACTTCGATGCTGTCACCGGGGGCAACGCTTTCGTTGCCTTCGGCATCGAGAATGTCCTTGCGGTCCATGATACCATCCAGCTTGATGCCCACATCCACAAAGACAGAGTCACCGGTGATGGTGATGATGGTGCCCGTCACTTTCTGACCAGGCTGCAGGCGCACAGTGCCGGCTTCCTGGGCCGCGAACATGGCGGCGAAGTCTTCGCTGCCTTCTTCGAAGGTGGACAGATTCTTTTCGTCAGTCATGGTATATTTGCTCCTTAAACAAATAATTTCCTGTGAAGTCCCCTTATATAGCGCATTCACCGCCAGAAAACAACAAAGATGCTGGCAGCAATTCCGGCACAGGATATGGCTAATTTTTGGACAGGTGGACAATTTTTGGACGATGCTCTCTGACAGGACGGCAGAGAAAACAATTCTTGCAAAAAGTTAATGTAGAACTTTAAGAAAAAGGGAATCAACAGAGCAGGCCGACCGTATATGTCCGGTATCCATATCGCACGGGCTGCAGGGATCAAATTTTTCGGAACCATTCTCAAAAACACATAGCTCAAATTTTGATTTTAAGCCCTTAAAAATTTTTTTTCGACCCAATAATCATAAACTCCAGAAAACGGCTTAAAATCGATTTTGGGCCGTTTTCTGGAGTTTCGTCATTTTTATTGCTATAAGCAAGAGCGATTATCAATTATCAAGATCTGTTTTGCTCCGGCACCCGGGACCAAGGATGCGGCTTCTGCCACCCCCGATGGGAAGGACTTCTATCTGGGTGGGGACCCGCTCCTTCAATCCCTGCACATGGGAGATGATACCGATGAGTTTCCCTCGCTGCTGCAGGCTGGCCAGGGTACTCAGTGCCGTATCCAGGGCATCCTCATCCAGCGTGCCGAAACCTTCATCAAGGAACAGTGAATCGACCCGGGTAGTACGGCTGGCCATCTGGGAGAGCCCCAGGGCTAGGGCCAGGCTGACAAGGAAGCTTTCTCCACCGGAAAGATTCTTGGTACTGCGCAGCTCCCCGGCCTGGTAATTGTCGCGAATATTGAGCTCCAGCGTCCCGTTGCCCACTTCCAGCAAATAACGGTCAGTCATTTTGACCAGTTGGCGGTTGGCATGGGCGACCATCAACTCAAGATTCATCTGCTGGACGATGTTCCGGAATTTTTTCCCGTCAGCGGAACCTATCAGCTCCTGCAACGCGGACCACTGTTCGAACACACGTTCCTGCTGCTCGATGCGCTCCACGAGTACGCGCTGCTCCTGCCGCAAACGCTCATTGTCCGCCAGTCGTTGCAGGCAGGAGCCCTGTTCCTGCTGCAACGCTGCCTGATGCTGTTCCAGTACTGCCAGCTCCTGCCCCAGCTCTTCCCTGTTCTTTGTCGTCAGGGCCTTCGCGGTCTCGGTGGCCAGATGTTCCCTGGCCGCCCTGCCCCGCCCTGCCAGTTCCATGCGGGCTGCGTGCAGTTCCTGTGACAGACGCTCCAGGCTTTCCCGTTCCTCTGCGGGCAGACAGGCTTGCAAAAAGCTCCGCTCATCGGCGAAGGCTTCTTGCTCCAAGCCCTGTGCAAAGGCCTGCCCGGCATGCACGCTCTGTTCGGCTATGCTGGCCAGCAAGGCATCTTTTTCTCTGATGGCGGATTCCGTCATGGTGACGACATCCGACATCCTGCTGACTGCGGCGGTCTGATCGGCAAGCCGCTGTTCATCCCGTGACACGGCCTGGGCCAGATCGGCTTCGACTTCCTGGACATCTTTTTCAGCAAACAGCGCCAGACGCTGCTCGTGCAGCTTTTTCCACTGCCCTTCCCTTTCACGGGCTTCCCGTTGCTGCGATTCCAGATGAGCCTGCTGCGATTTCACTTCCTGATCATGCTGGCCTGCCGACAGCTCGAGTTCCTGCCGCGAAGCGGTCAGGCGCGTCATCTCTGCCGTCCGGCATTCCCATTCCGCACGGAGGGCCTTCAAGGCAGACAAGATGGACAAGAGTTCGGTATCGGTTGTGCCGAGACCGTAGGCAGCCAGCATCGTATCAAGCGTCTGTTTCCCCTGCTCTTCCTCTTGTTGCAATTGCCCGGCTTCCTGCCGTACTCGCTGCTGTTCGGCAGTGACCATGTCCAGCTCATGCTTGAGCCGTTCGACGGTCTGATCCAGCATCGCCTTTTGTTCCTGCAGACGGGGAAGATTGCTTTCCAGCATCTGGCAGGCCTTCTCGAGCTTGTCTGCTGTGGAGATCCGCTGATAGAGCTCCCGAAGGAATTCGTCCATCCTGCCCTGCTGTTCCCGCACGAACGTGACGGCATTTTCCGGAGATTCCCGCAGCAGGGAAGGCAACCCGGCCTTCTCTGCCAGCTGGGCAAGATAATTCTGCGCTTCCTGGAGCTTGTCCTGAAGCGACTGGGCATCCTCCATTCCAACGAGCAGACTTTGCTCCAGGCCCGTCAACCGTTCCCGCAAGGCGGCACACTGCTGATCCGTCACCGTGAAGCGCCGGCGAACATCTTCCACCTGTTGCCAGTTGTCGGAAGCCGGCAGGCCCTGCAGGAGGTAGGGGTGTTCCAGAGAGCCGCACAGCGGGCAGGCATGTCCTTCCTCAAGAGAAGCACGATGCTGTTCCAGGCTGGCGATACGCAGGGCCAGCATACGTTCACGTTCCAGGCTCGCCAGCGAGATCTCCAATGCATCCCGCAGAGCTTGCTGCTGTTCTAGAAGAGCCTTGCTTTGCTGGTGCTGTTCCTGCCACTGCTGCAACTTCTGCCGCCAGCGCCGCACCTCGGTATGGTACAGGAAAACATCCTTCAGAGATTTTTCAACAGCTTGTAACAGCAGGATCTTTTTCTGGATACCGTTGTATTCCTCCTGCCACTGGAGCAGGGAACGGCCCTCCAGAAGTTTTTCTTTTTCTTCAAGCAATTGCTGCCGCCGGCTCTCTAGCTGCGCCAGTTCGGCAGCGGCGATTTCCTGACGCCGGAGACGTTCCGCCAGCCGGGCTTTTCCATTCTCCAGCTGCTGGCTGATCTGTTGCAGGGCCATATTCCGTTGCTGCTGCTTCTGCTCAAGGTCATGCACCCGCTGGATACCGGCCTCGATGCCGCTCAGCTGCTCTACCAGTCCGGCATCTGCCGCATGGCTCCCCAGCCAGTTCTCCACGGCGGCCTGCTCCCGGAGGAGGTCGTCGAGAGCCTGCCGCCGACTGTCGCGACGGGCCTTCAAGGAGGCAAGGGCCTGCTCCTGCTGGCGCACTTCCAGCAGGACGCGGCGCACTTCCTTTTCCGAGCTTTCCAGCTGGATGTCGAGGGCCCGGACCTGATGCAGCAACGGCGTCTGGCGGGTCTGCTCCGCTTTGGCTTGTTCAAGCTGACGGGCGTACTCCTCCTGCCTGTGCCGGGCTTCCTGCAATTTTTCCTGCAAACGGGGCAGCTCCGTAGCGTGGCTCTGCCGCTGCTCTGTCAGCAGACTTTGCTGGTGGCGCAACTGCAGCAAGGCAGAATAGCTGCCTTCCAGCCGGGCGGCCCGCTGGGCCTGCTCCAGCCGCAAAGCCTGCGGACGGAATGCCTGTTCCCGGAGGGACAATTTTTCTTCTTCCACTTCTACCTGGGCCAGCTGGCTCCGGGCCGTATCGAGCCCCTGCAACCACTGCAAGGCTTGCTGCAGCTGCTGCGCCTGGCTCCTGGACTGACGGCCCTGCTCTTCCAGCCGGGACAGCTGCTGCCGCAGGGCCTGCTCTTCGTCCGCAGGCAGCAGGGGCTTGCCGGCCAGTTCCTTGCGCATGTCCTCCAGCAGGAGCTTTTCCTGCCGGTGCCGTTCGTGCACCAGCATGGAGATACGGCTGTATTTTTCCGTGCCGGTGATGCTTTCAAGGATGGGCGCCCGGCTATCGGCCGAAGCATCCAGAAAGGCCGAAAAACCGCCCTGCGCCAGCATCATGGAACGGGTGAAACGGTCGAAGTCCAGGCCGGTGATCTCGGTGACCACTCTGGCCATATCCCTTTTCTGGGCACAGATGATCTGGCCGCTGTCCGCATCCGCGATCTCGTGCCGTGCCGCCTGGAGCCTGCCTTCCGGGGATTTCCTGGCCCGCCGCTGGCTCCAGTGGCAACGGTAACGACGCCTGGAGGCGATCTGGAAGACCACCTCCGCCATGCATTCCCCGGTCTGGCGGGACATGATCTCGTTCTCGCTGTCGCTCAGGGTCTTGAGCCGCGGCGTCCGCCCGTACAGGGCCAGACAGATGGCGTCCAGGATGGTCGTTTTGCCGGCACCCGTGGGGCCGGTGATGGCAAAGATACCGGCGGATACGAAATCCGGCCTGGTGAGGTCTATCTCCCAGATGCCGGTCAGGGAATTGAGGTTCTGGAAACGTATGTTCTGGATACGCATGGCGGCCCCTATTCGGCGTTACTGTCGGTTTCGTGCATGGCGGTGAGGATCTCGCCGTACAGGCGCATGAGCAAGTCGGCCTGGGAGCCTTCTATCTTCCGGGCTGCAAGGCAGCGCGAAAAAACTTCCGTCTCGTTCAGCTCTTCAAGGTTCCTGCCCGTATCGTCCAGGCTTGGCTGGTTGTCCAGCAGACGTGCATTGCGGATCTTCAGGATGCGCAGCCCGCTCCCGGCCACAGCCGTCTCTACCTGCTGGCGCAGGCTGCCCTCAAGATCATCGCCGGTATAGACCACTTCCAGCCAGGCGGAGCTGTTGCTGTCCCGCAGTGTTGCCAGGCGGCCGAGTATCTCGCACATGGAGCCGCTCACGCGCTCCAGCTTTTGAAATTCCGGCACAGGCAGCAGCTCCACACGGGCCGAACGCCCGGTAAAATCTACCAAGCAAACGCTTTTGGGCTGCGAGGCCTCACCAAAGCCCATGGGCAGGGGCGAGCCGCTGTAGCGCATATGCTCCATGCCTCCTACCCGCTGCGGCACATGCAGATGGCCCAGAGCCAGATAGTCTATGCACGGCGGGAAGATGGACGCCGGGACATGCGCCAGAGAGCCCACATAGAGGTCACGCACGCCATCGCCATCAACGGTCTGGCCTCCGGCAGTAAACAGATGGCCCATACAGAGCAGGGGGACGTCAGGTGCCAGGCGGTCCCGCAGCGCCGCCGCCTCTTCCAGAACCTGCGCGTAGTGCCGGCGGATGGCTTCCTGCATCTTGCTTTCCTTGTCGCCGCTGCTCTCCCCTTCTTCCACCAGACGCATGTCGGCATCACGCAGGAAGGGAACGGCACAGACGATGAGCGCGACCTTGCCCTGGGCATCGCGCAGGACTTTGATCTCTTCCGCGGGATCTTCGGGCAGGTTGCCCACCACATGGACATCCAGCACCTGCAGGATCTCGCGCGAAGCCCCCAGCATGGAGGGCGAATCATGGTTGCCGGCAGTGATGACCACATGTCGGCAGGAGGAAAGATAGACCTGCCGCAAAAAATCATAATACAGGCGCTGGGCCCTGTTGCTGGGCGTGCCGCTATCGAAGATGTCCCCGGAAACGACCAGGACATCCACTTCTTTTTCCTGCAAAGTACGGGCAAGCCAGTCCAGAAAAGCCGAAAATTCCTCGTAGCGTTTCTGGCCGAAAAGCGAGCGGCCAAGATGCCAGTCCGATGTATGAAGTACGCGCATGAGATGAAGGCCGGTTTGATGCCGGATACGGCAGTGGAGAAAAAATGACCGCCATGCGGCGGGTCTTTTTCAGTTATAAGGCCGAAAAAAAGGCCTGTGAAGGCCCGGTAATGAAGAAAAAACATAGAAGAAACGCCCTGCTTGCGCAGGGCGTCCTCGTTAGTAAGCGCTGATGTATTCGTCCAGGCTGCCGGCGGAACAGTTCCGGCTCACCCAGAAAGCGGATGCCCAGACCATAAGGGCCGTCGCCTGGGTGTCGTCCAGACTTTTGAGCTTGCTTTCCAGGCTGGAGCGGCTGGCGCCATGCCGGGTGTGCAGGTTGTTCAGCTCACAGGCATCACTGACCCGCAGCAGCAGATAGGACAAACGCGTGTGGTCAGGCAGCAGGCGCGTATCCTTGTGCGCTTCCACGATGGTCTTGAGTTCGCCTGCGGTGAACATCTGCTTGATGTTGGCCATGGCGCGGAAAAACGTATCCACGGCCCAAGGCAGGATGAATTCAGCTCCGGCGCTCTTGGTACGAAAGTAATCCTTGAGCCAGCGTTCCTGCTCGTCGTTGATGCGTGCTGCTACCTGTGGCATGGGGCCCCCGTAGGCGTCTGCGACGCCATTTTCCTGCGTTGTTTACAGGAAGCCTACCGCAGGCCCCGTCAAAGTTCAAGACATTTTCTAGAAAATGTCTTGCATTCCGTACAGGCGTCCCGGCTGCTGTCCGCACAGCCAGGCAGCGGCCCGCAGGGCTCCCTGGGCGAAGGTCTCGCGCGAGTGGGCCTGATGCGTCACTTCGATGCGCTCGCCGGGGCCCATGAAGTAGACCGTGTGAACACCGACCACATCCCCGCCACGAATGGCCTGGATGCCGATCTGCGCCTTGGGACGCTCACCGATGATGCCGTCACGGGCGGAACAGCGGACGTCGTCCAGATCCCAGCCCCGGGCTTCGGCCAGGCATTCGCCCAGACGCAGGGCCGTACCGCTGGGGGAATCCTTTTTACGGTTATGGTGCAGCTCCACCATCTCGATATCGTACTTTTCCCCGAGGGCGCGGGTCAGTTCGGGCAGGACCTTGAGCAGCACATTGACGCCGATGCTCATATTGGGCGCCCAGAACATGCGGCAGCTTTCGGCCAGCTTCGCCAGTTCCTGCTTTTGTTCATTGGTGAAGCCGGTGGTGCCGATCACATGAGCGGCACCGAACTTGGCCACACTGCGGGCCGTGGCCAGACTGACCTCGGGAGCGGTGAAATCGACGACGACAGCTTTGCCGTCCAGACTTTGCAGCAGCTCTTCCACATTCTGGCTCACCGGGCACGACAACGCGGCCAGACCGGCAGCAAATTCGCTGCGTTCCACCACGCCCGCAAGCGTGAAGGCGGGGTCTTCCTGCACCAGCGTGCAGATGGTCCGGCCCATACGGCCATTGGCACCCATGACGATGATCGGCGTGCTCATTGCTTCACCTGTCCTGTTCTGTTGAAAGTTATGCGTCCATCCTGTCAGCGAGCAGATTCAAGAAAGCTGCTTCATCAAGGACGGTGATCCCCAGGCTTTGGGCTTTTTCCAGTTTTCTGCCCGGATTTTCGCCCACCACAAGGATATCCAGTTTTTTGCTCACACTGCCCAGCACTACGGCGCCGGCCGTCTCGGCCAGCTGTTTGGCCTTGCCCCGCGCCATGGAAAGGGTGCCGGTGAAGAGGATGTTCTTCCCCTGCAAGGGACCACCCTCCCCGACTGCCTCGGCAGGCTCTGCCGCAGCCACGGGCCACAGGCCTGCCTCACGCAATCCGGCCAGCATATGCTGGTTGGCCGGGCTTTCAAAAAAGCTGCGGATGGAGCTGGCCACCTCGGGCCCCACATCCGGCAGCTCCAGCAGGCGCTGGGTATCGGCGGCCGCCAGGGCATCCATATCGTGAAAATGCGCCGCCAGCATGCGGGCGGTCTGCTCGCCCACATGGCGGATGCCCAGGGCACTGATGAGGCGGGCCAGCGTGGCATTGTGGCGGGCATCATCAAAAGCGTCTACGATCTTGCGGGCCAGCACGTCGCCCATACGGTCGAAGGGCAGCAGATCCTGCACCGTGAGCCGGAACAGCTGTTCCGGGCTGGTGACATGCCCGCTGCTGACCAGCTGCTCTATCCATTTCTGTCCCACGCCCTGCACATCCAGACCGGCCTTGGACACGAAGTGACAGATGGAGCGCAAGCGCACCGCCGGACAGGAGATATTGCCGCAACGCCAAGCCGCTTCACCGGGTTCCCGGTGGGCCGGCTCGCCGCAGACGGGGCAGATATGCGGGAATTCGAACGGCCTTGCACCCGAGGGGCGTTCCTCCAGCACCGGGCCCACCACTTCGGGGATGACATCGCCTGCCCGCTGCACGATGACCGTATCCCCTACCCGCACGTCCTTGGCCAGGATCTCGTCTTCATTATGCAGAGTGGCGCGGGTGACCATGACCCCGCCTACGGCCACCGGCTCCAGCTGGGCCACAGGGGTCAGGACACCGGTACGTCCCACCTGGATCTCGATACCGGTCAGACGGGTATGCACCTGCATGGCCGGGAACTTAAAAGCGATGGCGAAGCGCGGCGCGCGGGCCGTGAAGCCCAGGGCCTCCTGTGCCTCCAGATCATCCTGCTTGGCCACGGCACCGTCGATCTCCATGGGAAAATCCGCCCTGCCCTGACGCACGCTTTCCACATAGGCTTCCACAGCAGCCGGATCGGCGCAGAGTTTGCCGTCGGGCGGCGTCAAAAAGCCGTAATCGCGCAGCCGGGTCGCCAGCTCGTGCTGGAAATGACAGAGTTCCGCCTGTCCCCAGCGGGCCTCGCCCAGACTGTAGGCCAGGAATCGCAGGGGCATCTGCTGGGTGTTGGCCACATCCAGCTGGCGCAGGGCCCCGGCAGCGGCATTGCGCGGATTGGCCAAAAGCTTTTGGCCCAGGGATTCCCGGCGCTCGTTGATGGCGGCAAAATCCTTTTTGTAGATGACCACCTCGCCGCGCACCTCCAGCCGTTCCGGGAAGGGACCGGCCCCGCGCAGCCGCAGGGGGACCGTACGGATGGTACGCACGGCCTCGGTGACCACTTCGCCCTCTTCCCCGTCGCCGCGGGTCAGCGCCTGTTGCAGGACGCCATCCTCATAGATGATCTCCAGGGCAAGACCATCCAGCTTGGGATCACACCAGAAGGCCAGCGGCGCTTCTGGCAGGGCGCGCTGCATGCGGGCCACGAATTCCTGCCACTCCTCGGCGGAAAAGACGTTGTCCAGACCGTACATGCGCTGACGGTGGCGCTGTTTGGGCAGACCGCCCAGCAAACCGCCCCCCACGCGCAGCGTGGGCGAATGGGGACTGCGCCATTGCGGATAGTCTTCCTCCAGCGCCTTCAGCTCCCGGAACAGGGCATCGTACTGGTCGTCGCTGATGACCGGCTTATCCAGCGTATGATACAGATAATTGTGGTGCTCCAGGATGCTCGTCAGCCAGGCCATCCGCTCCTGGGGCCTGTCCTTTGGCGGTTCGGGCAGGCTCAAAGGATCCACAGGCGCCGGGGCTGCGGATGCGACGGCAGACGGCGCGACGATTTTTTCCGCAGCCTCTTTCTCGGCCCGTTTTTTGGGGGCAGGTGCGGCAGGGGCACCGAAAAGGGAAAGCTGTTCTGGACTCATGATCACTCCGGCAGGGCGATAAGGCGTTCACGCAGGGCCCGGATACGGTCCCGCAGGGCGGCGGCACGCTCGAACTCCAGTTCCCGGGCCGCCTCGCGCATCTCTTTTTCCAGACGCTGGACCAGCGCCGCGGTATCTTCGGCAGTCAGGGGCACGGCATCGTCCTGACGGGACGCACGCCCCCTGCCCTTGCCCCGGGATGAAGAACTGGTATCCACATACAGGGCATCCAGCGGAGATTCAAGACTTTTTCGGGTACTCCGCGGCGTGATGCCGTGCTCCGTGTTATAGGCGGTCTGCTTGGCCCGGCGCCGTTCGGTCTCGTCCATGGCCGCGCGCATGGAGGCCGTGACCGTATCGGCATACAGGATGACATGCCCGTGGACGTTGCGCGCCGCACGGCCAAAGGTCTGGATGAGCGATCCGGTGGAACGCAGGAAGCCTTCCTTGTCAGCATCGAGGATACAGACCAGCGAGACCTCGGGGATGTCCAGGCCTTCGCGCAGCAGGTTGATGCCCACCAACACGTCGAATTCCCCTTGTCGCAGGGCCCTGATGATCTGCAAACGTTCCAGGGTGTCGATATCCGAATGCAGATAGCGGGCATTGACGCCCATATTGCAGCAATACTCGGTCAGGTCTTCGGCCATGCGCTTGGTAAGGGTGGTCACCAGCACCCGCTCCCCGCGCCGGATGCGTTCCCGGCATTCTCCCAGCAGGTCTTCCATCTGTCCCTTGGTGGGACGCACCTCCACTTCCGGGTCCACCAGCCCCGTGGGCCGGATGATCTGCTCGGAAATGATGCCCTGGGACTGGTCCATCTCGTATTTGCCCGGTGTGGCCGAAACGTAGACCACCTGATGCAGCAGGGAACGGAACTCGTCGAACTGCAGGGGACGGTTGTCCAGGGCCGAGGGCAGGCGGAAACCATAATCCACAAGGGTCTGCTTGCGCGAGCGGTCGCCTTTGAACATGCCGCCCACCTGCGGCACGGTGATGTGGGACTCGTCCACGAACAGGATGAAATCCTCGGGGAAATAGTTGAGCAGGCAGGACGGCGGTTCCCCGGCCTTGCGGCCGTCCAGATGGCGGGAATAATTTTCGATGCCGTTGCAGTAGCCCAGCTCCTCGATCATCTCCAGATCAAGCTGGGTCCGCTGCTCCAGACGCTGCGCCTCCACCAGGCGCCCGCTGGCCTTGAAGGCCGTCAGCCGTTCCAGCAGCTCCTGCCGGATGTCGGCCGTGGTCCGTTTGAGGTTGTCCTGGGCGGAAACGAAGTGACTGGCCGGATAGATGACGGTCTTGCCCACTTCCGCCAGCACGTCCCCGGTCAGGGGGTCCACCTCGCGCATGGAGTCGATGTCATCCCCAAAAAATTCGATGCGCAGGGCCCGCTCGTGATGGTAAGCGGGGATGATCTCCAGCACGTCCCCGCGCACACGGAAGGTCCCGCGATGGAAGTCATAGTCGTTACGCTCGTACTGGACTTCCACAAGACGGGTGATGAGGGCATCCATGGACATATGCTGCCCCACTTCCACCGGGATGATCATGCGGGCGTAGAATTCGGGGGAGCCCAGGCCGTAGATGCAGG
>ENA-UEPJ01003345-UEPJ01003345.1-human-gut-metagenome-genome-assembly--contig:-NODE-3345-length-14457-cov-6.345619_pt1 | contig 14457 bp, 28 predicted proteins | sample MGYA00242890_ERZ507896 | MGnify/ENA primary metagenome ERZ507896 (study PRJEB26167, sample SAMN06115508) | human gut metagenome | host: Homo sapiens | place: China:Qinghai | collected 2015-08-20... | reverse complement strand
AATGTACAGGGGTTATATACTAGCCAAGATTTGAAATATAAAAAATTTGACCCAGATGAAAGAATGGAAAATTTAGGAAGACCAGTTATGAATACATTTATATATAGAAAATGAAATGTTGAAAAATATAGTCATAATCAATGATTCTGCATCTATTAATGGTGGTGCTGGAAAGGTTGCACTTACCAGTGCAATAGGATTAGCTAATTGTGGGTATAATGTTATAATTTTCGCAGCCTTGGGTCCTGTAGATAAACGTCTTGAGAATATTATAAATCTCCGTATAATTTGTCTAAACCAAATGGACATATTGTCGGATCCAAATAGATGGAGGGCTGTAAAGCAGGGGGTCTGGAATAAAGTTGCATATAAAGAATTAGATAATTTATTATTAACATTAAATCCTAAAGACACTATTGTTCACTTTCATGCATGGATAAAATCTCTTTCAGCTTCATTATTTTCAATCACAGCAAAATATAATTTAAAAATAGTTATTACACTACATGATTATTTCTTGTTTTGTCCGAATGGTGGGCTTTTTAATTATCAGACGAAAAAAATAAAAGTAAAACTCTTGACAATAGATAAAAAAGCGAATAATGTTATATTAACAAGGATTTTGGAGGTGAATTTATGAACATTGAAAAGAAAGAAGCACTTTTAAAGGCTAATTTGCAGATTTTTGACGAATTAAATCCTGAAGATATTAATTATGTTCTAGGATATGTAAGTGGATTGGTGAAAGCTAAGGAGCTGTTAGCTAAAAAAACATCTTAATTAGAGAATAAAAATCTTTTATTTGATTAGAGGGAGAGAGTTTATGAGCATTGAACAAATGTTAGAAGAGGCAATTAATCTTTTTGGATTAAATGATGAAATAACAATTGAGTTAAGTCGGTTGAGAGATCAAGAAATTATAAGATCGCAAAGAAAGATATATGAAAAATGGATTATGAATAAAAAGGCATAGGTAATGATGGAGAATAGAATTCTTTGGTTAGCTGTTACCCCGGATGAATTAGAATTGCCTATAGTGGTTGTTGATACTGCTGCTGAATTAGGACGTAGGTTTGGAAAGAAACCTAATGATATTAGTTCAGCCTGGTACAAGAAGTTAAGTGGCAAGAATTGGGGATTTAAGGTCGTAAAAGTTGAGGTGAATAATAATGGATTGTAAGGGCTGTATATGGTTTAAAATTTATGATTTTATATTTCCAGATGGGACAAAGACCATGACATGCGAAAAGTATAATAAGCATCTAGGATTTACTAGTAAAAAAGGACAGGTTAAAAAGGTTAAGCATATCGATGAGTGTAGAGGAAATATAAATACTATTATTCCAACTAAAGGTACTGAAATTGTTGCTAATAAAGAAGGTGTTTATTTCGATTCTGAGAGTAAAAAATATAAAGTTAAAGTCAATGATAGCGGAATATATTGCTTTATTGCAGCAACAAAAACAGAAGAAAGAGCTGAACAGATATTAAAAATGTTTAAAGAAAGAAAAAGCTTTGTAAAGAACATAATATGGGATAAAAGAAAACAAAGATGGGTTGCTAGAGAGTATGATAAAAATATTAAAAGATATATTTATATAACTCAATCAAAATATTTCAGTGAAACTTTAAAAAAATTAGTGGATTTTAAAGGAGGTAATTTGAATGTGGGTTAGAAGTCAAAACAAAAGATTTTTAGGTAATTATGATAGCTTTGCAGTTAGTGAAAGCGGAAAGATATTAGGATATCAAGGACCGGAAGATTTTGATGGTATTGTATTAGGCGTTTATAAAAGTGAAGAAATAGCATTAAGCGTTTTAAATGATATGCAAAATCATATTAGTAGTGGATATAAAAAAGATGTTGTGCTTAGAAATGTAAGAAAAATGTCTCAATTAGTTTTTGAAATGCCTATAGAAGTTAATAAGGAGGTAGCTAAGTAATGGAAACTGGATATGAAATTATTTATTTAGGAAATGGACAAGTTGATTTTGTAAAAGTTGTTCATGAAATTGAGGAGAAATAATGGAATGTATGTATGATTATAGGCATGAAAATCCGAAAGCTAAATCAATTTATGAATGTGCTGATTGTGGCTATGGGATATTTTTAGGAGATGCTTATTATGAAATTAATGATATTTTTATCTGTGAAGATTGTATGGAGCAATACAAGAAGGAGTGTGAAGAAGAGTAATGGCAGTAAATAATCAATTACAAACTGTAGTTTTGAAGCAAACAAATGAGATGTTAACAACAATGTTAAATAATGATGTAGCAGCATTACCAAAGGGATTTAATTCTTTAAGATTTAAACAAAATGCACTTACCGTATTAAATGATCTTGATGTTACCAGAATGAAAGGTCAAGAATTTAACTTAGCAAAGTGCATCATGAAAGGAGCTTACCTCGGTTTAGATTTCTTTAATAAAGAATGTTATGTCATAACTTATGGCGGCCAACCTCAATTTATGACTGACTATAAAGGTGAGGAAAAGCTTTGTAAAAAGTATAGCATAAATCCAATCAAAGATATATATGCGAAGCTTGTAAGAGAAGGAGATTTCTTTGAGGAATCAATTGACGCAGGTAAACAATTAATTAATTTTAAGCCAATTACTTTTAACACCAAACCTATTATTGGAGCCTTTGCAGTGGTTTATTACGTAGATGGAAGCATGGCTTATGAAACTATGAGCAAGGCTGAAATTGAATATATAAGAGATAATTTCTCTAAGCAAAAAAATGGAGCTGCATGGACTAAAAGTTTTGGTGAAATGGCCAAGAAAACTGTATTAAGAAGATTATGTAAGCATATTGAATTGGATTTTGACAGTATAGAGCAAGGCAAAGTTTGGGAAGAAACTTCAGATATGGAATTTAAGAATGAGCCTGTAGAGAGTGAAAAATCAGAGATTGAAAAAGAGCTTGAAGCAGATGGAGTTATTGAAGAAGTAAAAGAAGAAGTAATTGAAGCTGAGTTTAAGGAAGTGGCTGAAGATGATAGAGATTTCTAAAGAAAATTATTATACACCAGAAGCGGATTCAAGTACCTTTTCAGTTTCGCAGTACAAGCTATTTAAACAATGCGAGGCAAAGGCATTAGCAAAAGTGAAGAATCAATATAGACAAGCTGATAATGAAGCCTTTTTATTAGGGAAATATATACATGCCTGGAGTGAAGGAACGCTTGAACAGTTCAAGACAGATAATCCAGGATTATTCATCTCTAGAGGAGCCACAAAAGGTCAACTTAAAAGTACTTACCAAGTTGCAGATAAGATGATAAAGACTTTAAGTGAAGATAAAGTTTGCAATAACTTTCTGCAAGGGGAAAAAGAAGTAATAATTCAAGGGGAATTATTTGGTGTTAAATGGCGTGGAATGGTTGACATATTAAACATTAATAAAGGTTTTTTTGGAGATTTAAAAACCACTCAAGGGATTTATAAAAAATATAGTGGACTTAACTTCATAGAGCAGTATGGATATATAGAGCAAATGGCAGTTTATAGAGAATTGATTAAACAACAATTTGGAGTTGACTTAGTTCCATACATAATAGCAGTAACTAAAGAAGATATTCCAGATAAGGCAGTTATAAGAATTGATAAAGGTTATACAGATAATAAACTTCAAGAAATGGAGCTTTATATCGAAAGATTCCAAGCTATTAAAGAAGGAAAAGTTAAGCCTGTTGGCTGTGGGGTCTGTGATTATTGTAAATCAATCAAAAAGGTTAGTAAGATATTAAGTTTAAGAGACCTGTAAAGGGAGGACGTATGGCTAAAGTTGACATTGCTATAGATAAAATAAAACAAATAATTGATAGTGCTATAGAAGAAAGAGATTTTATAAAATTAATGGAAGCTCATGATTTTATAGAAGGATATGTTGAAAAGGATAGATTTAGAAGCTTTCTAAAGTTTGATAAAGATGATGAACCAGCGCTAGAAATTACAAAAGACTTTCAAATGATAACTCTTAATCTTGAAGAAATGAAGAAAGTTCTTGAAGATTTAAAGTTTTTAGAAAGTGAAAATTGGAGACTACCATTTTAGGAGGCAATAAGATGAAAGTTAGATGTCGCAATAATTTTGGATTAACTAAATTAGAAGTTGGGAAGAAAATTTATGAAGGTGAAAAGGATGATAACATGAAGAAAACATTTAGAGAAGTAATTGCAACAATTAAAGAAGGTGAAGTTTGGGTAAATGAAGTATCACCTATAAGTTTTATAAGGCTTAGAGAAGATGGAGTTCTAGATTTTAATGAGAACGAGGGTGTTAATTTATATAACACATATACTTTACAAAGAAAAGAGTACACTTTTGAGGAAGCATTTAAAGCTTATGAAGAAGGTAAGGAAATAGAGAGTTTATATAGTAATAAAAAATACTACCAGGACATAAGTAATGAGGGGTTAATTGAATACTTAAGCATAGAAGAGATTAGAGGAAAATGGCACATAATTTATTAGAAGGAGCTAAGTATTATGACAGAGTTAGAAATAAGAGCAAAGGTTGAAGCTAATAAGAAAGAGATTATTAGTATTTTAGAAACTGTAAAAAGGCCAGGAATGGACAAATTAATTGAATGGCTATGTAAATATGATTACTTTACTGCCCCAGCAAGTACAATGTATCACAGCAACTATGAGGGTGGACTAGCTCAACATAGCTTAAATGTATATAGAGTTTTAAAGGCTAAAGCAGAGCATTATACAGATTTAAATATGCCTTTAGAAAGTGTAATTATTTGTGGTTTACTCCATGATCTATGCAAAGTTAATTTTTATGTAACGAGCACTAGAAATAAAAAGAATGAAGTTACAGGAAAATGGGAGCAAGTTCCCTTTTATAAAGTTGATGATCAAGTTCCATTAGGACATGGAGAAAAATCAATAATTATATTAAGCAGCTTTATAAATTTAACATTAGATGAAATGTATGCCATTAGAGCTCATATGGGTGGATATGAACCAAAGGAAAATTGGAATACAGTAAGTGGTTGTTGGAATAAATGCAAATGGGCGGTATTGCTTCATAGTGCAGATTTAGAAGCTAGTTATATTTACGAAGAACATTTGGAGGTGTAGAAGTGAATAGATTGTCATTGCAAGAAAAAGCAAGAATAAGAAGCATGATAGGTAGAAAGGTAAGGCATTTTAAAAATAAAGAGTACTTAGTTTTAGATGTTGCTGAACATACTGAAACTGGAGAAACATTAGTTGTTTATAAAGCTTTATATGGTAACTGCAGAGTTTATGCAAGACCTATAAAAATGTTTTTAAGCAAAGTTGATTTTAAAAAATATCCAAATTCGACTCAAGAATATAGATTGGAATTAGTGGAGGATTAGATGGACGCATTAACAGCAATTAAAACTCTTTTCAGTAAGGTTGAAAATGAGTTAACGGGTGGAGAATTAAGTGAAATAGGGCTTGTATTAATAAGAGCCCTTAACAGAATGGAGGAACAAAAAGATAATGAATAATTGTGTAATGGTCGGAAGACTTACCAAAGACATTGATTTTAAAGTTAATGGAGAAAATATGACAGCTAAATTCACTATTGCTGTTAATAGAGATTTTAAGAATAAAAATGGACAATATGATGCAGATTTTATAAACTGTACTGCTTTCGGGAAAAGAGCTGAAACTATAAGTAAGTATTTTACCAAAGGTCAACAAGTTTGTGTAAAAGGCCCTTGGAGAACTGGCTCATATAATGCGCAGGACGGAACTAAAAGATATACCAATGAATTATTAGTTGAAGGGTTTACCTTTATAGGTGGTCAATCTAATGGAAATAATTCAAGTTATGGAGAAAATAATGTATCAAATAACAATGATTTTGGATATGAAGAGCCAATTGACGATGGGGATATGCCATTTTAGAGGTGAAACGCTATGGAGATATTAAACAGAAATGAAATAAGAGCCGATAAAAGGGAACTTGTTAAAAAGGCTAAGAAAAAAGCGGAGTTTGCTAAAAAGCTTACTCCCCTACAGCAAGAATATATAAATGAGGTTGTTGAAGCAGGAAAAGAAAATGTAAGAGTTAAGTGTATTAATGTTTTTGATTGCACAGTACAAACGGCACTCATTGAAAAGACAGATTTTAATTATGAAGAAATATGTGACATTGTAATAAGATGCGGACAGTTAATGAAAGAAGCATTTGATGCATTAGAAAATATAAGTTTTGAGGAGAGAATTATGAAAGTTAAAGCAATTGAAAATGAAGTTGCAGAAGATATTACTAAAATGATTTTTGACGGAAAGACTAGAGTTGAAGTTGTAAAAGCTATGAGGGAAAAATATGTAGGAACAGGACTTACAACTCAAGATATTAATATTTATTGGAAAAAAGGAAAAGAGAGTTATGACCAATTCATGGCTGAGCAGGAAGGACTTAAGAAATCTATAGAGATAAGTGAAGCTATCAAAGAAAATGATATTGATAAAGCAGCAGAGTACATTTTAGGGGAGGAAAAAGAAATGCCAGTTAAAACAAAAAAGGAATCTAAAGGAAAAAAGGAAATTAAGAAGGTTGAGCCTGTAGAAGTTAAAGAAAGTAAATTCACTGTTAGCAATAAAGTTGTAAAAGTTATTAGTTGTGATGTTGCTGGAGAGCATGGAGAATATGAAATTAACAATGGAGTAATTTCTATAAAAGGTACAGAAGATGCATTTGTAAATATTCCAGCAGTTCAAAATTGGGCTAGTGATAGAAGAGAAGCTCTTTTAAAAGAGATAGATAAGCTTAATAATCTTGAAGGTGAAGTAATAGAGGTAATGAAAGAGCTTATGTAGCAATTTGATTAAAATGCGAAGTAAGAAAGGATATAAAAATATGAATAAGAAAGGAGAAAAAGCATAACTGAATCCTGGTAGACCAGGTTGCTTTATAAGTGTTTATTAACGTTAAAGTGTAAAGTTAAGCGGATGCTCTACAAAGAGTGCTTATTAATTTCCACTACAAGAATTTTGTATGTAGTGGTAGTTATGAAATATATCGTATGTTATTCGGGAGGACATTCTAGTGCTTTAGTAGCAATAGAAGCAGTAAGGAAATATGGGAAGGAGGATGTAATACTCTTAAACCATAACATAAGTCCAGAAGTTGAACATAAAGATATTAAAAGATTTAAAAATGAAATTGCAAAATATTTAGGTTTAGAAATAACCTACGCAAACATGGAGGGATGGGAATATAAGACACCTTTAAGAGTTTGTAAAGAGCTTGGAGGATTTAAATTTGGAATGTCTCCAGTTTTATGTACCTATCATCTAAAGACAAAGCCTTTTGAGAAATACTTAAAAGAAAATTGGAGTGATAAAAAAGAAGAGATAACAATCCTTTATGGATTCGATGAAAATGAAAAAGCAAGAATCCAAAGAAGGTCAAGTATATTAGGACAACAAGGTTATAAGACAGATTATCCACTGGCTTTTTGGGATAGAACAATAGAAGCTACAGAGGAGATAGGAATTAAAAGACCATCGGTATATGAATTACACAGACATGCTAATTGTATAGGTTGTTTAAAAGCCGGTATGCAATCATGGTACTTAGTATATTGCTTATACCCTAAACTTTGGAAAGAAGCTAAAGAAACAGAAAATGAAATAGGATATAGCATATTAAAAGACAAGTTTTTAGAAGAATTAGAACCAAAGTTTGCTCAAATGAAGTGTCAAGGATTTGTACCAAGTGAAAAGATAAGTCCACAAAAGTTTTGGGCAAAAGTAGAAAAAGAATTGCAATTAATAGGGCAAATTTCATGGTTGCCATGTGATTGTAGCTTTTAAAGTTAAGTCGCAATTCAAAAATTGTAAGATGGAGGAAGAGTAGTGATACATGATATAGAAATTTGTAAAGAATGTCATTACATGAAGATTGAAAATTTATCATGTAGAGAAAGGCATTGCAGAAAGTGTGATAACTATGGAGAAAAATCACTTCCAGCATATGTAAGAATAATTCAAAGACCAGTTGAGGTTAAAATTGAATGTCCACACTGTTTTTATGACATAGAAGTTGATTATAGTGAATTTACAGTTGATATGGAAAGTGATTACCCTGAAGATTGGGGAGGAATAATGGATTGCCCAAACTGTGAAAAAGAAATTGAAATAGATGAAGTAGAGTGGGTTTAATGGAGGAAAAATGAAACTAGAATTTAAGGTTGTTTATTTAAATGAGGATTCAAATTCATTTAAAAGTTTAAAAAAAGCATTTGATAGATTACCAAATCCAAGACATAAATTTTCAAATGAATTTATTATAGTTGGAGAAAAAGAAAATAACTTAAAGCTATTACAATTACATGAAGAAGGGATAACTTTAATTGCAGATTTTCCTTTAGATTATGTATGTTATGAAATTCCTAGAGAAGATATATTATGGGATGGATCATTATATACAGAATTGGATATTCCAAAGAATAGATTAAGTGTGAGAATTATTGATAATATTATAAAACTAAATTCTTAATTCAAAAAATTTCAGAAAAGAAGGATATGTACATGAAAGATATAACATTTTGTATTAACAAAGAATGCAAAGAAAGAAAAGATTGCTTTAGAGCAGAAGAAAATTATACAAACACTAATTCAGTTAATAGCTATGCAATGTTTGATTGTAATAGTTGCGGAGAAAGGGCTTATTTGTATGAGAAAGTCGATACAAATAAAAAGTAAGGAGAAAAAATGAAGTACAAGTTTAGTGATAAAGAACAAAAAATACTTTTAAAAAACTTAGTAATTATATGTGATACTAGGGAACAAAGATGGGAACACATTAAAGATTACTTTGATAGAAAAAAAATAAAATATAAAGTTGAAAAATTGGACCAAGGAGATTATAGCTGCTACATAGCTTCTAATGAAGAGACTAAGCCTTTAGGAGTTAATAGAGATTGGTATTTCAGCAATGATATAGCTATAGAAAAGAAAAATTCTGTGGACGAGCTTATTAGTAGCATAAAGGATAGAGATAGATTTGAAAATGAATTTGCAAGGCTTAAGATGTATAATACAAAAACTTTTATGTTTGTTGAAGACCTGAATGGATATGAAAAATTAGTAACTGGAAATTTCAGAAGTCAATACTCATCAAACTCAGCAATAGGGTCATTTGAAACATTCACGGCAAGATATGACCTAAATGTTCAGTTCATAGATAAAAAAACCACTGGATATAGGATATACAAATCTTTATATTATCACATCTACGAATTATTAAAGAATAAAGGATACTTTGAAGAAAATGATGAATTTGACCAAGAATCAAAAGGAATATAATAACTTCCTAAAAAGAATGGAAAATGCTGAATATATTTTAGATAACATTGATGAATTAAGAGCCAAAGGTGAAATTCAGAGAGAAGATGATTATTATATAGAAGCATTTATAAAGTTGTTTAAAATGCTTTGTTTTAAGGGGCTAGAAGTTGAAAAAGAGTTAAATAGAGAAATGACATATTATGAAAGGCAAAATGGATTTAAAGATGGATGAAAGGAAAATTAAACTATGAACGAATTAGAAAATATAGACTTAAAACAATTAATAGAAACAGAAGTAGGACAGAGATTCACAAGGGATAACAAAATATGTTGTCCCTTTCACTCAGAAAAATCGCCATCCTTCAGTATCCGCTTTAACTCCGACAACAATAAATGGCAATGGAAATGTTTTGGGGGATGTAATACATCAGGGGATGCTTTGGATTTTATAATGAAATATAAAGGTTTTGATTATAAAGCCGCGAGAGAATATCTGGGTATGGAGAATAAAAAAAGTGATAAAGAACTTGAATTTGAAAAGGTAAAAGGCTTCATAAATTGGCAAATTGAAAAGACAGAATTTAAGAAAGGTTATAAACTTAAAGGATTATTTACATTTGTTAATGAGAAAAATGAAGTTGTTTATTATAAAGCAAAATTTATTCAACCAGATGGAAAGAAATGCAGTTCTTATTATCATCTTGAAGGTGATAAGGTTGTTAATTCAAGAGGAGCTGATGAAATACCTTACAATTTATATAACGTTGTAGAAGGGTTAAGGGTAGGGAAAATATTAATAACAGTTGAAGGTGAAAAAGATGCCAACACAATAAATTCACTTTTCAAAAATAATAAATATGTATCAACTTCATTAAAGGGAGTTAAAGATTTTTCAGTACTTAAAGGGTTGTATTCATGTATATATGTAATAAAAGACACTGGAGAAGCTGGAGAGCAGTACGGAAAGAAAATATATGAAGAGTTAAATCCACCTTTAATGGATGATGAACAGGATAGACCTGCATTTAAATTTATAAATTTACCAGGATTAAAGGCATTAGGGGACAATAAGGATGTAACGGACTGGATAGAAGCAGGACATGATAAAGAGGATCTATTAAAAGCATTTAAAAGAAGCTTAGATGTTAATTCCAGATATGATTTACAACAAGATTTTAGAGGTATATATAAACAAGTAACCAATAAGCATGGAAATTGGATAAAAATATATCTGACTGATTTTAATTTATTAGAAGCTAAAAGAATGAGATATGTAGATGATGATACAGAGGGAGTTAAGCTTCTTTTAAAAAGCTGTACTGGTGAAATAATAGAAAAGATTGGTCCATCTACTGTATTTGATGATGTAAAGTCATTTAAAAACTTTTTAGGAACTTTAGATTTAGCCTTTAAAGGTAAAATTGATGATTTAACAGAGCTTAAGAGCTGGATCAATATGTATTGGGCAATTGAAAATGAAGAGTTACATCAAGGTATAAAATTTATAAAGCAAGATAATCAAATAAAGCTAATAACTAATGAAGGGGCAATAACTTCAAGGGGAATTGATTGTTCAATAAAGGCTGATAAGAAAAATGATATAGAAATATTGAATAATGATTTTATAACTAAAGATGAATTAAATGATTTAAAGAAGAGAATATTTAGGTTTGCTGCAAGTGATAAGACAATACCTATTATAGGAACTGTTATTAATAATTTAGCTGTTCTTCATAATCAAGAATTAAAAAATAAAATGCACCATTTACTAATTGTAGGAGAAAGTGAATCAGGTAAATCTACTATATTAAGCAACGTTATTGCAACTTTATTAAATTATCCAGCCAAGGATATAAAATCTATTGGATTAATCTCGAATTTTGGGCTTATAAGAGATTTAAGTACAGGAAATTACACTTCCTTATACGATGAATTTAAACCATCTAGTTTAGATAGATATAAGATCCAGAAGCTTAGTGAAAGTTTAAGAAACCTATATGATAGGACAACCATAACAAGAGGGGATAAAAGCTTTAAAAATAAAGATTTCCAACTTACTAGGCCAATAATAGTAGCTGGTGAAGAAAGTTATCCAAATGGGGAAAAAGCTCTTATAGATAGAAGTTGTATTATTTATTTAAGTAAGAGAGAGAGAACTGAAAAAAATACTGAAGCAATGATGTGGCTAATAAAGAATGAGATTTTACTAAAGAAATTAGGAAGAAGCTTAATTGACATAGTTATAAATATGAGTATTGAAGAATATGCAGCTATAAGGGAAAAAGTTCAGCAGAATCTTAAAGGATTAAATAACAGGCCGCTGAATACAGCTATTAATATTGCTTCGGGGATTGAGATATTCAATTTATTATTAGCCGAGCATGGTTTTAAAGCTTTTGAAGGGTACGAACAATACATTATTAAAAATATCAAAGAGGAAGTCTTAGAAGGTGGAGAAGAAACTAAGTCTACTGTTGAGAGAATGTTGTTACTTTATAACCAAATGCTTGAAGATGGTAGAGCAGGATTAACAGAAGTAATAAAAATACAAGGTGATGAACTTTGTATTAAAACATCGGAAATGATTAATGAAATATTTGACTTCATAAACAAAACAGGATCTGCTGAAGTTATACCTTTAAAACTAAAAGACTTTAAAAAACAAGCAATGAAATCAGGTTACTTGATAGGAACTGGAGTTAACTCGAAAATAATTAGATTACCAGGGAATAAGACTGCAAGGTATGATATTTACTCAGCAGAAAGAATGAAAGAGCTTAATGTTCCAGAAATAATTGAACCTGATTTCATGGAAGAAGCAAGCATTGATAAGAACGGAAAAATTATAGGAGGAGTGTTCTAGGAGCACTCTCCTGAAATTATTATTCATCAGATAGGAGAAAATATGAAATGTTTTGATTGTGAAAAAGAAATTAAAAGTGTTGAAAAACATTGTAAAGAATGTGGAGTAACTTTATGTGAATCTTGTTATGAAAATGGAGAAAGAGGAATCTGTGAAGAGTGTGAATATGAATTTGATGGAATGTGTTAAGGAATAATTCAAAAAAAGGAGTGAAATTAATGAAAAATGCTAACTTTGAAATAGATAGAGAACAAATACAGGATTTATTTGTTGAGTGGCTTTATGATAATGGATTTGATGGATATGGATATTATGACAATCAAGAACATGAAAATATAACTGATAGAGGTGGATTTGAAAATGAAATATTTTTAATTAATCCATTCTACTGGGGAGAAGATGAAGATATTCAAGACAAACCTAACTTTGTATTTAAGCCAATGAATATAGAAATTGAGTGGTATAAGTACCCTATGCGAAGTGCTTACTCTAATAAGAGAGTAACTTATGGAGATATGAAAAGAATATTAGCAACTTGTAAATCAAGCATAAGTAAAAAGAATAATTTAAAAAGCAAAGTCAATAGAGGTAATTAAATGAGAAAAAAAGCAATTAATTCATATAAAGATATTAGTAAATATATTGATAAAGAAAATTACTTATTTACTGTAGAAAATGTAATCAAAGAATATAAAGCTTTTAAAAGAGGGTACTGGACATCTGCTCCAATAAGAGAAGTTATTTATAAATATAAAAATCAAATAAAAACTATTATAAAGTATAGAAATAAGAAAAATGGACTACCAGCAGATTATTAGGATAATAAAAAAAGAATTAAGCTCTTAAATAATATATTCGTAAATGATTATAAATAAAAAATGAAAGGATGAAATTTATGATAAAAATAAAGAAATTAACAGATGATGCAATTATTCCTCATAGAAGTAGAGAGGGAGATGCTTGTTTTGATTTATATAGTATAAATGATTATGTTGTTTTAGGTAGAAGCAAAACTACAATTCCTACAGGAATAGCAATAGAACTTCCAGTAGAATATGAAGCTGAAATAAGACCACGTTCAGGAATAAGTTTGAATGGGCTAGAATGTAAGTGTTTTGATATAGATGAATTTGTAGTTGCAGATATAGATGTTATACAAGGAACTATTGATAGTAATTATAGAGGTCAAATAAATATAATTGTAAGAAACAATAGTAATTGTGATATTGTAATTCCAAAATACACTAAATTAGCTCAGATGAAAATAAATCATGTTCCAGATGTTAAATTAGTAGAAGTTGAAGAGCTATCAGATAGTAATCGTGGAACTAATGGATTTGGTAGTAGTGGAATATAGTATTTAATTGAAATTACTATGATTAAATGAGGTAAACATGAAGTATAAAATAGAAATTATATCTGAAGAAGCAGCAGTAGATTTTTATGGGTACTATGAAGGTAATGATAAAATATTATTAATCTCTATAAGTGATAAAGAAGGAGATTTAATTTTTGAACCAAAAGAAAATATAAAAGTTCATCAATTTTACTTTGCTGATATAGAAAAGGAATGTCCAGGACTTAATTTAATGAATTTTAAACAAGCAGAAGATATTAAATTTGCCGTAGATGCGGCTATTGAAGAAGGAATAATTCATATAATAGTGCATTGTTATGCTGGAATAAGTAGGAGTGGAGCAGTTGGCTGTGTAATAGCAAGATATTTAAATGGTGATGATACTTATTTATGGAAACAAGGAGGTATATCTCCAAACAGATTTGTCTATAGACTCATGAGCAAAGCTTTTAATTTAGAATATTCAAGAAAAGCATTTAGATACAGATTGAAGATAAGCAATAGATTGTTAGATAAAAGATTTAGTGATTATGGTATAAGGATTGAAGATATGTTTCCTTATACAAAGTGAGAAACAATAGAATAAGCCTTTAAAGAGTGGAGTGATAGTTTGGAACAAGATAATTTATTTAAAAAAACGGAATATGCCTTATATAACTATAAGGATTTAGATATAAAAATTAAAAGTATTGAGATAGATATTGAAATGCTGCAGAATGATATAACATTAAAGGCAATTAATTATGATGAAAAATCAGGACCAACTAATGCATTTAGCAGTTCAGTAGAAAATGAAGTTATCAGAAGAGATGAAGTAGTAAAGGAACAGATCCAGAAACTTCAGAGAGACAAGCTATTGTATATATCAAGAAAAAAGAGAAGAAAGAAAAAGAAGAGCAGAAAGATTGTATTGTTTGTATTTGAAATTCTGCTTCTCGCAATCC
>ENA-UEPJ01003335-UEPJ01003335.1-human-gut-metagenome-genome-assembly--contig:-NODE-3335-length-14510-cov-7.013926_pt1 | contig 14510 bp, 7 predicted proteins | sample MGYA00242890_ERZ507896 | MGnify/ENA primary metagenome ERZ507896 (study PRJEB26167, sample SAMN06115508) | human gut metagenome | host: Homo sapiens | place: China:Qinghai | collected 2015-08-20... | reverse complement strand
AAGGTAGAATAAAGGATGAAAGAATTAGATAATAATAGAATAGAAGAATTGCTTCCTCGTTATTGTGAGGGGAGATTGAGCGAGGGGGAACGTCTGGAAGTGGAAGCGTGGATAGATGAGTCGGAGGAGAATAAACGAGTTGCTACTCAGACTTTTGCCCTTTATTTGGCTGTGGACACGGTTCAGGTAATGAAGAAAGTTGATACGGAGAAAGCTTTACTGAAAGTAAAGGGAAAAATGTCGGACCGTGAAGTGAGAAGGATAGTGTGGTGGGAGTGGGCACAACGTGCTGCTGCAATTCTATTTATTCCGCTTCTTACCTTATTTATATGGCAGAATTGGAAAGGGGATACTGGTGAGGTAGCGGAGATGATGGAAGTTAAGACTAGTCCTGGAATGACCACTTCGTTGACATTACCCGATGGTACAATTGTTTATTTGAATTCGGAATCTTCTTTGTCTTATCCTTCTCGCTTTAATGGAGATTTCCGTAGAGTGACGTTAAGTGGTGAAGCATACTTTGAAGTGGCCAAAGATCCGGAAAAGAAATTTATCCTTTCTACTACACATCAATCACAGATAGAAGTATTGGGTACATGTTTCAATGTGGAAGCATATGAACAGAATACAGAGGTTATTACAACTTTGATTGAAGGAAAAGTAGATTTTATGTTCGAGAAAGACGCTGGGGTGAAACATGTGTTCTTATCTCCAAGAGAGAAGCTGGTGTATGATTCGGAGACTGATAAAGTCCACCTTTATAAAACTTCGGGAAAATCAGAATTGGCTTGGAAAGATGGAGAAGTTGTTCTTGATAATACACCTTTGGAAGAAGCATTATGGATGCTGGAAAAAAGATATAGTGTGAAATTTGTTATTAAGAACGAAAAACTGAAGAATAGTTCGTTTACGGGAACCTTTACAAATCAACGTTTGGAGAAGATTCTGGAATATTTTAAAGTATCCTCTAAAATACGTTGGCAACATATCAATGATGATAAGGATGGAAGTGACAGAAAAAAAGAGATAATAGAAATTTATTGATTAACCTTTAACAATTTAGTAGTATGAAAGCAAAACCCACTTAGAAAAAAGTATGGGAAGATTTTGGCAGATCTCCCCATACTAAAATGAATCAATTGAAAATGCTTGTTGGCAGACAAGCATAGTTAACTCATTTTCAACTTAAATCAATACAAAATTATGCAAAACAATTTTAGCATCCAAGTTTTAAGGGTGGTAAAGTCTTTTTGGCTAACCTCGAAAAAAATCCCACGTACTATGAGACTGGTTATTTTATTCTTATTTTGTTTTGTCGGATTAACTAATGCGACAGATAGTTATGCCCAATCTGCAAAGGTTACGATGAATGTACGTAATCAGACAGTTGAGGATGTATTAAGAGCGATAGAGAAGCAAACAGAATTTAGTTTCTTCTACAACAATGCTCATATAAATTTGAAACGGTTGGTGACAATCTCCGCTAACCGTAATGATATCTTTAAAGTTCTTGACGAAGTATTTAAAAATACGAATGTAGAATATAAGGTAATAGATAAAAAGATCATTCTGTCCACGGAGTTGGCATCTGTCGAACAGGCGCATCAGGAAAAGGTAAAAGTAAGCGGACGAGTTGTGGATGCGGCAGGTGAACCGGTAATCGGTGCCAGTGTGATAGAAAAAGGCTCCTCCAATGGCACGATCACTGATATGGACGGTAATTTTATCCTGAATGTCGGTTCAAAAGACGCCATTCTTGAAATTTCTTATATTGGTTATCAAGGACAGTCCCTGAAAGTAACTCCGGGAAAGACGCTGTCGGTAGTATTGAAAGAAGACACACAGAGTCTGGACGAAGTGGTAGTAGTTGGTTTTGGCGTACAGAAGAAAGCGAACCTGACCGGCGCGGTATCTCAGGTAAAGATGGATGATGTACTGGGGAGTCGTCCTGTTGTAAATGCCATGAGTGCTTTGCAGGGTGCGATGCCGGGACTTCAGATTACTCCTAATAATGATGCTGCCGGTCCGGGACAGAGCAAATCATTCAATATTCGTGGTACGACTTCCATCAATGGCGGTGGTCCGTTGGTGTTGATAGATAATGTTCCGGGGGATATCGATATGTTGAATCCCGAAGATATCGAAAGTGTTTCTGTGTTGAAAGATGCTGCTTCTGCCGCTATATATGGTGCGCGTGCCGCTTTCGGTGTAATACTTGTGACTACAAAGAAGGCGAAGAAAGGCGACGGGTTTCATGTCAATTATAATAATAATTTTGGTTTCCAGAGTTCTATCAATCGTCCGGAACAGGCTGACGGGCTGGAGTGGATGCAGGCTTACCTGGACGGCGAGTTCAATGCCGGTAAATACTACACCGGGCAAGATATCAAAACATGGATGAACTACCTGACCGAATATCGTAAGAATCCGGGTAAATTCCAGACTACCGGAGACGGGGTATATGTAGACCCGGAAACAGGATTGAATTATTATCTGAATGAGAAAGACCTGTATGCCAATATGCTTGATGATTACGGTTTTCTGCAAGCACATAATGTGTCATTGAGTGGTGGTACTGATAAGCTGGCTTATCGTCTGTCCCTTGGTTATAATAGCGAGCAAGGTATTTTGATCACCGATAAAGACCGCTACAAACGTTTGTCGGGTAGTGCCTATATTTCTGCCGAAATCACCTCGTGGCTGACTCAGTCTGTAGATATACGCTATGCTCAGAGTGACAAGAATATGCCTGTGACTTCGGATAAGACCGGATTGTATGATATGCGTTTGCCGGTTGTATATCCCGAAGGCTCCCTGACTTTGCCTGACGGCACCAGCCTGATGACGAATACGCCTTCCAACGTTTTGAGAATGGCAACGGATAACAATACAATCAGAGACAATGCCCGTATCCTGTCAAAAACGGTATTGAAACCATTGAAAGGGCTTGAAGTGGCATTTGAATATACATTTGACAAGACATGGAGTAATCAGAATGTGAATAAGGCTTCCATTGATTATACAACGGTTGAGCTGGCAAAAATACAGACTGCCACTACTTCTTCTCTGGAGACGACTCACCAAAGTACTGATTATAATGCCATCAACCTGTATGCTAATTATAGATATTCATGGAATGATACGCATAACTTGTCATTAATGGGCGGCTTCAACCAGGAATCCAGTGACTGGAAGAAATTGTATACTTATTCTTATGATATGATTAACGAGAAGTATCCGTCACATAGTACGGCTACCGGTGAGAATAAGGTTATTACAGACGATCATCGTGTGTATACTGTGCGTGGCGCTTTCTATCGTATTAATTATGATTATAAAGGCAAATATCTGTTTGAGACCAATGGTCGTTATGACGGCTCGTCTAAATTCCCGAAGAAAAATCGTTTCGGTTTCTTCCCTTCTGTATCTGTGGGTTGGAACATTGCCCGCGAGAACTTTATGAAACCGGTTGCAGGTGACTGGCTAAGCGATCTGAAACTTCGCGGAACCTGGGGACAAATAGGTAATCAAGGCATTGATCCTTATAAATTCGTTCCGACCATGTCGCAAGTGGAAAAGAAGGATGTGGCGTGGCTGGTGAATGGAGCGAAGCCGCTGACTTTGAATGCTCCGGGACTGGTCAGTGATAGTTTTACTTGGGAAACGGTAGAAACATTGGACTTTGGTTTTGATATAACTGCCTTGAACGGACGTCTGCAAAGTACTTTCGACTGGTATCGGCGTGATACGAAAGATATGCTTGCTCCGGGAGCTGAGCTGCCGTCAGTAGTAGGTGCTTCCGCACCTTTGCAGAATACCGCCGACTTGCGTACGAAAGGCTGGGAATTGTCATTGACCTGGAGAGATAGAATCGGTGCATGGGGCTATAATGTAGGCTTCAATCTTTATGACTCTAAAACAGTCGTTACCAAATACCATAATGAATCCAAGATTATCCTGAAAAGTGATGGCACGAATAATTATTATGAAGGATATGAAATCGGTTCTATCTGGGGTTATGTAACGGATGGTTACTATACAGCCGATGACTTTGAAGATACAAATACCTGGAAACTGAAAGAAGGAGTGGTGACAGTGGATGGAGTAAGTCCGCGTCCCGGCGACATCAAGTACCAGAATTTGCGCGATGATGGATCGAGTACGAATCGCATTGATACGGGAGACGGAACCTTTGACAATCCGGGAGACCGCAAGATAATCGGTAATAACTCTTTGCGTTTGCAGTATGGTATAAATCTGGGAGTCAATTACAAAGGATTTGATCTGAGTGTTTTGCTGCAAGGAGTAGGTAAGCGTGATGTATGGATCAGTGATGCACGCCGCTGGCCGTTTAATTCCGGACAGTTTGGTTCACTCTTTAAAGACCAGCTGGATTATTGGAAACCGGTAGATTCTGCCAATGGCGACTGGACGGCAGCCAATCCGAATGCGGAATACTTCCGTATTTACGGGCAAGGAAACAATTCCAGTTACAATACACGTGCGCAAACGAAGTATTTGATGAATGGCTCTTATCTGCGTGTCAAGAATGTGACTTTGAGTTATAATTTCCCGAAGAGCTGGTTGGCACCTATTACATTAACGAGTTTGAAAGCGTTCGTAAGTTGTGAGAACCTTCACACATTTACTAAGCTGATGAAGGGTTATGACCCGGAACGCCTGTCTTGGGGATATCCTTTCTATCGTACGATTTCTTTTGGTTTTAATGTTACTCTTTAATTTTGAATTGGTTATGAAAAAAATAATATATACTATGCTTGCGGCAGCAGCTATCGGATTTACTTCATGCAACGATAGTTTTATGGAACGCTATCCGGATACTTCGTTGACGGAGCAGACAGTGTTCAGTAATTATAATACTTTCAAGACCTATGCCTGGGGATTGTACGGAGTATTTACAAATACTAATATCCTGCGTATTCCCGGTACAAACGGAGCCTATGCCAGTGCCACATCCTATACAAGCGATATTTATGCAGGTTATCTGATGCGTCGTCAGGGTGACGGTAATCCGTATGCTTTTCAGAATGTATCCAGTTCGTCATCAGGCAATGGATGGGCATTCAGCTTTATCTATCGGGTCAATGTCATGTTGGCAAATATCGATCACTCAGGGATGACGGATGCGGACAAGGAGCATTGGCGTTCGGTAGGATATTTTTTCCGTGCCTATTATTATTCAGAACTGATAGCTCGTTTTGGCGATGTGCCTTGGGTAGATCGTGTACTGGGTGATTCGGATAAGGAAATAGCATATGGTCCCCGTACACCTCGCAAAGAAGTTGCCGATCATGTATTGAACGATTTGATATATGCTGAAGAGCATATAAAAGAAGAAGGTGACGGTGAAAATACGATCAATGTGCATGTTGTCCGTGCTCTTCTTTCCCGTTTCTGCCTTTTTGAAGGTACATGGCGTAAATATCATGCTTTGGGGGACGAAGATAAGTACTTTGATGCTTGTATCACTTATTCCAAGAAACTGATGGATTCTTATCCCGAACTGAACAGTGATTGGGGAGAGATGCTGACATCTGACCTGAAAGGAATGAAAGGCATCATTCTGTATAAGGAATATGTAGAAAAAGAACTGACTAATTATGTACTGACTCATGTTGAACGGACATCCACCCATAATGTGGAAATGCCGCAACACATCATCGATATGTATCTTTGTAAAGATGGTAAAACGATTCATAACAGCTCGGAATATGAATGGTCGCAGGACGGGGATAATAGTATGAATGCTACTTTCCGCAATCGTGACCTTCGTCTGCTGGAGACTGTAGCTCCCCCTTATAAGGTGATCCCAAGTGCCGATAATACCAGTTGGGAGTATACTTCTGATCCCAAGGACCGTGAGTTTATGGATATCATGGGCATTACCCGTTACACAGGTTTCGGGGGCGGAAATGGGGAAGCCGGTAAACATAAAGTGTTCCCATTGATGAACTGGTCTGCTGCTATATTGAAAGGAATGCCTCACTTCTTCACCAACAATGGCGGACAAGGTTTCCTCGTAGCCCGTAGCGGTAACTATGTGTACAGATACTATAATGTATGGGACAATTCGAAAGAGAATGAAGGGACCTCAGATGTACCTTTGTTCAAGATTGATGAAGTGATGTTGAATTATGCTGAGGCTAAATTTGAAAAAGGTGGTACAGGTGCCGAGGGCTTCAATCAGACTGTTGCTGATCTTACTATCAATAAGTTACGCGATCGGGTGGGAGTTGCCCATATGAAAGTGGCCGAGATAAATGCCGGATTTGATCCGAAGCGCGACCAGACCGTAGACCCTGTATTGTGGGAGATTCGTCGCGAGCGCATAGTAGAATTGATGGGTGAAGGATTTGGATTCTACGATGTGCGCCGCTGGAAAAAGGCACCTTGGTTTATCAATAAGATACAGTATGGTCAATGGGCTACTAAAGAGCAGATTGGCGATTCCGGACAGTTTGTTGATCTTGAAAAAGGATACGCTGATACAACAGGAAAGAAAGAAGGTTTTATCTATATGTATAATGATCCTTTGGTAGCAGGTAAAGGTTGGTTAGATAAGTATTATTTGTATCAGGTGCCTACTAATGAAATCGCATTAAACCCAGAACTGGCCCCCAATAATCCGGGATGGGAGTAATAATTAACTGAAACACAAATTGAAAGAAGATGTGCAAATAACTGTTTGACACATCTTCTTTCTTTATTAGAGCCAATGCTATATCTTTCCGACTCTTCATATATTGGAGGTTATTTAATGTGTATCAGTATAAAAGAACTACATTTTATTTTCAGTAATCGGAAATTTGAAATATATTTAGGGGCTCAAACGCTCAAACACATTTGATGACCCTTAAAAAATAATGACTATGAACATGCGTCTTCTATTACTTTTATTATTTGGTTCTGTTGTTATGTATACAAGTTGCCAGTCCACGTCTGCTCTAATCGATTCATTGGCAGCACGTGTGACGGAGAATACGTCGAAAGGTCAAATCCTTTTCCGGTTGGTTACTGATGAAGCCGATCCGGCAAAGGACTACTTTGAGATAGACTCCAAGGATGGCAAAGTACTGATAACCGGAAACTCCGATCTTTCACTGGCTACGGGCTTGAATTGGTACCTGAAATACGTGGCAGGTATTCATCTTTCGTGGAATAATCCCTCGCAGAAATTGCCGGAAGTACTGCCTCTGCCTCAAAAGAAAATCCGACAGGCGACGGCTATGAAGAATCGATATTACCTGAATTACTGTACCTATTCCTACTCCATGGCTTTCTGGGACTGGGAACGCTGGGAGAAAGAAATAGACTGGATGGCGATGCACGGCATCAATATGCCTTTGAGTATAACAGGGATGGAGGTTGTCTGGTATAATCTGCTGAAACGTATCGGATATACGACGGAGGAGATCAATGAGTTTATTTCCGGTCCTGCCTTTATGGCATGGTGGCAGATGAATAATCTGGAAGGATGGGGTGGACCGAATCCCGACAGTTGGTATCGGCAACAGGAAGCACTGCAAAAGAAGATCATTGCCCGAATGAGGGAGCTGGGCATTGAACCGGTATTCCCCGGATATGCAGGAATGGTCCCCCGTAATATCGGCGAGAAACTGGGGTATCAGATTGCCGATCCCGGTAAATGGTGCGGTTTTCCTCGTCCGGCCTTTCTTTCTACGGAAGATGAACATTTCGATTCATTTGCTGCCATGTATTATGAGGAGTTGGAGAAACTGTACGGAAAAGCAAAGTATTACAGTATGGACCCCTTTCACGAAGGAGGAAATACGGAAGGAGTAGACTTGGCAAAGGCGGGAACTTCTATTATGGGTGCTATGAAGAAAGCGAATCCGGAGGCTGTGTGGGTGATGCAGGCATGGCAGGCGAATCCGCGGGAAGCGATGGTCAACACACTCGATTCCAGTGATTTGCTGGTACTGGATTTGTATAGTGAGAAACTTCCGCAATGGGGTGATCCGGAGTCGATGTGGTATCGGGAGAAAGGTTTCGGCAAGCATGACTGGCTCTATTGTATGTTGCTTAACTTTGGCGGTAATGTCGGTCTGCACGGACGGATGGAGCAACTGGTGAATGGATATTATAACGCCTGTGCACATGTCAACGGGAAAACCTTGCGGGGGGTAGGAGCTACTCCGGAAGGAATCGAGAATAATCCGGTGATGTTTGAATTGCTGTATGAGCTTCCTTGGCGGGAAGAACGTTTTTCACCGGATGAATGGCTGCAAACGTATCTGAAAGCGCGGTATGGAAATGATTTGTCACCGGAAGTAGCGGAAGCATGGCGTGCGCTGGAACATACAGTTTACAATGCTCCGAAGAATTATCAGGGAGAAGGGACAGTCGAATCCTTGTTGTGCGCCCGTCCGGGATTTCATCTGGACAGAACGTCGACATGGGGATATGCCAAGTTATTCTATTCACCTGATTCAACGGCAAAGGCAGCCCGCTTGTTACTTTCTGTTGCAGATCAGTACAAGGGAAATAATAACTTTGAATATGATTTGGTGGACGTGGTGCGTCAGAGTCTGGCAGATAAGGGGAATGTGCTGCTTGAAGAAATTTCTCAGAGTTATGATCGGAAAGATAGGGATAGCTTCGGGAAACAGACACAACAGTTTCTGGAGTTAATATTAGCTCAGGACAGTTTGCTGTCCACCCGAAAGGAGTTCTCGGCGTCTTCATGGCTGAATGCCGCACGTTCTTTGGGAACCACGGAAGAAGAAAAGAAACTTTACGAATGGAATGCTTCTGCGCTGATCACGGTTTGGGGAGACAGTATAGCTGCCAATCAGGGAGGTCTGCATGATTATTCCCATCGGGAGTGGAGCGGGATTTTGAAAGACTTGTATTATCAACGTTGGAAAACTTTCTTTGAGCAGAAACAACGGGAGTTGGACGGCAAACTTGGTGAATCAGCGGAAGAACCGATTAATTTCTATGGCATGGAGAAAGCATGGGCGGAGAAAAACAAAACAGCTGATTCATCAGATCATAAGTTACAAAATGTAATTGAAACGGCAAAATCTGTTTATCGGACAGCGATTGAAGCAAAGTAATTTATCTACCTACACTGCTCCGGCTTTTTAGTCAGCGCTGATAGGGAAACTTGGGTTTGTACGAATCATATAAAACGAAAAAAGAATAATCGGAAGTAAAAGGTATTCCCCTGTTTACTTCCGATTATTCTTTTTATAAATGATAATTGCTTCAGCAAGGCCATGCCGGGCAATCGAACATCTTTATTTCTCCAACAAATTTTTCAGAAACTCGTCCAGTTCTTTATCCAGTCCTTTCAGCAGTTCGTCATCCACAAGCAATGTATCGTCATCTATCAGCAACAATTCTGCAACTGTTTCCTTATCTTCATCTACCAGTACGAATGAATAAGGCTTTAATATTGTTACTTTATCGAAGTCTCCTGCATCTTTCATTCTGCAAAGGATACTTTTCAAGTTGGGCTCTACATTTTCCATGAAATCATCTCCATCGTAAGTTGCCCACTCTTCAATCATTACATTAGCCAATTCCTCGTCATCGTCGTTATAAATAGTGAGTTGTCCCGATGTTTGGTCCGGTTGTAAATGAATATCTGTTACGGCTGTCTGGTCGCAGCCACATACATATTTGCCGGCTGCCTTTTGGATAGCCGATTCGATGGTAGACAGAGATTGTTGGCTCAGTTTCATAGGTTCTTCCTTTTTGTTACCTCAAAGGTATAAAAAAAATAATAATCAATGCATGATTTCCTTAAAAATCATCATTAAATCGCTCCATTTGCATTTTTAGCTTGGGCAATTGACTGTTACGTTCCTTTAATTCATTTGCATAAAGGGTTGTAAGGTAGTAATTCGGTATATCGTCAATGGTGGCGTACGCCGCATTTTCGGGAATGTTTTTCTTATCTACTTTTTGGGCAAGTTGCTGTGCTTTGACTGCCCATTCTTCTGCTTTTGCCAAGCTGTCCTTCATCTCATAATAAACAGCGATATTGAGGGCAGCTTTCATCTTTTTCTTTTCCTTCTTGGTTCCGTTGTACACTTGTTCCCAAAGTTCGAAAGCTCTGTCCCATGAATTTTCACGGACAAAGATTGCCGCGTCACGCATCTGTACGGAGCCACCGGTGTACAAGTATCGTTTGCCTGTTTTCCAGAAAGGGAGTAACTGTTTGACAGGGATAGTCCCTGCAAATTCAGAAGCTTCCCGTAACATCTGTGCATCAGGTATCATGTGTGCAAATGTTTCTGTTACCGATCCTCCGTATTCTTCCCAAAAGATACTGTCGGTGGGGTGTAGCGTAGTCATCGGTTTGCTGCGCGAGGGCAGGTATACCTTCACCGTCGGGTAGGCTTTTACATCCACTGTCCCCAGGTAGCAGTTAAAATCACGGATATAACGAACCGTTTTGGTCGCTTTGAATTGCAGGTTTTCCATTGCGATGATACAGTCCACTCCCAAGTCTGATGTCAGCTGTTGGACTTCCTCCTGACTCAGTGTACTTTCACGAGGAAACTTGTCATTGGCCCGTAAAGCGGAATCACAGATCACCACTACATCAAAATAGTTCTGATGCGCGATTTCTTCCGCCAGCGATTCAGCTGCAATCTTAACATTACCATTGGCATACGCTGTGGCGTGGCTTATTTCGGGTACGTTTTCTTTCGGCTTTTCGGTCTGTGTGATCAGCTTGTTATCCGGTTCGGTGCTGGTGTTATTCACGATAGCCACTTTACGGAGTTGAGAAGGGAAAGTCATATCTCCGGGCTGCATATAGTCAATAGAAATCTGCTCCAGGCTCTGACAGCTGCCGAGTGCCAACAGTAGCAGAGAAACAAATGCCAGTGAATAGAATTTTGCCATAGTCTTGATATCTTTAGTAGTTTAAGCAAAAGTACTATTTTGGATGAATAAAAGAAAGCCTCAAACAGTTTTTAACCGTTTGAGGCTTTCTTTTAGATTATAATCTTACATCGGACTGCTGTTAAGCATTCTGTCCGTGGCAGTTTTTATATTTCTTACCGCTTCCGCATGGGCAAGGATCATTGCGTCCTACCGTCTTTTCCGCACGGATCGGTTCGCGTTTTTGTTGCTCGCGAGTATCCTGACTGGCAGCAGCCTGCTGGTTCGGATCACTGAGGTCTTGTTTCTGTTCACGATACTTGCTCATATCCTGACGTTGCTCGGGAGCAGCCTGGCGTACTTCTACGCGGCGTGGCTGTTGTTCGTCTGCCGGAGCTTCCTGTACAGGGATCTGTCCGCGCATCAGAATGGAGATAGTCTGGTTATTGATCTTGTTCACCATAGCGTCAAACAGTGTTACGGATTCCAGTTTGTAGATCAACAGCGGGTCTTTCTGTTCGTAGCTTGCGTTCTGAACAGAGTGTTTCAACTCATCCAGCTCACGCAGGTTTTCTTTCCATGCTTCGTCGATAACGTGCAGCAGGATAGACTTTTCGAAAGCTTTCACCACCTCCTTTGATTCGGACTCGTAAGCCGCTTTCAGATTACAGGAGATGTTATACATCCGTTTTCCGTCTGTGATAGGAATCAGAATGTTTTCGTACATATGTCCCTGGTTTTCGTATACTTGTTTGATGACCGGATTAGCGATTTGTGCCAGGCGTTCCGTTTTGCGTTTGAAGTTTTCCATGGCAATGTTGAATGTCTTTTCTGCCAATGTGTCCTTCTTTTCATTACGGAATTCTTCTTCGGTGAACGGAGTTTCCATAGCCAATGTCTGGAGCAGTTCCATCTGACAGCCTTCGTAGTCATTGTTCTCGATCGCATTCGCGCAACGGTCCCAGATCATATTAACGATATCCATACCGATACGTTCACCCATCAGGGCGTGGCGGCGTTTGGTATAAACAACAGTACGTTGCTTGTTCATCACGTCGTCATATTCCAACAGACGTTTACGGATACCGAAGTTGTTTTCTTCCACCTTCTTCTGTGCACGCTCGATAGAGTTGGAGATCATCTTGTGCTCGATCATTTCGCCTTCCTGGAAACCGAGTTTGTCCATTACACTGGCAATACGGTCGGAAGAGAACAGACGCATCAAGTCATCTTCCAGTGACACGAAGAATACAGAAGAACCCGGGTCACCCTGACGTCCTGCACGACCACGCAACTGGCGGTCTACACGACGGGATTCGTGACGTTCCGTACCGATAATTGCCAAACCGCCCGCAGCCTTCACTTCCGGACTTAACTTGATGTCGGTACCACGACCAGCCATATTGGTAGCAATGGTTACTGTTCCGCTCAAACCGGCAGTAGCAACGATGTCCGCTTCTTTCTGGTGCAGTTTGGCGTTCAATACCTTGTGCTCAATCTTACGCATGGTAAGCATCTTGCTCAACATTTCGGAGATTTCTACCGAAGTAGTACCCACCAATACCGGACGTCCTGCTTGAACCAATTTTTCGATTTCCTCGATAACAGCTTTATACTTTTCGCGTTTCGTCTTGTAAACGCGGTCGTTCATATCCTTTCTTGCAATCGGACGGTTGGTCGGGATCACGACTACGTCCAATTTGTAGATATCCCAAAGTTCGCCTGCTTCCGTTTCAGCAGTACCGGTCATACCGGACAGTTTGTGATACATACGGAAGTAGTTTTGCAAAGTAATTGTTGCAAAGGTCTGCGTAGCAGCTTCCACTTTCACACGTTCCTTGGCTTCGATAGCCTGGTGCAATCCGTCAGAGTAGCGGCGACCTTCCATGATACGGCCTGTCTGCTCGTCTACGATCTTCACCTGTCCGTCGATCACTACATATTCATCATCTTTCTCGAACATGGTGTAAGCCTTCAACAGCTGGTTGATGGTGTGTACACGTTCCGATTTGATGGCATAGTTTGTCAGAAGTTCATCTTTCTTTTCAAGCAGTTGTTCGTTGGTCAGATTCAGGTTTTCCAATTCCGAAAGTTGTCCGGCGATGTCCGGAAGCACGAATAATGTCGGGTCTTCAGAGTTACCGGTAATCAGGTCTACACCCTTATCTGTCAGGTCTACGCTATTCAGTTTTTCGTCAATTACGAAGTACAGCGGATCAGTCACTTCATGCATACGCTTGTTGTTCTGTTCCATGTAGATCTCTTCCGTCTTGAGCATACCTGCCTTGATACCCTGTTCACTAAGGAACTTAATCAAAGCCTTGTTTTTCGGCAATGCCTTGTGGCTGCGGTATAAAGCGAGGAATCCTTCTTCCACCTCTTTCTTATCGTTGGATGCGATCAGTTTTTTTGCTTCGGAAAGATATTTGGTAGCCAGTACCTTTTGTGCCTCTACCAGACGTTCCACTAGCGGACGGAGTTGCTCGAACAACTGGTCATCGCCTTTGGGTACAGGACCGGAGATAATCAACGGAGTACGTGCGTCGTCAATTAATACCGAGTCGACCTCATCGACGATGGCATAATTGTGCTGACGTTGTACAAGGTCTTTCGGGCTGATAGCCATGTTGTCACGCAGGTAGTCGAAACCGAATTCATTGTTTGTACCAAAAGTGATATCTGCCAGATATGCCTGACGACGTGCGTCGGAGTTCGGCTGATGACGGTCGATACAATCTACGCTCAAACCGTGGAACATATAAAGAGGACCCATCCATTCGGAGTCACGTTTGGCGAGGTAATCATTCACGGTAACTACGTGTACGCCGTTTCCGGTCAGTGCGTTGAGGAATACCGGGAGTGTAGCTACCAATGTTTTACCTTCACCGGTTGCCATTTCCGCAATCTTACCTTTATGCAGAACGACACCACCAAAGAGCTGTACATCGTAGTGAACCATGTTCCACAATGTGTCGTTACCACCGGCTACCCAGTGATTCTGATAGATGGCCTTGTCGCCTTCGATGCGTACGAAATCTTTTGTAGCAGCCAGTTGACGGTCGAAGTCGGTAGCCGTTACGACGATTTCTTCATTTTCTGTAAAACGTTTGGCAGTAGCCTTTACGATAGAAAAAGCAACAGGCAGTACTTCGTCCAGTGCTTTTTCATATTTTTCCAGAATTTCTTTTTCTGTCTTATCGATTTGTGCGAAGACTTCTTCGCGGTCTTCCAGTTCGAGAGTTTCAATGCTTGCCTTCAACTCTTCCACCTTCGCACGTTCAGCAGTAGCCGATTCATGGATATATTTTTTGAGTTCTTCCGTTTTGGCACGGAGGGCGTCGTTGTCTAGTTTTTCAATCTCCGGGTAAGCAGCTTTGATCTTTTCCACCCAGGGCTTGATTTCTTTCATGTCTCGTGTGGATTTGTTTCCGAAAACCGAGCTTAAAAATTCATTAAATCCCATGTTATATTATTTAGTTTATTATTTATCTTTTTCTTATTGCAGGCCACATTCATCCGGATAGATTTTCTCATTCCGCACACAGATTCAAGAAAGAAATCTGTGTGAATCGATCGATTATGTGACGAATAATCTCCGCAAAGTTACATTAAAATGCTGATTTATTTAT
>ENA-UEPJ01003329-UEPJ01003329.1-human-gut-metagenome-genome-assembly--contig:-NODE-3329-length-14531-cov-7.043794_pt1 | contig 14531 bp, 18 predicted proteins | sample MGYA00242890_ERZ507896 | MGnify/ENA primary metagenome ERZ507896 (study PRJEB26167, sample SAMN06115508) | human gut metagenome | host: Homo sapiens | place: China:Qinghai | collected 2015-08-20... | reverse complement strand
ACTTGCAGGGTGACTTGCCGGGAAGATAGGTAAAGCCAACATGAAATAAACCGCTTCGCTTTCGCGAGGCGGTTTTTCCAAATCCATGCACCTTCCTTGTGCTTCTCACAAGGCGGGTATCCGCCCACAAGACCACGGCTTCGCGGCTTTTGGAATTTATTCCATTATGTGAATTCTTCAAAAAAGGGATTGCAAAACCGGCACAGTTATGCTATAATACGAAGCGTGCCTAGTCAAATATTGGGATGTCGCCAAGCGGTAAGGCACCAGACTTTGACTCTGGCATTCGTCGGTTCAAATCCGGCCATCCCAGCCAAGCAATGATCCGCTAGCTCAGTTGGCAGAGCAACTGCCTTTTAAGCAGTGGGTCCGGGGTTCGAATCCCCGGCGGGTCACCATCTTTGGACAACACTTTAGATGCAACTGGCAAAAAGTTCGCATCTAAAGTGTTTTTCCATATTATGTGGCGGTTTCTCAAGCAGAACAATACGCAAATCTCTCGTAATTTGTGAACACAGTTTTTATCGCATCCATAGATGCAAACGCCTGTCGAGACGCGTCGAGAGGGACTTGACCCCCTGTAAACCTGGTTTATGAAAGGGTTCTCCTGAGACTCCATAAATTTATAGCGTTTAGTCGGATATCCGAGTGTAAAAATAGCACTCAGGTATCCGACTTTTTTATTTTCAAAAAGGGTGCTGGCTCTCAGCACCCAATCCTATGCCGCTCTTCTGTCACTGGGAGGGCGGCTTTTTTCGTTTTCAATGTCGATATCCAGTGCCTGAAAAAGGGCACCGGTAGAAATGGAGGTAAAACATGAAGTATCAGAACAATACCATCTCTAAGCCCAGAAGAACCAGACCGGAGTACCGGACGCATACCGACCCTCCTGCACAGGCGGAGAAGCCCGTTTGTACGGAATCCCCATTGTGTAAGGGATGTCCGTTTCCCGGCCATGGCTTTCTGCGCCAGGGAGGGGATGGAGAGTGTATGCGCACACGAATGATGAAACTATCGGAAAGGGAGGAACAAATCAAATGAATATGCCATTTCCAAGCCGTGGACAGGTGGAATATACCCATAGCTGTTATCCACCCGGTACACGGATTATACTGAACAGCATGAATGACCCGTATGCACCGGTACCGTCTGGAACCAAAGGAACCGTGCGGTACGTGGACGATGCAGGCCAGGTGGGAGTTGCCTGGGACAACGGGCGCAGCCTGTCCCTGATTCCCGGCGTAGACAGCTTCCGGAAATTGACCCAACAGGAAATTGCTCAAGAACAGGGCATGACAATAGGGGAAATGAAGCTGTGAGCGTTCAAGAAATTACAACTGACGAATTCCGCCGAATGAGTGACCAGGAAGGTCTTGTCATCCAGGACTGCGGAGGCGATTTGCAGGAATGGGTGGATGGAATCAATGAAATGCTGGTCGTGGATAATCAGTTGACAGGATATATACGTTCGACTATAATTTCTTGTATCAAAGGAATTCCCCTGGCATAATATATATTGAATGCGGTAAGCGATTAGATGGGTTGACAAAACGCAGAAAATCGTGTATACTGTGTTCAGTGATCGTGTTGCAGAAACTTGCGAAGCCTGCGACCGGGGGAGTTCCTGCGGGGGCTCCCTTTTTTATTTACGGAGGACAGAAAAATGCCAAAGCCGTTTTTATCGTTTGAAGCACAGATCCATTACCTGGAGACAGACAAGAACCTGCGGATACCGGATCATGAATATGCAAAGACAATGCTAAAGCGAATTGGCTATTTCAGTCTGATTGGCGGATATAAGCTTCCCTTTAAGAATCCCACGACCCAAAAATATCAGGATGGCACACGGTTTGAAGACATTGTAGCACTGTATCACTTCGATGAGAATTTACGGGAGCTGTTCCTGAAATATATTTTAAAAATTGAGCGTCATATTCGCGCACTGCTTTCCTATCATTTCACAGAGAAATATGGGGAACAGCAGAGTGAGTATCTGAACCCTGCGAATTATGCGATGAGCCGCAAAAATGCGGACGGGATTAACAGATTGGTGTCAGCACTGGGGAAGCTGGCTAACCATAACAGTGATTATCCGTACATCAACCATCAAAGGCAGGCTTATGGAAATGTCCCCCTTTGGGTGCTGTTTAATGGCGTAACATTTGGTTCCTTGTCTAAGTTCTATGGTTTTACGACACAGGATATTCAGTCCAAAGTGGCAAAGAATTTCGACAAGGTGAATCAAAAACAGCTTGGGCAATACCTAAGTGTGATTACAAAGTATCGAAACGTTTGTGCCCATGGAGAGCGACTGTTCTCGTATCAAACACGAAATGATATACCGGATACAGCATTGCATGCAAAACTGGGTATCCCCAAGAATGGTTCCCAGTATATCATGGGAAAACATGACCTTTTTGCTGTTGTGATCACATTCCGTTATCTGCTTCCCAGTGAAGATTTTACAAGGTTCAAGGCAAGCCTTACCAGCGTCATTCAGCATTATCTCAGGTCTCCGGGGGCAATGTCAGACATAGACTTGTACCGTTACATGGGGTTCCCCTCCAACTGGAAAAAGTTAACTGCATACAAAAAGTAATACAAAGAGTCTTCGTGTGATGTGCGCACATACGAAGGCTTATTTTTGCTTTTTGGATGCGGAGCTATACATTACCACTGACCGTTTATATTTCGACATCGACCTGTACAAAGCCGGTACGAACGAAAAAGTCGGCGGATATCGGGGCTATGCAGATGGCGTCACCGGCGGCAGCTACTTCAATGTTACAAATGGAGGCCGGTATTACATCAAGTTTACCCCGTACGGCCTCATTTACAATAACGAATACCCTTACGGGTCCGGCCTTGTCACTCCGGTGACCTACCCCTAAATTTCCTTCGCAGTCTCATAGAGGCGGAAAACAACTGAGGTAATGCAACTGTAATACTTGAAGCAGAAGGCTTCTGAACCCTGATCTAATTCCAGAGCAAGCATCCAATCTCGCATTCTAATCACTCCGGGCCATGGCTGGTTTACCACTAGCCATGGCCATTCATACATATTTTGCAATTGCCCATTTCTGCTGATGTGGAAATGGGCAATTTCTGCTGGACATAATGCTGAACTTTAGATTTTTGAGTGTTACGTTCTTCAGTTTTTGAAAAATGTTGCACTTTGGAGATTCCTGCGTTTATATAAATAAGACGTTTTAACAGAAGAAAAGGCGATTTGTTGTATACTATGACGTGGAAAACCATCTTTTAACGCAGAAAGAGTGGTGCATACAATGGCTGAAAAGAAGAAGCTACAAGGCAGAAGTAGTTCACAGGATTCCCCTGCGCATATCAGGAATGCACGGGGGAACAACTTCAAAGTCTGGGGTAAGGACGAAGATGCGTGGGCCAATGAAGAATTCCAAAGTAACCAACTGGCGCAGCAGCTCCGCAAGGCCAAGCGGCAGAAAGAAACGCTCCTGGAGCAGGATGGGAACGATGCCCTGTCCAAAACACGGGAGCTTCTGGGAATTCTAACGTATGGGCCGGAATATCTGGAAGCCTTTGATGGGGAGCTGTTCCGCGAGTTGGTTGATAAAATCGTAGTAGAGAGCAATGAACGGATTCGCTTCCGGCTTATAAACGGTCTGGAGCTTCCGGAGGAAATCGAAAGGACAGTGCGGTAAATGGGCAGCAATCGAAAACAGCCATTTGGCTATAAGATGGAATCAGGGCAGATCGTGATCCACCCGGAGGAAGCAGAAGCGGTGCGCTACCTGTTCTGGGAATATAACCAAGGAAAGTCTTTCCTTGTGCTGGCCAAAGCCATGGTAGAGTGGGGCATCCCCTACGATGGGGACAAGCCATGGAACAAGAATATGATTGCCAGAATCCTGGCAGACGGGAGATACACTGGGCTTCCCCCCTACCCACTCCTGATTCCCTTTGTCCTGTTCGGAACCGTCACCGAAAAGCGGGTCAAGCGGGCAGCACCCATCCAGCAATCCCCTGCACAGAAGCTTCTGCGGCAGAAATGTAATTGCAGAGTTTCCCCTGAGATAGAAGCCGAGGTTCTGGCTCTGCTATAGGTTAATCCAATTCCCATCCCTGATTCAACCCTCGGAGGCTCCATCCGGAAATGCTCCGGCTGTGACCGCCCTGGAAGCTACCGTAGACGATTTGCTCCGACAGCTGCCCCGTAGACGAGGAGAAAGCAATGAAAGCCTGCTTTGACCTGGCGTCAGCCCGGTACACCGCCATTGGCTCGGAGGAATATGAAACCCAGCGGCTTCGGCACCTGTTCCAAGAACGGGAGCCTATGAACCAGTTGGATGCCGAACTGGTTCGGCAATCCATACATAGCATCGCAGTGGACGGAAACGGTGTCGTAAAAATCAGGCTGAAAAACAATCAGATCATCGGAAGGTAGAACACACCATGAGTGAAAGAAAGAAAACCGTAACCATCATTCCGGCAAAGCCGTTGGCAGTCCGGCAGGCAATGAAGCGGCAGCTTCGTGTAGCTTGCCTATTGCCGGGTATCTACCGAGGAAGAAGAACAGCAGTCTAGCTACGAAGCCCAATGCAGCTACTACACAGATAAAATCATGACCAACCCGGAGTGGACTATGGCCGGTATCTTCGCGGATGAGGGCATCACCGGTACCTCTGCTAAGAAGCGTCCCGAATTCCTGCATATGATCCATCTGTGCAAGCAGAGGAAAATCGACCTGGTGCTGACAAAATCCATCTCCCGGTTCTCACGAAACACTGTGGACTGCCTGAAATACATCCGCATTCTCCGGGGGCTGGGCATTGGAGTGGTCTTTGAGAAGGAGAATATCAACACTCTGGAATCAGACAGTGAGCTGATCATCACCCTGCTTGGTGCCTTCGCCCAGTCGGAAAGTGAGTCCATCTCCAAGAATGTCTCCTGGGGCATCCGGCAGGTCATGCGGGAGGGGAAGACCCATGTGCAGTTCGAAAAGCTGTACGGCTACGGAACAGACCCCAACGGGACGCCCCAGGTGATCCCGGAGGAAGGAACTGTGGTAGCGAAGATTTATGAAAGATTCCTGCTGGGAGACAGCCTGCGGATGATCCGGGACATGCTGAACACGGAGGGGATCCCCTATCGCGGCGAGAAAGAGTGGACCATGCCGGCTGTCCGGGCGATCCTGACCAATGAAAAATACTGCGGCGATGTGCTGATGCAGAAGACCTATATCTCCGACTGCATCAGCAAGAAGGTGGTCAAGAACACCGGCCAGCTCCCCATGTACCTGGTGCGGGATAATCACCCGGCAATCGTCAGCAGGGATACCTATAACGCCGCCCAGGCGGAGCTGGCAAGGCGCAACACTCTCAAAAGTCCCTCCCCAAGCAGGCTCCTACAGGCCGCTCCTGCTACACCAGCAAATACGCCCTGTCAGAGCGGTTGGTGTGTGGGGAGTGCGGGACGCTGTATCGAAGGTGCAGTTGGCAAAGGAACGGGAAAAAGAAAATCGTCTGGCGGTGCATCAGCCGGTTGGACTACGGCACAAAATACTGCCACAATTCCCCTACCCTGGAGGAAGGTGCTCTTCAACAGGCAATCTTGGCGGCAGTCAATTCTGTGATGCCATCAAAAGAGGCAATGGCAGACAGAATCACGGATGCCATGGTGGAGGAAACCCTCTGCCTGCCAGGGGATAAGCTGACGCTGGGTGAGATAAAACAGAAGATACAGAAATTGCAGGATGCCTTCAGCGCAATGCTCCAAAAGGCTGCTGAAAATCCCGGTGAAGACTATACTGAGCAGTTTCAAAAGAACACATCCGAGCTAGCGGTACTAAAGAAGCAGCGGGACGAACTGGAAGCCTACCTTCGGGAGAAAGGAAATGCATATGATAGGGTGCAGGTGACAAAGGATTTGCTGAATGGCCTCTCCCCCCAACTTACGCAGTGGGATGAGAATTGGATCCGGCAGTTGGTACATACAGTAAAGGTGATTTCGGCTGATCGTATCAGGGTGTACCTGAATGACGGCACGGAGATTGATCAGACGGTTGACCCTTGACAGATAGCAGATTCGTGGTATAATGAACATAGAAAAGGGCGTTGCCGTAGACGGCTAGCCCCCCAATAGCGTAATGAAGTAACCGCTAGTTTGGAAGACTGGGGCGGTTACTTCTTTTTTGTCATGATTGCGATAATCAGACTGGCAAAGGAAATGAGGACAAGCAAGAGCTGAAACAGTTCTTCATATGTAACCACATTCACATTCACCACCCCCTTTCCACAGAGGGACAGGGGGCAAAGAAGGATTACCCCCTGTAATAAAAAAGGGGGGCTAACCGCCTAAACCTTTATGGCAACGCCCGGTTCCCGAAGGAACCATACACATTCTACCAAATATCAACACATAAGTCAAAACATATTTTCGACAAAGTCAGCCGTTGATGCGGTTGGCTTTTTCTCTTGTAGGAGGCGCATATTTAAGGTGCAGAACGAATTGACCATGGGAAGCTTGTTCGATGGGATCGGCGGATTCCCTCTAGCGGCACAGCGGTACGGTATCCGCCCCCTGTGGGCCAGTGAGACCGAAGCCTTTCCTATCGAGGTGACAAAACTGCGGTTCCCTGACATGATCCATGTTGGGGATATTACGAAACTGGATGGTGCAGAGCTGCCGCCAGTGGATATCATTTGCGGAGGCAGCCCTTGCCAGGACTGTCTGTTGCCGGAGCGCGTGCCGGTTTAGCTGGCGCCCGCTCCGGCTTGTTTATGGAACAAACCAGAATTGTAAAGGAGATGAGATATGCAGACTTACAGCGGGGAAGAACAGCTCTCGATGTTCGACCCCGATACATGGTGTGGGAAAACGTCCCTGGAGCCTTTAGCTCAGGGCAGCCCAAGGGGGAGGACTTCCGCATCGTCCTCGAAGAAATCGTCCGAATTGCGTTCGATTCCGTACATGTCCCTCGATCTGACACCGGGCGCTGGGAACCTGCTGGGCGAATTCTTTTGGGAGATTCTTTCTCCCTGGCGTGGCGCTGCCTTAATGCTCAATTCTGGGGTGTCCCCCAGAGAAGAACAAGAATCTTTCTTATGGCAGATTTTGGAGGACAAACCGCACCCCAAATACTATTTGACCAAGAGAGCCTGCCTCGGAATTTTACGCCGTGCGTCTGAATGGGGCAAGCCACTGCCGGAGCAGCTGCGGATCGCCCTTGAGATTCAGGCAGGTCTACGAGAAGATGTACCCCTGACAAAAGGAAAAACGGCCTTTGCCACCAACCAGAGGGACGAGGTGCGGGATCTGCACGGTATCGCCGGGGCGTTGGCAACAACTCACAGTTCAAAGCAGACAACCTTAGTTGCTGCTGGTATCTGTGCGGAGCCATCTAAGAGTGTCCTGGGGATCGACAGTCAGGAGGAATGTGCGCCCACACTGAAATCCGCAGAAAAAGGTCCCAGCATCCTGTGCCTGAATGATCAGGGTGGACAGATTATGGATTGCAGCGAAAATATCACCGGAACGCTTCGTGCCCAGATGCACAGCCATCAGCCGTTGATCCTGGAATCCAATCAGGAACACGCACAGGTGCGAACGGATGGCATATCGCCGATGCTTCCTGCCTCTATGGGCATGGGCGGAGAATATGTGCCTATGGTGTATGAAAATCATGGCATAGATGCCAGATACACCGGCCCTCATGAGGTATCCCCAACAATTTCAGCACGCTGCGGTACAGGTGGCAACAACGTCCCGCTTGTAGAACAGCCTCCGCAGACATTCTGCATATCCGGGAACATTGTTGACCGAAAGCCGTATAATGGCGGAAATGGCATGGGGATCAATGAAGATGTGGCATTCTCTCTTACAACCGCTGACAGACACGCTGTCTACTCACGTCAGCGGGTGGACGTATTTCAGGAAAATGAGGTAGCCAGCACAGAGAGTGCCCGGCAACATAAAGATGCCACAGACCTGGTGGCGCAGCCTTATCAGGAAACAGTCGGCACGCTGGTAAAATCCGACCACAAAGGTATCAGTAACCAGTATGTAAGCGACGATAAGTGCATCGTGGACGGCCCCAACCTGATTCGCCGCTTGTCGCCCCTTGAGTGCGAGCGTTTGCAGGGTTTTCCGGATGGGTGGACAAACATCCCAGGGACTTCGGATTCCGCCCGTTACAAAGCCCTGGGGAACAGTGTGGCAATCCCCTGCGTGGAGTATGTCATACGTGGAATCGCCATGGTACTGTGGGATGCGCTCAGGAGGCAAGGAATTGTCGTAATAATAGCGGCAGCAGGAGCGTTAAGCAACAGCGTTCTTGCTGCCATTTTGTCCATCAAGATCCTTATTGAACGGAGGGAATTCAATGACACATCAGCATGCTCTGTCCAGGCGACAGTTTAAAGCATCCGCATTTAATGAAGCAGACTATAAATTTAATACGCAGCCCGGAGAATTTGAAGCAACTATCGATTGTAAGCGATGGGGAAAGGGAAAGAAGCTGATCACCTACATGACCTTTGCAGACGGGCAAAAAGTTATTGCCATTACGTGGCCCAGGAGCCAGTATGAGGGTCTGGTGAACTTAGAGGTTGGCTCTGAAATCCGTGTATGTTTTAAGCTCAACCGCAGTGGAACGCTGTGCGTCCGGCGAGTGGTTTTGCTGAAGGAAAGAAAGTCCTGATTGAAAAGGTCGGGATGGCATTCCTAGTAATTGGAACACAGCTAGTGTGATTGTACCTATCAACTGATATTGTGAATTATATACAAATAAGGAATCGTTATTTTGGAGAGGCCGGGAAACGGAAATAGTAGAATCTCATTGAAATAAGAAGAGAAAAGATGTAAAATAAATATCAACAAAGGATAATACCTTATTATCCTAATACGTATCTATTCAGTCGCCTCTGGCCTGACTGCTTGAAATGTGCCTGAATTTTTACTTGCTGTGGAGCATAGATGCGATTATTAGGGATAAATGTTCAATCCAATACCACGACTGAATAGTTACAATTTTTCTAGATAGACCTTGAAGGGTTCATCCTTTGAGGTCTATTTTTTGCGCATAGATGCCAAAAACTATGTAAAATACGTGAAATCTATCAATAAAATTTTCTTTTTAACATTATGGGCACTGCTCTGTTTAGCAAAAAAACTAAGCGAAAAATGGTTTGCCCCATGACATAGTGTATTCCCCAATCCTTGTTTTTGGGGAGTTTTTGGGAAGAATCAAGATTATGAAGAAAAATAAATGAAAGAGTATAGAATCAGCAATAAAATAGTCACCATTCTCGCCATTGCAGGTCTAGTCAGTTCCATTGCTAACATGATGGTTCTCGAAGCCTGTAGATCAGATACGTAGGGAATTGAAATCAGAAATATAAGATAAGGAAACGTTGACACCATAATTATTTAACTATTCGACATAATTCTCTACATGTTCATTAATTTTCAAAACTATAATAATAGCATAGCGGACTGTAGCGTGACATTTCGCCTACATACCATATATTGTGCTATACTTCGATATCGTTCCCAAATTTTGGGATATTTGTTTACATAAACATATTGACAATAATATGGGAAATGAGGTAAAATAATAATGCAAAAATATGATTATGTGCAAGAATTCTGCGATATGGATTTATCTTGTGCGCAGTACACGCATTATTGCACCATACAAAGAGAAAGAAAGGTGTCTTCAATGTGTAAGGCAATATCTCAATTGAAGAATATGTCCGCAGATGATCTATTAGAGTTTTGTGGTCAAGCCAACAACATTCCAGTTGATCTAAAAGCAATCCTGCGAAAACTTGGCATTTCTGCAATTCCTATTGATTTTTCAGGAGTAGAAAATGATATCCGAAAAAAGTTAAATGCAAATGTCCAGGTTCTGGGGGCGATTGCCACTAGGGGAGATCATGCTGCAATTTTCTACAATAGAAAGAACCAAAGCAATAGCCATAGAAGTAGATTTACAATCGCACATGAACTTGGTCATTGCTGTCTAAATAATGTTACATTAGAAAACGGCAAAACACATATTGATTGCAGAATTGAAGGTATTGCTCAAAACGAAGATGAAATCGCTGCAAATGTGTTTGCGGGAGAGTTATTAATCCCGGAAAAAGCCCTATATAGTACGATTGAAAAATTATTACTACCGTCCGTACATATATTAGCTGAGATTTTTGATGTTTCCGATAATGTTATGTTAAAGCGCCTAGAGTATTTGAAAGTGAAAAAGAATATTGCTGGTTATAATTTTTAACATTCGGAGAGAATGAAATGGCAGAAAACAATTCTGAAATCGATATCGATCAGATCTGGACAGAGTTATCCTCATCTTTAGACAGCCTTAGCGATGAAATTCCACAACAACCGAATATTAACATTCCACAGAAAAGCGTATCTTACCAAGAAGAGATTGACGATGTTAATGCAAAAGCAGAATCTGCTATGGTTGACTCCCGCGCAAAACTTATTAATCTCTACATAGATTGCGAGAAAGAACGATTAAACCAGCAAAAACCTCTTCTCGAATCGGTTATCAAATTAACAAAAACGTTAATCTGGCTTTTCAATATTGTTATCGGTCTGATTACTGCCTCTGTAATTATACTGTGTTTTGTACAGTCCGATACAAGCATACTGCAAAATCTATTCGATTTTCTAAAGTATTATGTTGGTGCTGTTCTGGTTGAGCTAATCGGTATGTTAATATTTATTGTTAAGGGTGTATTCTCATCCAACTATAACAAAATCATGGAAAGTGTACTAGGATTTGATTCAAAAAAAGACCAAACATAAGTATTGAAATCTGCACATTGATTTGCTAAGGAATCTCTGATTTAATCCGCACCACCATAGAGGTTCCGGATATGGTATAATGACACCATCAAAGCAATGGTGGTGCAAGGAAATGAAGCAGGAAACATTTACCGATATCGAATATAGCCTCCGCAAGAATCAGAAATGCTAGAGTTAGATAGATTTTGGATTATATTGATGTGTTATTTGTCGAAACTTGCGAACGATTTTTTAGGTTTTTCACATGTTTGAGCTTTGGAACAGCGCAAAAATATGCATCTAAAGTGTTGCCTAAGCACAAACAAAAAGAGGTCATCGCTTTCGGCGGTGGCCTCTTTTCGTTTCGATGGTCAGAGGGAATTCGAACCCATTCAATCAAGCTGCCAGTGGCAGCTTGGAAGCCTCCGGCTGGACGGGGCTTCTCCATAGTGTACTCGAATCTCCGGCGGGTCACCAAAAATCGGCAAGCACTTTTTGGGCTTGCCGATTTTTACTTATTCACTCTTCACTTTTCACTCTTCACTAGATACCGGGGCCGATTTTTGGGAAGTAATAGGTAATCGTGAATAGTGAAGAAGTTTTTACGGGAGGGCATTTTTATGGCGAGTGTGCTGCTTGATAAGTCCAAGGCCTTTGCGCTGGCCATTATAAAAGTATGCAATACCGTGAAGAACGCCAAACACGAATCTGTCCTGACAAACCAGCTGCTTCGTTCCGGAACAAGCGTGGGGGCCAATATCCGTGAGGCCTTCTACGCCCACGGACGGCCAGACTTTATCGCAAAATTGCAGATTGCCCTGAAAGAATGCTCCGAAAGCGAATACTGGCTTGAACTGCACCTGTAAAATGAAAGTAGACACCCACACTTTTGTGAGTGTCTACTTTCATTTTACAGGTGCAATGCGGATTTTCGCATTGCGCTTCGCTTTCTTTCGGAGTTAGAAGCCCCAGCCCGGGAAGCGGCCGAAGCCGCTGTAGCCCTGGCTGCTCTGGCTGCTGCTTTCGGTGGCGGTGGGCTCGTTGGCGGACTGGACCTGACGGCCAACGGTGACGGCCAGCTCCAGCGTCTTGCCCTGACGGTAGACGGTCACGGTCAGCACATCGCCGGGGTTCGCAGCCCGAACCAGCTTCACCAGGTCATTGCTGGTGGTGATCTCGGTGTCATTTACCTTCGTAATGATGTCGTTGATCTGCAAGCCGGCTTCCTCAGCAGGGCTGTCCGCAGTGACGGACTGGACGGAGGCGCCGCCGGGCAGGCCGTACTTCCGGGTCTCGTCGCTGACGGTCAGCACGGAGACGCCGATGAAGGGCTTTTCGATATAGCCGTTTTCGATGATGCTCTTCACAATGCCATAGACCTGATTGATGGGAATGGCAAAGCCGATGTTATCAATGGAGGCGCTGGAAGAGGAGGAAGAGCTGGAATACTTGGCGTTGGTAATGCCAACCACCTCGCCATACATATTGAACAGAGCGCCGCCGGAGTTGCCGGAGTTGATGGCACAGTCGGTCTGGATCAGGTCCATGGTGGTGTCGGAGGACATGGTGACCTCCCGATTCAGGGCACTGACAATACCGGAGGTTTCGGAGAAGGTCAGCTCACCCAGGGGGTTGCCGATGGCCACCACGCTGTCGCCCACGTTCAGCTTGTCGGAGTCGCCAATGACCACGGGGGTCAGGCCGGCGGCATCGATTTTCAGCACGGCTACATCGTTGCTCTCGTCATAGCCGATGAGCTGGGCGTCATACTTGGTGCCGTCGTAGGTGGAGACGGTGATGGAGGTTGCGCCCTTAACCACATGGTAGTTGGTCAGGATATAGCCGTCATCGGAGAAGATGAAGCCGGAGCCTGCCGCCGCGCCGGTGGTTTGCTGGCCCCAGAAATTGGTGGTGACCAGGCTGGTGACAATGCCCACGGTGGAATTGACATTGGCGGCATAGACCTCTGCGCCGGTGAGGACCTTGCTGGAGTCGATCTGCTGCACCTGTAAGGTAGAGGTCTCCCGGACGCCCTTCATAATGGTGGAAACGCCGTCGGAATAGACCGTAGTGGGCTGATTCTTATTGGCCAGAGAATTGCCAATAAATGCGCCGCCAATGCCGCAGCCGCCGCCAACCAATGCACAGCACAGCACCAGCGCTACAGCGCCCTTGCCGTTTTTCTTCTCCTTCTTGGGGGTATGGGGCATCTGGGGCATGGACTGCTCGGGCTCCTGATGAGAAGCTTCCTGCTCCTGGTGGGGAGTCTCAGGCTGTTCGTAAATGGAATCGTCATAATAGTCAGTCATGATTTTCACAGCTCCTTTTGCTGGTATCGTTGTTTTATGCCCATACTCTACCACCGTTTTCTGAAATGAAACTGAAAAGGAAGAGAACAAATTGTGAATTTGCGGAGTTGTTCCGCTTCAGTCATGCATGCAGCCCCTCATCTGTCTTGCCTACGGCCAGCCACCTTCCCCCAAGGGAAGGCATAAGTTGAAGTTTTCTTTAATTTTCCGAGGCATTCTTGACATTTCGGGGAAAAAATGGTATGTTGGAAGTAATTTTTAAAGAAAGGTCGCAAATTTATGAAAAAATTTGTTGCATTGATTTGTGCGCTGACCCTGGTGCTGTCCATGAGTGCCTGCTCCAAGAGCGGTACCGAAACCACCCAGGCCAGCGAAGCAGCCACCGAGACTACAGCAGCGCCTGTTGAGACCCTGCCCACCCCCTCGGAAGAAATCCCCGTGGTGACGGCTAAGCCCCTGTATGGTGATCTGCTGGACAACTACTTCGATGCCCTGCTCCAGGGCCTGGAGCCCATGGACTACGAGGATCGGGGCCTGAACTATCTGCCCGGTATTGTCAAGGATATCAATGAGGTTGGCTATTGCCTGCAGGATATGGACGGCGATGGCAGCACCGAGCTGCTCATCGGCTCCGTCAGCGACAACCTGATCTTCGCTATGTACACCATGAAGGACGACGAGGAGGTCCAGCTCATCAATGCCGGTGGGCGGAATACCTACCAGCTGACCTCCGACGGCGTGTTCCTGAACCGGGGCAGCAACGGTGCGGCCAGCTACGGCTACAACCTGTATGCCTTCCAGGACGGCGAGATGCAGTTCCAGGATGCCCTGGTTTACGATGCCGCCCGGGACGAGGCCAACCCCTGGTTCTACTGCACCACTGAAACATGGGACGGCGACTCCATGACCCCCATGGAAACCGCCACCGCCGAGAGCTCCGTTGCCGACCTGGAGGCCAGCGTGGTGGAAATCGGCTTCGTACCTTTTGCGCAGTATACCGCATAAGTGAAAGAAAAGGCTCCCCTTTTGGGCTTCCCTTGGGGATTGTTGAAAAAAACGATAATTTTTGAGTGACGTTCTCAAGCGGTGCAAGCAGGAAGACCACACAATAGGTTTCGCAACCTGTTGTGTGGTCTTTTTTACATTATTATTTATCAGATCGTTTCACAATGTATTTTTATTATACAGAAATGCACAGCTCCCGATAAGTGAAGAACTGTGCATTTCTTTTCTCTTCAATTTTTCAAACAAGAACTTCTCGATTTCAAATGGCGATAAATAAATCTCTCCACCATCATCAGTTTCATTTTCGTTTAGATTAACGATTCCTTTTTCCTGTATTCTCTGTCCCTCGGATTTCCTCATGATAGAAATAATCTACGATCACCGGATGTCCCTGCGGAACTCTGCCATAAGGCATTTCATTATCCACAAAGGGAC
>ENA-UEPJ01003327-UEPJ01003327.1-human-gut-metagenome-genome-assembly--contig:-NODE-3327-length-14535-cov-4.879167_pt1 | contig 14535 bp, 13 predicted proteins | sample MGYA00242890_ERZ507896 | MGnify/ENA primary metagenome ERZ507896 (study PRJEB26167, sample SAMN06115508) | human gut metagenome | host: Homo sapiens | place: China:Qinghai | collected 2015-08-20... | reverse complement strand
GGGAATACTCTTATCTTGCATACTAACAAGGAAATCTCTGGAAATTGAGAAGAGCTTGATGGTTTTGGTATTGGCGTTGAAAGATATTAGCAGCATGACGTCAGCGTGCGGGGTCAGCATGCCCTCCCGAGCGTCTGATCCTACGATCAGATAATTCTGAATACCAGCATAAGTAGTTTCAGTGTCAATGTATTCTGCATAGTCGTGTGTCAACACCACGGGGTAAGTAGACGCAGCAAAGGTGGGAACTGTTGTATGTTGGATGTATGCCTCACTAAAAATCACCGTCGTCAAAAACGCAATCACAAGGAGAATCGTTAGCAGGAATCGTGGCTTCCGACGCTGGACTTGCATCGTAGTCTCGTTCTCTAGTGAGTAGCGTTTATTCGCATAAAGCTTTTGCTGATACGGCGAATAGAGAAAGAGATCCTTTCCGTTTTGCTTTAGATAGGCGTTGCTCTCCGCTGCAATCTGGTATTTCCTGTTTTTCCTATTTTGAATGCGGATGCGGAGCTTCTCTTTGACACCTCCTTTGTGGGTGATTTTTAGTCGGAGCATCTTTGTCCTTTGGAACCGGAGAAATTGGATTGGAATAAAACAATACAACAGTTCCAGAAGAAAAACGGTGCCAATGATAATCGTGACGAGCAACATAGATCATAACCCCCTTATTGTACTTCAGCGTCGTTGTCAGCTCTCCCAGCTCTCTTGATTTGCTTGAGCTTTTTTCTGTAGCTCTTCTTCTCGGCCAGCGCACAACACAAGCTTTGCAGTGCTTGCGTGATGCTATTCTCGGCATGGGAGAATACCCGTTTTTGGAATGCACGCTTTACTTTTCGGCGAATCCGCCAGTTGGCGTGGTCATAGAAGTTGCGGATATTGCCATAGCTCTCGTTTTTTTGGAAATCGTTCCAGAGCAGATCGCTCAAAGGCTGGACACACATTTCCTGGTAAAACGGGAGGTAGTCGGAACTTTTGACAAGACCGAGGTAGTACGCATCATGGATGTAATGGATTGTGTATTCTCCACGGAGCAGGGCAGTTTCGGCTTCGTACCCGATACAGGTGAATTCGTCAGCAAATCTTTTTTGCAGCGCTTCGTTTTCTTTCAAGGTCATGAGCAGTTGGTGACGAATCCTTTGGGAGGAACGAATCATGTCCATACAGCTTTGCAGATAGGCCTGTGCATCTCTGTCATCCCAGATAGCAGAGCAGAGAAGCAGAAGCTCCAGATGCATGCGTGGATTGCTGAAACCTTTGTCCAATAGGGCGTGAACCACCCTGGTCAAGCCTGTATTAGAGAGGATGACGTTTGGCAGCATCGCGCTCGATAACAGCGGACACAGGTTATCTATCTCCTCGATATCCGCATGATACAAGGCGTTCAGGTATTTTTCAATCAATTCCTTTTGGACAGCGGGCACATTCCGGAAGCAATCGATTTCGTCTTCCGTGAGAGGCTGTTGCTGCGTAAACAAGTACAGCAGACCCTTTGCTTTGTAGGGGCAGTCCGGCAGGCAGTTCAGAGCGCTACGAATTTCCTCTGCACTATAACGGATGCTTGCAGGATGATCGAAGTCAATGGTTGCCAGCAGGATTGCCTGAATCTTACTGTTGGTACTGTTGTTCAAGCTGCGGGAGATGTATGCTGCCCACATAAGCGATTGCTCTGTTAGAGCGCAACAAATCTCCCGATACTTTAGAATTTCAGTGATCTCTGCTGAACGAAGGTGCTGGTTGGCGCTCGGTTTGGCAGGGACAAAGAACTACTCGGCATGCCAATCTGGATTTTTTGTGATGGCTTCGGTGAACAAGCTCCATGTCTGGATGGCAATGGCTTCGTTGGCGGGGAACTCAGCGCTATGTGTTTTGAAAAGGAAGTCAGAAGCCAGTTCTTGAAAAAAGCGTTTGTCATAGTCAGCCCGCCGTGTTCTCATGAGGCGGTACACCGAAATTTCATCCGAAATGCGTCCGTTGGAGGGCGGCGCATAGTCCTGCTGAATGACGATAGCCTCGCCGCTCTGGGAGATAGCGAAGTAGAACCTCGTCTCGCCCTTCGCAGGAAAGCCATACTTTTGCCGAATGGCAGGAAGCACCAGGGGTGCTTTGCCCTCGTTGTGGAACTCATTGTTGCGATGGTTCTGCTGAAATATCATTTCACCAAAATAGGAACGATCCATAGTTTTTATTCCTCCTTACTTATACGAGAGAAAGTAAAAAGTCCCAGAGATACTGTGGGTTCCATGCTTTCTCAAGCTTGTATTCGCCGTCTTGTTCACATGCTCTGCACCCGAAGGCTGCAACACAGGTAACATCTACGGTTCCATACTGTTTCAACTTGTGGTAGATGTTGGTTTGCGCAGAGGTCAGAAGTTCATTTTCATGTTCAAACATCCGCCGGGCAGCCAGAAGTCAAGCGAAGTCATGAAACTTACTTTCCTCATAGGGTTTTATCATCAGTCTTCTACAGAAAATTGGATTTAGCTCATCACACTTCACAAAAGCAATCATCTCTTTTGAGTAGTCTCCATTCTGGTGAAGCTCATCAACTTTCGCATTCAGGAAACGATCCTGTACATCTTTTTCCCCAGCGTTATTGTCGAACAAATATAATGGCATGGAATTTTTTGGAATGGTCAAATTAGTGTTTTTCAGCGCCTCGCCGGGGTACTCATGAAACAGAGGCTGACGATTTGGATTCATATCGTCATGCTGAGTGGGAGGTTTTGGAAATTCAGTGCTGTTGTAGAACTGGTATTCATAGGATTGAGGCGACGATGCAAGCATAATACGTTCCGATTTTGTCATGGGAAGTTCGCACTCAGCCAATAGCTTCGCAATGCTTGTGACCAAAGCGGTCTTCGAGGAACCCGTCACACCAATCAGGAGGATGTTTTTCACAGAGGTGATATCCCTATGATACAGAGGGGTGATGTTGTTGTGGCAGTGCGGACACGCCAGCTGGTTTACTCTGCCAGTTCCAGTGGGGAACTGGATCGTATCCCCATGAATGTACTTCTGGAGTTCCTTTGGGGGATCCCCTTCATAGGTAACTTGTTTCAGCTCATCTTCACTTGGAGCGACACCGCCAAAATTGGTGATGTGTTTGTAAAGAACGTTATCTGTTGAAATTTTATCCTTGATGTCCGGAAGCATCTGAATTTGCTTGGCTGTAATCAGTGTCAGCGGACTCTCCACGTCTCTTCCGCAGTTGGGGCAGGTGACTTTGCGAGTTGTTTTCATAAATAGTTCCTCCTTCTTTTAATGCAGTGCTTGGACAGTCAGTTCCTGTCCACCAACAGAAATGGCAACGGGATGCTCTGCCAGCATTTTCCGGCGCTGGAACGTGCCGTTAATGTCTTGAAATTTTCCACAAATGTACAGTGCCGATTTTGTTGGAATCACAGACACTGGTAAGGGAAGCGTCAGCTCCATCTCTGTTCCGTCCTGCGCAATGGCGCACAGCTTGGGAATGTGCCGATGTTCAGCATTGGTGTTCACCGAAAACCCTCCGGCAAAGATTTTTCCATTCACTGAGAACTTCACGCCGACCATCCGGTAGGGTGACTTTGCTGAGGGGATGACGTGGTATCTCAGTAGGCACTCCAGATTGGAGAGCAAATGCACTTGTGAAACCGAATGAACAGCGCCACGCAGTGTTCCGAGCGAGAGGGGAAACTTTTTTGCCAGCTTGCCAAAAAGTTCAAATACCTTTGGCAAAAGCAAGATGACTGCCATTACGATGCAGCAAAAGATCAAAAATTTGATGATGTTCCCAAGAGTGAACTGGAACAGAAATTCGTCCTTCAGGGCAAGGAACCCTTTCTTCACATGGTTCTGATCTAAGGCATCTTTTAAAAGGTGGTACAGGTAGGCAAGGTGGTGGTCTCTCTTGTTTCGCCATGCAATCAGTCCACTTTTTGGCAGGCAATAGAGCGCTGCCAGAATGAACAGCACGCCTGAAACTTTTTTATAGAACCTCAGCAAGATACCTCTTTTTTCTTTTTGGTTTGCCATGAAAATCACACTCCTTTTGATCATTGGTAGAGCATATTCAGGATCGCCTGCAAATGCTTTGCGTCGCCAGAGGCGTACTGGTTAGGTGAGTTGGCATATTGGAAAACAACCGTTTTCGTTTTCTCCACGCTGGCTTCTGCGTCGGTACAGGTCGTTACGATGTAGTGCAGGTCATTTTTGCTGTCGTCGTCGGATATCTCGGCCGTGCCTGTTTTACAGTACAGCTGGACACCCTCCGGAACGGTCAGCTTCAGATCTGCCGCTACATCCGACATGCCGCCTTTCACAGCTTCCGTCAGTTCGCTGGGGATGGTGCAGAGCGTTTGCGGTTTGGTAAGCGTTTGGATATCCTCAAGTGTGCGGGTATCCACGACCTTCTCTCCAATGTAAGGCACGGTCATCGTACCAGTGACTACTTCATTTGCGCACATGGCGATGTATAAAGGACTGATATTGTTGCGTTGCCCGAATCCGGCTCGTGAGAGGTCAGCATTGCTGTCCAGCTTGATGCTGTTGTTGATCGTCACGAAGTCGCATGCAATGGGCTGGCTGTAACAAAAATACTTGTCCAGCGCATCAGACACTTTATCAGCTCCCAACTCGTAGAACATCTCGGCAAAGAAGCAGTTGCTGGATACACGGAACGCCTCTCTCAATGTCCGGTGAATCGGCTTATCGTATGCCTTGCGGTTGCAGTCCCAGTTGCTGATGTCCAGCGCTTCCAGATAGCCCGGGTCATCAAATTCAGTGAAGCCGTTCGCAGCTCCCACAACGGCAGAAAGCATCTTGAACGTACTGCCGGGGCACGCCGGCGAAACGCACGCATTGTACGTGGCATCCGGCGACAAATTCATCTCGGAATAGTCGGCGTTTGCGTTGTAAGAGGGATACGAAACAAGCGTTCGCACTTTGCCGTCTGCATCCAGAATTGTGACGCTGCCCACGATGTTGTTCTGTTCGAGGTAGGTATAGATGTTGTTCTGCAACTCCGCATCTAAGGTCAACACTACGGACTCTCCCATGAGGTGGCCGTTGTCCGAGCGAAAGGTTTTTTCGTTTTTGATTCGCAGTACTTTCTCAAAGCTCTTGTCGAGAGAGATTGACTGCGAATGGTAGGAATCAAGGACATTTCCCAGAGAGGTCTGGTATTTTTCCGTGATACACCGCATGGTGTCCTGATTCTCCATGAGAATCGTGTAGTTGCAGTCCATTAGAAACCCCCGGTAAATGCGGTCGGCATCTTCGATGGCACTTGTGCCAGTCGTTTCTGCTGAGGTTTCTCCCGATGCCGGCTGTGTTTCCGTGGGAGTAGTTTCCGTTTCGGTTGTTTCAGCTTCTGTGCTGGATTCTGAGTCCTCGTCTTTGGGACGTGCAACTGCAAAGACAACAGATGCCAGAAGCAGACCTGCCAGAATGGCAGCAAATAGGACTTGTTTTTTCATGTTACATACCTCCTGTTTTGTTTTTCTGAATGGATAGGATAAGAACTGTGAGGAAAAGGAAACTGGATATCGCCGTGCTTCCGCCAGTAGAGAGGAACGGGATGTTGACGCCGGTGAAACAGAACCGAAAGACCAGTCCCGATATCTGCACCAGTGTCTGGAGAAGCAACATCGCCGCACTTGCTTTGGCGAGCATGTCTCCTCTTCGCCAAACCGCCCAGAGCAGTGCCGCTATAAAAAGCAGCAGCAGAGCGAGGGCAATCAGATTCCCGAATGCCTCTACCAGTGAAACGTAGGCAAAGTCTGAGATTGCCTCTTTCGAGGTGGCATAAGGAATGGTGATCTTGGTGTTGAAGTTGAACTGGATCGGTGCAGTATGCTTTATGGTTTGCCAAGCCCCAGTCACCTGCGAGGAGTCGCCGGACAATCTGGTGGAGAGCGTGACCATTTTCTTTGCAATACCGCTTAGACCTTGATAGGCGTGTTCGCCGTCTGCTCCACGATACGGATAGACTTGATACAAGATGCGCTTGGTCACGCCTGTGACCGCAAAGAACACAATGCCGAAAACAACAGGAAAATGGCTGGAACACGCGAGTCTTGCAGCAGCAATTTTCGGGACTCCGACATTACCTTGTTTCCAGAGCAGCAGGAATGCCATCACCAGGGCGAAGTAGAGGAGAATCAGGCAGGTTCCGGTTTCACGAATAAAGAGAAGAAGCACAATGCTGATGATGAAGTCGGCATAGAGCATCCAGATGTAAGCCTTGTGCTTGCGGTTTTGCATGGCTTCCCAAGTGAAGTGCGCAGTAAGGACCAGCTTGATTTTTGTCAGCTCCGGAACTTGAAATGTGAAAACGCCAAAGCCAATGGAAGCGTCGCCTTTGTTGGTGCGGAAAAGCAGGTACAACAAAAGCAGCAGACCGTTTCCGGCAACGATAAAAACTAGAAGGAAGAGGATAGGATGGCAGTCGCAGCTCGTTTGGATTTTTTCCCACGAGAGAAACTTGCAGAGCAAAGCGCCCAGCACAATTCCCAGCACCGCAGAAAAAAGCGTCGCTGTCAGCCCGCGGATGGACGAGATATGTCCCGCCAAAAACCGGAGGAGAATGCCGATCTCATAGAACATGCTGGCAGCCTCAATGGGGAAGCGCACGTGGGTATCCCTGTCAAAGTCGTAGCGCAGCATGACTGCAATTTTGAGTGCGGCAATACCGAACAAAACCAAAATGACGGAGTTCGGAATGATCGGCGAGAACGCCGCCAGAATGGAAAGGAATATTTCAATGCTGGCTAGACGCACGATGGATAAGAGTGTCAAATTTTTTCACCTCGGATACAAAAAATTGCAGGAAGAAACATTTTTCTCCATGGTTTTATCTTACACCATGGGAGTTTCGGAAATCATGAGGAGTTCAAAAAACAGCGTTGGAAATGCTTGACATTTCGGAAAAAACAGGTATAATGAGTCACATAAGGACTTGCTTCGTGTCTTTTCTCGTGGTACCGAGAAAAAGAGATAAGGCGAGATTGAAAAACATGCATGATACTTTGAAAGGATGGCAATTGCAATGAAAAAATTATTCATTTCCTACAGCTACGAAGATGTTGTTTTCGTGAAAAAATTCACCTTGCTTCTGTCGCTCTATGGCTTTGACGTATGGATGGATGAGAAGAACATCTCGAATGGAGAATATTATACCTCCAAGATTTTGAAGGGGATTCATGAGTCAGATGCCTATCTGGTGTTTCTGTCCAAGAACTCTGTAAATTCGAAATGGGTTGATGCAGAGATTGATTTTGCGCTGAAAGAAAAAATTGAAAAGAACCGGCTGACAGTGGTGCCGGTTTTGATGGAAGATGTTGAGATTCCGGTTCCGCTGTCGAATCTGGACTGTCTGGATGCAAGATTTTCAATGCAGGAAGCTGTTGCAGACTTTGCAAATCAATGCAAAGCTTCGCTGGGAAAGCGGCCGGAAAATGCCAACGGCATTCTTGTATCCAGCGTTTCGTTTGCCATTTCCGAGAAAACTTCTGTGGAAGTCGGGCCGTTTCAGGAAGCTATGACGATGTCCGACCTGGAAGAAGATCGCAATCGCATTTTGCAGGAGCTTCGAAAGAAGTCCTATGGGATTCTGATGAACTTCGTTTCGGTTGACCAGTTCGATTTTCAGTCTGAAACGCCGAAATTTTCCAACGGGCTGTATGCGGAAAACGTGACGAGAGAAGCCGGAAGTACTTCGGGGAGCATACGAGAGAGAGTCGTCGTAGAAACGGATGTATTTCGTCCAGACATGAATAAGGTGAATCGGCTGTTGAACGAGCGTTTGGATGTTCTGAGCATCAGTTCGGTTTGCTTTGGCTTTTCGGTTCCGACCAAAGAGGGAGAGAACATGCTGGATGTAGGAAAGCGCTGCATGCAGAAGCTACAGGACAAGTATATGATCTTGTCCTATGACCCCAATGAGGGCGCAAAGATCGAGCTGTCTGAGGACTTCTATCTGTTTTTTGCGATTTCGGAGGATGTGATAAGGATCAAACTGAGTACCAAGTACAACTGGCAGTTTGAAAAAAAGTACAGGGATTTTTCTGTATTTGAGTTCATTCACGAAATCCTTGCATAATAGATGCATTTTTTCTCGCCCAAAAGCTTCTTTACTCTATTATAGCATAGAATGATATATATTATATGCTGAAAATAAGCCGGGATTCAACGGCTCTTGCATTAATTTTTTGGCAATAATTAAAGTTGAATTTCCAATGCTTCTCTTTTAGCGAAAGATATGATATCATAAGAACAAAAGCCAAGGAGGAAGTTCCATGACCATCTATGAAGTTCCCGAGTGCAGCGATTCTCTGCTGCAAACCATTCTCACCATTTGGGAGGCATCTGTCCGTGCCACGCACCATTTCCTGTCCGATGCAGAAATCGTCCGGATCAGGGAATATGTTCCGCAAGCCGTTCGTGCCGTAGAACATCTGGTTTTGGCAGAAGATGCATCCGGCACGGCCGTTGCATTTCTGGGTGCTGAGGGGCATCGGCTGGAGATGCTGTTTCTCTCCCCGTCCGAACGGGGGAAAGGCATTGGCAGACAGCTGCTGCAATGCGGAGTCCAGCATTACGGAATCCGAGAAGTTACCGTCAACGAACAGAATCCGCAGGAGCGGGATTCTATGAGCACTTGGGCTTTGAAACCTACCGGCGAACGGACTGCGATGAAAACGGCGATCCTTACCCGCTGTTGTACATGAAACTGGTTCGGTAAGAATACCGAAAAAAACAGGAGAGCTTGTTAAAGCTCTCCTGTTTTTGGTTGTATTGTAGAAAGATGGCGTATATCATGCAAGGATTTTGTAGAGGAAATCCGATACAGTATTTCTCCAAACCACCTTTGTCAATCAAAAACAGCTCCGAAATATTTAAAAAATTCGGGAACTATTATGGAATCCCCTTTCCTTCCGATTGTGATAAAATAAGTTTGGGAGGTGAGAGAAAATGCTTATGAATGGTGAGATATTGACCGGTTTGAGCGATCTGAAGCGCTGCTTTTCCATTGACGAGCTTCTGTACAGCTATGGCAACGGTGAACTGGAGATCTTTCTGGAAAAAATCGGGGAACATCAAAAAGCAGCGCAGATTCGGGAGATTCCCGAAAATAATGCGCTGCTTCTAGTTCGGCTTTATGATATTTTTGACTTGCCCTATGAAGACTCGGAGGAAAAGATCAGGAGGAATTTCGCATCAGAGCAGTGATCTCCTCCACGATGTGTGCAATCTGGTTCATTTGCGCTTTGGAAAGTCCGTTCATTGCGGAGCAAATTCGATAAAGCGCATCAGATTCAGAGGGCTCTGTGTCTGCGCTGATATCGATCAGCTTGCTGAGCGGAATTTTAAGTCCGTTTGCGATTTTTCCCAGCGTTTCAATGGTCGGACATTTTTCCCCGCGTTCAACTTTTCCGATATAAGCGGGATGGATTTCGGAGGCAAATGCCAGCTCCTCTTGGCTGAGGTCCTGCTTGGTGCGGAATTGACGGATTCGTTCTCCCACGACGACGGAGAGATTGGTTCTGTTTTTCACGATGACTACCTCTCTTTCTGCGCTGAGAGCCTGCTTTGGATTTTGGGTAACACAAATTGTCAAGACACGAAAGGGATGATACTTTTTATTTTATCGGTATTTTTTTGTCGAATCAAGTCTATATAGGGATAAAATAATATTCCTTATAACCATTATCATCAGAAAGAAATGGCGGGAAACTCTGAATTTTCCGCTTAATCTTTACAATCAAGCGTTTGAATAAAAGCAGATTAAGCGGAAGATCTGACAGATAAAGTCTATATAGAGATTGAAAATATAATCTCTATAGCTATTGACATTAGAAAGAAATGGTGATAAAATAAAAGAAAGGTCTGATTTTTGGAATTTCTATGAAAAAGGAGAAGAATCATCATGTTTTGTAAGAACTGCGGAAAAGAATTGCAGGAAAATGCAAAGTTTTGTGCGGGGTGTGGCACAGTGGTTGGCAGCGGGGCGAATCCCACGGCGCAGGCACCGGCTACACCGGAAGCGCAGCCGGTATCCGCTCCCGCCGCAAGTGCAGACGGCACAGACACAGCTGCGGACGGAATTGTGGGGAAGTCCTATGTGTTTGACTACTACTTCCTGTTCAATTTTGGACGAGCCAGATTGAGCCGTGTGGGCGTTGGGTTTGATACGGACAACCTGCTGTATGCCAAGGGACTGAAAAAATTGCAGATCCCGTACTCCATTGTGCGGGAGATCAGGGATGAGAATAAGACCAGCAAGTACATGATCTTTTCGCTGATCGTTGCGGTGGTTCTTGGCATCCTCTGTGCTCTTGGCGAACTGATCCCCGTGACAGTAGTATGTGCAGTTTTTGCGGTACTTGTTTTCTTGAAGCGGAAAATGCGTGTGGTGACGATTGTCACCTCCGACGAAAACAAGGAGTTCAAGATTCCTGTGCTCCCGAAAAATGCGGAGATCGACCAGTTTATCGGGGAACTGAAGCGCAAATCCGGATGCAATGGATGAAAATGAAATAGAGGAGGATGTTATTATGTTTTGCACCAATTGTGGGAATGAGATGTCAGAGGAAGAGCAGTTTTGTCCGAATTGCGGCGCACCGCAAGAGACAGCAGCATCGCAGCCGCCGCAGCCGCCAGTACCGCCGGTACAGGGGATAGGAATGCCGCAGGGGACTGTGCCGTATCAGAACGGTGCAGCAGTCGCTGTAAAGAAGAAAAATAAGATGCTGCCGCTGATTATCATAGGCTCGGTAGTTGGCGGAATTATCATTCTTGTGGTGATTATTTGCATTGTCGCAGCATTGCGCTCCGACGACTTTTCCATTGATACAGTGAAAGATGGAACACTGATGGATTTTGATGAGGGCGCAACGATTGGAGAAGCGTTTGACGATGCATACCACGACGGCTCGTGGTATTATGATGAAGACAATGACACAGACGAGAAATACGTGGTTTTCGACGGATATTTCTACTCGGAGGATGATGATGAGATCGAGGTTAGGATTGGATTTCGGCACGATCCGGATGTGCATGATAGCAACGAGTTCGAAGTCTTTGCTGTTGAGCTGGAAGATGATTACGGAGATGAGGCAGACGTTTCGGACGATATGGAGGGATTTTTCAATTACATTTTCGATGGTGATTCATTTGAATGGTATTGGAACTGATTGCACTTGAGCGCCTGTCTCATATTTTCATTTTCTCTCAAAAATCTGATGGTGCAATCTGCACACGTCTGGATATTGAGAACCTGTCTTCACAAGAAATATATGTGGATTTTCGAGCACAATTTTGTTGCAGACAAGGCAAAAATACGCAGGCGGGCTGTCGCCCGGCAAGTATTTTTCACGCAGTATGCAGCAAAATTTGCCGAAAAGACACGTGTATCCGCTTGTGAAGACTGGTTCTGAATAAGCTCTGAAATCGTGAGCGTAAAGGAGAATAGATATGGTTTGTAAAAACTGCGGAAAAGAACTCAAAGACGATGCGAAATTTTGCGATCAGTGCGGTACAAAGGTAACAGAGGCTGATTCTCCGGAGCAAATGCCGGAGAACAGTGAGAGCACAGCGCCTGCCGAAGCAGCGGTAACAGCAGAAGAAACCGCTGCAGCGCCGACCGGTGCCAAAGCCAAAAACAAAAAGGCTCTGCTGATCGTGGTGATCGCTGCTGTGCTGGTGGCAGCTGGAATATTCACCGGCTTGTACATGACCCATGTGATCTGTTTTCACAAGTGGCAGGATGCCACCTGTACCGAACCAAAGACGTGCACGGTCTGCGGAAAAATTGAGGGCGAAGCACTGGGGCACGATGCGTCAGAGGTGACCTGCACCGAAGATTCCGTGTGCCGGAGATGCGGCGAAGTTCTGGAAAAGGCGGCTGGACACCAGTGGGTCGAGGCGACGTGCCAGAAGCCTAAGACCTGTTCCGTTTGCGGTGCAACAGAGGGCGAAGTGGCAGAGCACCAGTGGAAGGATGCCACCTGCACGGAATCCAAGACCTGTTCCGTCTGCGGTGCAACGGAGGGAAAACCCGCAGGGCACCAGTGGAAAGATGCCACCTGTACGGAACCGAAAACCTGCACCGTTTGCGGTGTTACTGATGGAAAGGCACTGGGACATGACTGGAAGGAAGCCACGCTGTCCGCACCGAAGACCTGTGCAAGATGCGGGGAGACTTCCGGCGAAAAGCTGAAGCTGACTTCGCTGGATACACCGTCGATTTATACAGTAGTCAAGGAAGTTCCGGTTTCTCTGAGCGGAATGGGAAAAGAAATGTATTCCGGAACGCACAGCTGCGACGTGGTCTGCTGGGATGCAATTCCCAACGCCGATGGCTATGAGGTGTCCTATGTCAAACATTATGGATATGAGTCACTGGGAACAGCGACAGTATCGAACGAAATGCAGAGGGTCGGAACGAATACCTTTGTCTTTGGCAATTTGACGGCACACAGTGAGAACGAGTACAGTTCAACACAGCTGGAACATCTGGCAGTCAGAGCATATGCCAATACCGACGACGGCGTGATCTACAGCGAGTGGAGCAATGAGATCACAGCGATATGGGAGTAAGAGTCCGCTTTCAAAAGCGTGAGAATCGAAAAGGAGCGTTGCAATGTTTTGCACAAATTGCGGAAGACAGATAGACGACACGGCGAAGTTCTGTGACTACTGCGGAACGCCCGTCAGTGACACAGACGATGCCGCACCGGCGCAGGATCGCATCAGCACCAGCCCGGCTGCACCACAGATCACTGTACCAGCCAGTAAACCGGCTGGCAGCGGAAAGGTGGTCACGAAGCGCTATCACAAGCCGGCAATCATTGTCATTGTGATAATTGCTGTGGTGGCAGCTGCTGTGATTGCGATTGTTGCAGGGCTGGAAAGCCACTGGAACAAAAAGGGTGACCGTGCCATTGAAACAGTTCAGAATTCTTATTTTGAATTTCTGCCGGACATCACAGTGGGCAACCTGATTACAGCATATTACGGCGAAGATTACTGGACTTACAATTCCGACGATGTGGTGGAATTTTTCGGAACGAACCAGAAGGACAATACCGGTCTGTCCATCCAGTTCCAGCAGAAAGACGACCACACGGTTTCCGTGCCTTATCGGATGTTCCGTAAGGCGGATGAGGCCTCCCAAAAAATCAGCGAGGAGGAGTTCGAGTCGTACATGATCGGTCTGTACGACCAGCTGGACGGCAGCACTGCCAAGGCAGATACCACAGAGGCAGTGACGAAAACCACTGCTGCAAAGGAAACCGCCGCCCAGCAAACAACCACCAAGGCGACCACCACGGAAGTGGCGAAGTCCAAGAACTATATGGCGTATATGGATACGATTGAGTTGTATGGCGGACTTGCAGATATCGCAAAAAACGACTATCAGGAGAGTGTCGCACATCGGGAATACTATCTCTATGACATCGATCAGGATGGAACGCAGGAGCTGCTGATTCGGTTTGGCGGAAGCGAAGCGGATACAGAAACGATGGTGTTCACTTTGGACGAAGATGGAACCATTCTTGATTTGGGCAGCTTCGCCAGCGGAAACACCACGCTGTATCAAAAGGACGGCAAACTCTATAGCAGCTATGCCCAGATGGGACAGCAAGTTGTGTCGGAAATTCAGATTGTCGGCGGTTCTGTTACACAGGAAAAAGTGATGGAACAGTCTTATAGTGGTGAGGAACGGAGGTATGGCGCAAAATTCAAGGGTTGTGATCTCTCCGACACCATCAAGGTGGATCTGCTGCTGCCCTATGATATAGAGATGCCGTGTATCGTTGAAGCAAATGTGAATACCTATCTGCTGTCCGGTCAGGACGGCGTGGAAACACGGCTGTATGTGGATGGAGATTTCGCAAATGTGATGGTCACGAAATTCTCTCTGGAGGACGACAGCGTCACGAATGTGATTGGAACTTACAGCAAGGCAGAGTGTCAGGATTCTGTCAATCTGAAATTTGACCCTTACCAAAATCCGAAGAGCTATCTGTTTCTGATTCCCGTAGCAGCCGATGGAACAGTTGGCCACGGTGTTATCCGTGAGATTCAGCAGGAGACCAGCGGAACCGTCCAGAGCGGCGGCTATGCTGTCAGCATCCCCGACCAGAAAGGACAGATCAATTGCCATGGCGGGGGTGTTCCGGGCTACACCACTGATTACATCGTCAATGGCGGTGCATGCGAAACGGTGAGAAAGAGTCTCGGCGACACATGGCACGTCACGGCGAAAAACAAGTGCACCAATTATGGAACCACATGGTATGAACTGTGGGATACGGATGACAACGATTACTATGGCTGGGTGGATTCCAATAACATCGATTTCTATTGATGGGATTTCCTCATGACCCGTGAAAAAAGAGCACACCAGTAATGGTGTGCTCTTTTGCGTCAGATATGGGGATATGTCTGTGAAGATGCTTCTCATGCGCCGTTCAGAGCTTGTGTTCATAGGAAATATATGCGGATTTTCGAGCAAATTTTTTTGCAGACAAGGCAAAAATTTGCAGG
>ENA-UEPJ01003320-UEPJ01003320.1-human-gut-metagenome-genome-assembly--contig:-NODE-3320-length-14552-cov-6.846701_pt1 | contig 14552 bp, 9 predicted proteins | sample MGYA00242890_ERZ507896 | MGnify/ENA primary metagenome ERZ507896 (study PRJEB26167, sample SAMN06115508) | human gut metagenome | host: Homo sapiens | place: China:Qinghai | collected 2015-08-20... | reverse complement strand
GTTATTTCATTGAAAATGAGATTATAAAGAAACTAAAGTTTGAGGGCAGGTAGCCCAACAAGATCAACGTCAATGATGGATACGAAAATCCCGCTAAAATGAAAGGTTTAGCGGGATTTTTGTTTTTTGCGGTATACTTTCATAGCTGGTAAGGCTCAAAAAAAAGAGTCTTCCAAAATGAATGGAAAACTCTTTTTACATCAGCACCGTTTAGGTGATGTTTTTCTGCATCTATGATGGGATACCTATTGTGTCTGTGTTATGACATTTGGCTGCTACCAACCCGGATTCTGAACAAGTTTGTTCGACTTCTGAATCTCGTTTAACGGGATAGGATAGAGGTACATGCGTCTTTCAAAAATACGGGTTTCAAATGCGGTACGCTCCATAAAGTCCTCCAGGTTATCGGCATTCATATTCATACCATGTACCGGTCCGCCTTGCTTATATCCTTCTTCATCGGCACACATCCAGCGACGGACGTCGAAATAGCGTTGTCCTTCGGCGAATAGTTCGATCCGGCGTTCTTTGCGGATGGCTTCTTCCTGTAAGGCTTGGTTGCCTTTTATTTCAGGCTTGATGTCCTTTAGTAAAGGGATACCTGCTCGGTAGCGGACACTGTCGATATGTGCAATGATACGTTCATCCGAAGGATTTACATGGTTCAACGCTTCGGCATATAATAAATAGAAGTCGGCGAGACGGAACAACATTCCTGCTCTGTATTTTGATTTGGCATTACTTCCTTGGTTTAAAAGATCACGGTTCATTCCCTTGTAAAGCAGATAGCCGGAGTAGCTCATATCCGCTTTGGAGTTATCGTCTCCGCTGCCTTTATAGAAATAAATCTGTTTCGTTGTTTTTTGCCATGTCTTGCCGGAGTAAGTTATGGCCTGATAAAAACGTGGTTCGCGATTCTTATACATATTAGGAATGCCGTCTTCGCCAATGCCTTCTTCTGAATAAAGTCCTGACTCGTGAATACTCTTGCCGTCATTCATGTAGAAATCGTCAATGGCTTCCTGCAATACACCTACACAACCGAATCCGCTATATATCGCACGTGGAGTGCATCTGCGTTCTCTTCCTTCTCCACCTACATCGCCCCATGAATTCTTGCTGGTTTGCCAGATAGCTTCCGGGTTGTTCAAACTTACCTGAAAGAGTTGGTATAGAGATTCTTCTGCATTCAACTCTCCATCTTTATCTTTTTCTTTATAAAGGTGATAGTGAGTTTTTGCATAATCAATGAAGCGCTGCAACGCGTTTAAGGCAGTTTGCCATTTTTTGTCATCTTTCGCAGGAAACAGTTGTTTGTCCTGATTATCCCTCAATGCGATTGCTTCCGAATATCCTCCGTTAAGTAAGGGGCTTGCGGCATACACGTGGAGTTTTGCCAGAATAGCCAATGCTGCCCCTTTGGTAGGTGCTGCGCTTCGGTTCTCGTTTGGAGTCCCGTCATCGTTCACTTCCTTTTCAGGCAGTTCATTGTAGCATTCATTGAGTTCGGAATCGATGAATTGCACTACTTCGTCGACAGAGTTCCGGTAATAGTCCAGATCACTTGCGGACGGTTCCGATATTTCTGTCATAATGGGGATAGGACCATACAATTCAAATAACAAGTAGTGATAGTAAGCACGTAGGAAACGAGCTTCGTTTTTCAATCTTGCCAATTCGTCTTCGTCAATGTAATCCGTAACGTCACCTTGCTGTGGGATCGTATGCGAGTATGCCAGAAATTCGTTTGCCTGACGGATTTGTTTGTAAAGACTCCAGCGCGATAAATCCGCCGATCCGGCATGGTAACCTACTGTCGGAATTGTCTTGACATTATTTTGTGCACTTTTTAACTCGTCGGAAACTGCCGGCCAGGGATTATCCAATCCCGTCAAGGCTGCATAAGAACTGGTTATAATAATGTTTGATACATCCGGAATTCCGGAATATATATATCGGTGGAAGCGACGGGCATAACCGGTATTATTGAATACTTCTTCCATGCTTAATTCTGCCGCCAGGTCGTCCGATACATCCAGATAATCGCTGCAACCCGAAAAGAATATCGTGCTTAGTCCTACGGCCACTATGATTGATAGTTTTTTCAATGTCTTCATATATATAATGTATTATATGTATTATTAGAAAGTAAAGTCAAGACCGAATGTGAAAGTCCGGCTCAGTGGATATGAGAAGCCGCCGTTGGTGTTTCCAAGTTCCGGGTCCCACATTTTGATATCATCCCATACACAAAGATTGTTTCCTTGCAGATAAACACGCAAAGCTTGTATACCGATTTTTTTCAGTGTTTTCTCCTTGAAGTTGTAACCGACTTCAATATTTTTCAGTCGCAGGAAACTGGCATTGCGCAGCCACCAAGTGCTGGCAGCTGTATTGTTGTCATAATTGGTAGAGTGCATGCGGGGGAACATTACATTTTGGCTTGGGTTCTGTTCCGTCCATCTGTTGGCTACTTCTGATCGTACGGCAGACTCTTCGACTCCCCATTGGAACGGGAAAAATGCTCCGTTCGAGCTGGCTCCTAATACGGTCGATGTATTTCCTGAACCTTGGAAGAAGATACCGACATAGGCTCCTTTCCATTCGGCATTGAGGCCGAAGCCATAAACTATTTCCGGAACGGAAGGATTTCCTACATCTTCCATCTGGTCATTGCTGTCGATCTTACCGTCTCCGTTCAGGTCTTTGTATTTGATATCTCCCGGACGTACTCCGCTTGACAGACCGGATACAACTCCCGGTTTCAGTTCATACTGGCGGTTCAGACCTTCACCTGTTATGTTGAAGTCGTCGGCGGTATAAAGTCCGTCAGCAATGTATAGTTTCCATGAGTTGAGGCGAGTTCCTTTCTTTTCGAGCCACGGATAAACTTGTGGTACCTGATCATATTCGAGGATTTCGTTGCGTGCAAATGTAAAGTTACCGCGTGCGCTCAGGTTAACTTCACCTACTTTATAATTGAGATTCAGACTTGCATCCACACCTTGGTTTTTCACGATACCGAAGTTTTGCCATGGCATTTGCTGGAAGCCTGTCACATTGGAAACGGTATTACGTTGCAATAGGATGTCCTTACGTTTGTTGTTGAAGTAGTCCACTTGCAGGTCAATGCGGTTGTCGAATAACCCCAAGTCGATACCGAAGTTGCGTTTGTCTTCGATTTCCCAGGAAAGAAACGGTGATTCGAACTGGGCTTCGGTAATTCCATTGCCTACTCCGCCTAATGCGCCGCTGTTGCTGAATCCGATATTATAGCCGCTATTATCCTGTTTCATGGTTCCACGATATAAGAAGCGGTTGCCGCCGGTATCGTCGTTACCGGTACGACCGATGGAGAATCTTAATTTCAATTTGCTTACTACCTTTTTCAAGGCTTCCGGATAATAATGTTCATTGCTGATATACCATGCCAAACCCATGGCGGGGAAGAAACCGAAGCGATAGCCTTTTGCAAAGGTTTCCGAACCGGTGTAGCCGAAGTTACCTTCTAAGAAATAGCGTCCGTCATATCCATAAGTTACACGACCTACCAAACCTTGCTTTCTATAAGGTAAAGCGTTATTGTGATACTGTGTTTCTTTTTGCATGTATAGGAACATGGCCCCTACATCGTGTTTCTCTGCAAATGTACGGTTGTAATTGAAGGCTGTTTCAAAGTAAATCTTCTTGTTTGAACTGTTACTCAGGTTTTCTGATAGTACATCGCTGCCTTCTACTACAGTCTTATATAACAGTTTGCCATTTTCGTCGCGTCCTGTGGCTAGATATTGTGTCGGTGTTTTGGTACGTTTGGCGATATATGACATGTCTGCGTCAAAGCTGATAAGTCCTTTCCATGTCAATCCCTTGGTCAGGAAGTCCAGCTTCTGGTCTACTTCCACTTTCGACTGGATGGAAGTTCTCCATTCTTTGGCGTATCCTGAGTTAACAAGCTGGTTGTACGGGTTAGAACGGTTGCCTGACGGACGGGGATGTCCGGCCACAGTCCCGTCGGAATAAACTGCCGGCATGATATAAGACGGAGTACGGCACATGGTAGTAAAAATAGTGCTGGTTCCTGTTCCCGGATAGTTGGTTTGCAGATATTGTCCGCTGAGGTCTACTTTTACTGTTGTGGTTTTAGTTGCGTCAAAGTCAATGTTGCTGCGCAGATTGTAGCGCTTCAATCCGATATTGTTATCATAGTCATTGCCGAAATCCTTGAATATACCATTTTCCTGATAGAAGGCGCCGGATACGAAGTAACGGGCACGTTCAGTTCCTCCTCTTACGTTTAGGGTATACCGCATATTGTAGGTATGGTTTCTTAACATGGTACCCAACCAGTCGGTGTCTGGATATAAATCACGGTCGGCTCCGGGACCGTATTTGGCTATCTCTTCGTCTGTGCGTATGCTGGCGGTTCCTTCGTTGTTCAATGCTTCGTTGTATAGGTTCAACGTTTCTACTGAGTTCATGAAAGTCGGCAGGCGTGTTGGCTCGAGAATAGTTCCTTCAGCTCGGAAAGAGATTTTAGGTTTCTGTGAATTTCCTCGTTTGGAAGTAATCAAGATAACTCCGTTTGCGCCTTCGGCTCCGTAAACGGCCGTGGCGGCAGCATCTTTCAGTAAGGTAAATGATTCAATTTCATCTGCTTCAATATCCTGCATTTGCCGGGGGACACCGTCGACTAATACAAGCGGATTGGTACCTCCTTTGAAAGAACTTTGTCCCCGAATCCAAAAGTCGGCATTGTCGTATCCCGGTTCTCCGGAACGTTGTACTGCGATCAATCCCGGTACTTGCCCTGCCAGATTATTGGTCATATTACGGCTGGAAGAAACGGACAACTCTTTGGGGCCGATGGCGTTGATGGAACTCACTACGCTGTTCTTCTTTTGTTTTCCGTAGCCGATAACAACCACGTCCTCCAGCATCTCTGTGCTCGGAAGCATTTTGATTGCTAATACCTTTTCTCCTTTATAAGTGATTTTTTGCTGTTCGTAACCCACATAAGAGAAAAGAAGTATATTGCCTTTTTGGGCTTTGATGGTGAAATTACCATCTACGTCAGTGATGGCGCCGACTGTGGTTCCTTCGATTTTTATCTGCACTCCGATCATCGGCTGCCCGTTTTCATCGACTACGAGTCCTGTCGGACTTTGTCCTTGTGCATAAATTGTGTCTATTCCTGCAAATAAGGCAAACAGAATGAAACACATTACTTTTAATATCTTATTCATAAATGTTTCTTTTAAGTAAGAATTAGAAAATAATTAAGGTTACTTGTCCGTGCCGTATACATATATTTCTGCCAGATGTCCTACAGACGAACCACTGCCCAGAGTGGGGATGTAAAGACGTATCCAGCGTGCGTCACATGCTTTTACGGGGACCATTTGCTCTGTTTTTATGCTACCGTCAAAGAAGTATTTTCCAATCAGGTTCCATGTTTCACCGTCATCTCCTGCATAAATCTCAAGATTCATAGAAGTAAGTGCATTTTGTCTGGCGATGAGTCCTAATTGGCTGACACTGTTTTCTTTGCCCATGTCGAGTATTATTTCATATGGTGGAGCTACTTCGCCTCCCTGCCATTTACTATGCCAGAAAGTGTTTATCTCTCCGTCAATCAAAGATATCGTCTGACCGTTGTGGGGGTAAGCGGCTGAAACTTCGCCTGTCTTTTCTTCCGTGTTGGCAGTCACTGTCCAGTGGTCACGGTTAATAGGGCCGCCTTGTTTGATTACGAAATAGTTGGCTACCGTTTCCTTGTCTATGTTGATGCTGGCGTCTCCTTGTCCGCTAAGTCCGCCAAGTGAAACCGGAAGAAGATAATTTCCGGGGGGAAGTGTTTCACCCAGCAGGCTAATAGCAGAGCCTCCCGTTGTCTTTCCCTTGGCGATAGTGACATCGGGAAGAGTGTAGAAGTCGGAAGGTAAAGGTATGTAATAGGTCGAATTTGCCGAATTGTAGTTGTCCACATAGTCTGCTCCTTTGGTTGCAAACGAGGTCGTCAGATCCCATTCGTTCTCAAAGCTTATCTCTGTGTCGAGATTCATTGGTGAAGTAGTCGTTCCTCCTTCAACGACGAAGTCTCCTCCGGTAGATGCAAGTCTGACGATGGCTTCTTTAACGATAAATCCGTAAAGCGTTGCCGTCCGGTCGGAGTTCATAGGAGTCCCTGTAGAGGATACCCGTAATGGAAGAACGTATTTAAGTTCATCAAAGCCGCACAGGTTGTAGATTTTGTGAGGATCATACACCAGACTGCCTCCTGTTACACGCCTGTCTCCGCCAGGAGAGACGGAATAGGTTGCATTTTCAATCGTATAGCATTCGGAAGGTAGTAATTGATAGGAAGTGCCGTCCGCATTATTCAGAGAATCCAACAGGGATTGTTCTACTGAAAAAGTAACTGTTCCTCCGGTATCTTCTAATCCTGCCTTGGCAATGGATAAATCAATCTTGTTGAGAGGGCCTAAATCATAAACTTCAATGGTGGAGAATCCACTTTGTGATGCTGAGAACATTCCCTTAGAACGTTCGTTATCAACATCTTCTACGCAGCTGGTAATGCATAAGAATGCCAGCAAGCATGGTGTTAGTTCAAAGCATTTTTTCATAAATTAACATTAGTTTTATTAAAGGTAAAAAGGGTAAAAACAAGTTGAAGTACTTGTGGGTACTCTTGGATTTGGAATACTTATTTCTTTCTCATAGGCATTAAAATTAGAAGTTAAAACTTTTATTTGCGTGCTGAACTATGCTGATTTAAAGTCAAAAAAATAATAGGTTCTATGTCTTAGTTCTGGTAGAACTATAATATAGTAGATGATAAGAGAGAATGAAATGTATATTGTTGATATTCAATGGATAATGTTGGGCTTTATAAAGGCGTAATAAGGAAATTACGACTCAGTTTCTACCCGTTGATTGATTAAATGAGAATTAGTAAGAAACTTATTTGTAATTTTAATCTGAAATATTATTGCTAAATAGTATGGCTTTTTCGAACTAATTAGTATATTTGCGCACGAATCGTTGATTTTTAGCAAAAAAGATGGTAAATCTATTGCTTAGCTAGATACGTTAATGTAGATACGAGCGGATTAACAGACTGTTTTTTATGCTAAGTTCTACCAGAACTTAGTTGAATTGTTCCTCTATTCCTTTTAATTGGTTGAATGCTTCGGTTAGACGGGCGAAAAACTCACTTTTTAAATATAAAGCATTTTGGCAGTCGTTTAATTACGGGTGTAAGGGAGAAAATATTTAGTTGCTATTTGGATAGTACACAGCGTGATAAAGGTTGCTATATTCTCAAAGAGTTCTCATGCCTTTGAGAAAAAATTCTCACCACACTGAGAAAAAATTCTCAATGCAATGAGAAAATTTTCTCAAAGGCATGAGTATTTTTTCTCAGTGCAGTGAGAATATAATGAAAGCTTCAATAAAAAAGCCAACTAAATCCATAATGGGTTAGTTGGCTTTTATATTAGAGGATTTATCCTTTGTTTCGGGAATATTTATTCTTCCGCTTTCAATGATTCATCGATAACCTTGATTTTCTGTAATACCAGTTCAAGGTCAGCTTTCAGTTTATCCACTTTTCGATTCAGTTCAGTCAGCAGGCTGCTACCTTTCTTGGAAGAAGAAGTAAGGAATCCCAAGTTATTTTCATAAGTCTGAAGTTCATTCTTCATATTCTCATAAATACGTACCAGTTTTTCCCGTTCTCTATATAAAGACTGAGAGCCTCCTCCTTGGATATTGCTGATGTTTGAACGGAAATTGCTTAATTTCTTGTTGGATGCACTGATGTTGAAACGGTCGAACAGTTGATCGATCAAGCCATGATATTGCTTATACAATTTGTCTTTCTCCTTGAACGGAACATGACCGATGGTATTCCACTCCTTCATCAGTTCGCGTACCAAAGTGCTGGCTTCGTCAGTATCCATGTTTTCATCGATTGAAGCTAATTTTTCAATCAACGCTTTCTTCTTCTCCATGTTCTCTATTTCTACAGAACGTTGTGAAGAAGTAGCCTTGTTTTTCTGGTCGAAGAAATAGTCACAAGCAGTGATGAAACGTTTCCATACGGCATCCGAGTATTTCTTGGCTACCGGACCGATTGTTTTCCACTCTTTCTGCAATTTGGTCAGCGCATCAGCAGTTGCTTTCCAGTCGGTGCTGTCCTTCAGTGCTTCTGCCTTTTCGCAAAGTGCTTTCTTCTTTTCCAGATTCTCGTTCATTCCTTCTTTCAGAGCCTTGAAGAATTCTCCTTTCTTTTTGAAGAAGTCATCGCAGGCATGACGGAAGCGTTCGAAGATCTTCACATTCATCTTTTGGGGAGCGAATCCGATTGTCTTCCATTTGTTTTGCAGAGCAATCACTTCCTGCGTCTTGTTCTCCCAAGCCGAGAATGTTTTCAGTTCATCATATTCAATTGCTTCTACAATTTCGCAAATGACAGTTTTTTGATCCAGATTGTGCTGTTCCGATTCTTTCAGCGCTTCGAAATGTTGCTGGTGACGGCGGTTTACAGCCGTAGAAGCAGCCTTGAAACGGTTCCAGATTTCGTCACGCAGTTCTTTAGCTACCGGACCCGTATCACGAAATTCCTGATGCAGCTTCTGAAGTTGGTGGAAAGCGGAAACTACATCTTCTTCGTCAGCAAGCTTTTCGGCTGCTTCGCAAAGATGAGTCTTGATCTCCAGATTCTTTTTGAAGTCGTATTCACGAAATTCGTTGTTCAGTTTCAGCAGATCATAGAATTTCTCTACGTACAGTTGGTAATTCTTCCAAAGTTCATTCACCTTGCCCTGCGGAACCAGTTTGGTTTCGTTCCATTGCTGTTGCAGCTTTTTGAACTCCGTATAAGATTTGTTGGCATCATCACCCGATTCTACCAGTTCTTTAAGTTCTTCGATAATGGAAAGCTTGACTTGCAGATTTTCTTCTTTCTGACGTTCCTGTTCGGCTACAAGTTGACTTCTTTTCTCTTTGATCGATCCCATGAGGCGTTTGAATTCCTCTTCTGTCGGATCATCCTTCGGAGTGAAGTCTTCGGCAACGCCTCCGTTGTCGATAAATTGCTTTTTAGCAGCTTCTAACTCGGCGTTGTGTAACTTGTAGAATGATTGTTTTAGATTGTCAATTTCCTGCTTGTTTGCGTTTTCCGAGTCTTGCGCAAGCTCTTTCAATCGGTTCAGTACGTCTTCCTTTGTGGCAGGTTTAGGTGCTGCTTCAGTCTGAACTTCGGCAGTAACTTCTTCAGTAACTTTTTCGGTACCTTCTTCAGTCGGAGTCTCTGTAATGGCTTCAGAAACCTCAACTGTTTTCTTTTCTTCTTCTAACTCCCCTTGGTTCAAGGGAAGATTAGTGTCATGAGCGTCCATCATTGTATATTAGTTTTGGGTCACAAAATAATGAAATAAAACGATTACTTCATACTCTTTTGCTTATTTTTTTTTGATTATCGCATTTTTATGATAATAAAACAGTAATTCCCATGTACAGCATCATACCGATTATGTCATTTGTGATGGCTATAAACGGACCTGTTGCGATGGCGGGATCTATTTTTAGTTTCTCCAGTGTCATCGGGACCAGTGTGCCGAAGATGGAGGCGAACATCACAACGGCAAACAGGCTGATGGATACGGAATAAGTAACCGTAGCCGTCGCACCGAACCGGATAAAGTTGTAGGTATATACCAGCAGGGAGATGATGGTAGCATTGATTAAGGCTACTACCGCTTCCTTGGTCACTTGCTTGAAAGTGTTTTTGGCGTCCAGCGAACTGTTGGCAAGCCCTTGTACGATGATAGCGGAAGACTGTGTACCGACGTTTCCTCCCGTACCGCCAATCAGCGGAATGTATAATGCCATTTCGGGGTGTGCGGCAAAGGTTGCGTCGAAATTTCCCAATATCATGGAGTTTCCGATACCTCCGATCATGCCGATCAGTAGCCAAGGCAGTCGGGCTGTGGTCTGTCTTAGTACGTTGTCATCGGTTTCTACGTCCTGCGAAAGACCGGATGCCAACTGGTAATCACGTTCCGACTGTTCACGAACTTCGTCCATGACGTCGTCGACGGTGATCTGTCCTATCAGTCGGCCGATGCTATCCACCACGGGGATGGCAACAAGGTCATACTTTTCGATGGTTTGCGCCACTTCATCGATGGAAGTGTCTACGTGTACGGAGATCGGGTCTTTCTGCATCACGTGTTTCACTTTGGAGACAGAAGGGGAGGTGATCATCTTCTTGAGCGGGAAGATTCCCCTCAGGCGTTCATCGTCGTCAATGACATATACATAATATATTTCGTCCAGTTCTTCGGCTTGCTGACGCATTTCCTTCAGACATTCGGGCATACTCCAGTTCTCGTTCACGACTACCATTTCGGTGCCCATCAGACCACCGGCGGTGTTTTCGTCATATTTCAAGAGGTCCACGATGTCTCCTGCCTGTTCGATGTCTTCGATGTGCGAAAGAATTTCTTCCTGCTTGTCTTCGTCGAGGTCACGCATCAGGTCTACGGCATCATCCGTGTCCATGTAGTCCACAAAGCGCTTGGCGATTGTTTCCGAAGGGATCATTTCGAGGAACTCTTTACGAACGTCCTCATCCATTTCGACGAGTACGTCGGCCGCGGTTTCATTGTTGAGCAGGCGGTAGACAAACCGGGCTTCTTCCGGGTTCAGGTCATCACACAATTCAGCGATGTCGGCGGGATGAAGGTCGACAAGAAGTTCTTTAACCTTATCGGCATCTTTTTGCTCGATAAGGTGTTTTACGTTGTCAATGTATTCCTCGTTCATCTTTTTGTTTACGATTAAACGTTTTACAAATTACGGGTTTCGCTCACTATCGGTCAGTTACCGGATGCGGTGGCTGTTTTCAGCGCTTCTTCCACCTGGTTGGTCAGACTGATGAATTCTTCCACCGACAGTTGTTCCGGGCGCTTGTTAAATAATGCATCCTCCGTCAGCGGACAGTCTTTGCCTAAAATCGGCTTGATAGAGTTGCGTAATGTTTTGCGCCGTTGGTTGAAGGTGGTCTTCACCACTTGTTTGAACAGTTTTTCGTCGCATCCCAGTTCCTTGGTATCATTGCGGGTCATGCGGATGACGGCGCTTTTCACTTTTGGGGGCGGGTTGAAAACATGTTCGCTGACGGTAAAGAGATATTCTACTTTATACCATGCCTGTATCAGTACGCTCAGGATGCCGTAGGTTTTGCTGCCCGGTCCGGCAGCGATACGTTCGGCTACTTCTTTCTGTATCATTCCGGTACAGCAAGGGATGATGTCCTTGTTTTCCAGCATCTTGAAAAATATCTGGCTGGAGATGTTGTACGGGTAATTACCGGTCAGTACGAAAGGCTTTCCGTCGAACAACCGGTGAAGGTTCATTTTCAGAAAATCGTCTTCGATAATGTGATCTTCCAGTGACGGATAGGCTTCACGGAGATAGGCAACCGATTCGTAGTCTACTTCAACGACTTTTACCAACCGGTCTTTTTTTACCAGAAACTGGGTCAATACTCCCATACCCGGTCCTACCTCCAATACAGGCAGTTCGGGGAAGGTGTCGACTGTATCGGCAATATCCTGCGCTACTTTCAGATCTTTCAGAAAGTGCTGTCCGAGAAACTTTTTAGGCTTTACTAATTTCATTTACCAACTAAATAATTACTTTTGCAGCCGACAAAGGTAATTCTTTTAAATGAAGAATGAAGAATTAAGGATGAAGAAACTACTAAAAAAGACGCTGAAGCTGATATTACCGATTGTTTTAGGCGGCTTTATTCTATACTGGGTTTATCGCGACTTTGATTTCAGCAGGGTCGGCGAGGTATTACGGCATGGTACGAACTGGTGGTGGATGCTTTTTTCGCTCTTGTTCGGGGTGCTTGCTCAGGTATTTCGCGGGTGGCGGTGGCGGCAGACGCTGGAGCCGCTGGATGCTTTCCCCAGAAGAAGCGACTGTGTGAATGCCATCTTTATTTCTTATGCCGCCAGCTTGGTCGTTCCCCGGATAGGGGAGGTGAGTCGTTGCGGGGTGTTGGCGAAGTATGATAATGTCTCGTTTGCCAAATCGCTGGGGACAGTGGTGACGGAGCGACTGGTAGATACATTGACCATTTTTCTGATTACCGGCATTACTGTATTGCTGCAAATGCCGGTGTTTGTCACTTTCCTTGAAAATACGGGGACCAAGATACCTTCTTTTGCTTATCTTTTGACTTCGGTATGGTTTTATATCGTCTTGTTTTGTTTTATCGGGGTGGTGGTGCTTCTTTATTATTTAAGGAAAACGCTGTTTTTCTATGAACGGGTGAAAGGCTTTGTGTTGAATATTTGGGAAGGAATCATGTCTTTGAAAGGAGTACGCAATATTCCTTTGTTCATATTTTATACATTGGCCATCTGGGCTTGTTATTTTTTTCATTTCTATTTTACGTTCTATTGTTTTGCATTCACTGCTCATTTGGGCATTCTTGCGGCACTGGTAATGTTTGTCGGCGGTACGTTTGCTGTTATTGTACCGACTCCCAACGGGGCAGGACCGTGGCATTTTGCTATCATGGAGATGATGATGCTTTACGGAGTAAATGTGACGGATGCCGGAATATTTGCTCTAATTGTGCATGGTATTCAAACTTTTTTGGTAGTTTTGTTGGGTGTATATGGTTTGGCGGATTTGCCGTTTACCAATAGACAGCGAAAGTAATCACTTAATAAAAATAGATTTGTTATGAGTACTATTCTTTCTTTAGCTCCACAGAATGTGTGGAAGCATTTTTATTCGTTGACTCAGATTCCCCGTCCGTCCGGACACATGGAGAAAGTGACTGAATTTCTGATTAACTTCGGAAAAGGCTTGGGACTGGAATCTTTCGTAGACGAAGCGGGTAATGTGATTATCCGTAAACCGGCAACTCCGGGCATGGAAAACCGGAAAGGTGTAATTCTTCAGGCACACATGGATATGGTTCCTCAGAAGAATAATGATACGGTTCATGATTTTGAAAAAGATCCTATCGAAACTTATATAGACGGTGACTGGGTAAAAGCCAAAGGTACTACGCTGGGTGCTGATAACGGACTGGGTGTAGCTGCTATCATGGCTGTACTGGAAGCGAATGATCTGAAACACGGTCCGCTGGAAGCATTGATCACTAAAGATGAAGAAACCGGAATGTACGGTGCATTCGGCTTGAAACCGGGTACGGTAAACGGAGAAATCCTGCTGAATCTTGACTCTGAGGACGAAGGCGAACTGTATATCGGTTGTGCCGGCGGTATGGATGTGACTGCTACGCTGGAATATAAGGAAGTAGCTCCCGAAGAAGGCGACGTCGCTGTTAAAGTAAGTCTGAAAGGTTTGCGTGGTGGACACTCTGGATTGGAAATCAATGAAGGGCGCGCCAATGCCAATAAGCTGTTGGTACGTTTCGTGCGTGAAGCGGTTGCCAGCTATGAAGCCCGCCTGGTAAGCTGGGACGGTGGTAATATGCGCAATGCGATTCCTCGTGAGGCATGTGCGGTACTTGCCATTCCTGCTGAAAACGAAGAGGAACTGCTGGGCTTGGTGAAATATTGCGAAGACTTGTTCAATGAAGAGTTCTCTGCAATCGAAACTCCGATCAGCTTTACGGCAGAACGTGTGGAACTTCCTGCCGGTGAAGTGCCCGAAGAAATTCAGGATAATCTGATTGATGCCATCTTTGCTTGTCAGAATGGTGTGACCCGTATGATTCCGACCGTTCCCGATACGGTGGAAACATCTTCTAATCTGGCTATCATTACGATTGGCGGTGGTAAGGCTGAGATTAAGATTCTGGCCCGTAGCTCCAGCGATAGTATGAAAGAGTATCTGACTACCAGTCTTGAGTCTTGCTTCTCTATGGCAGGCATGAAGGTAGAAATGACTGGCGGCTATTCAGGATGGCAGCCGAACGTTGAATCACCTATTTTGCATGCGATGAAGGAATCTTATAAACAGCAGTTTGGAGTAGAACCCGCAGTGAAAGTAATTCATGCAGGTTTGGAATGTGGAATCCTGCTGCAGAAACTGCCAAATCTTGACATTGTTTCGATGGGACCGGAGATTCAGGACATTCATACGGTGAAGGAAAAACTTTCCATCTCATCGGCAAAACGGAATTATGATTATCTGCTGGATGTACTGGCAGCATTGGCAGAATTAGTATAGGAGAGCGATATCTCCGGATTGGAGAGACTATGGAGAAATTTGAGATTTTAGGAAAAGATCTTGCGTATCATGGTACAATCATAGATTTTTATAAATTGAAGCTGCGGACTCCGGCGGGACATGAAGTTTCCTGGGATCACATCGAACACAAAGGGGCTTCGGCGGTGCTTCCGATCGATGACGAGGGAAAAGTGCTTACGGTGACGCAGTACCGTGGTGCGATTGATGATATTATGATCGAGATGACGACCAGCTAAAGGAACTCAACAAGCAGAACGAGAACGCATTGAAGAACCTTATCACCACCCCGGCGGTGAAAT
>ENA-UEPJ01003317-UEPJ01003317.1-human-gut-metagenome-genome-assembly--contig:-NODE-3317-length-14560-cov-5.262169_pt1 | contig 14560 bp, 10 predicted proteins | sample MGYA00242890_ERZ507896 | MGnify/ENA primary metagenome ERZ507896 (study PRJEB26167, sample SAMN06115508) | human gut metagenome | host: Homo sapiens | place: China:Qinghai | collected 2015-08-20... | reverse complement strand
TTGCGTCCGGATTTCAAGCGATTCTTATTTATTCTCTTTTCTTACCGCAGTTACTGCAGTAATCATTCTGAATTTTATTATACGCACCGCATCTTGCACAGCTCCATGAAGCGTCCTGTTCGTCATAATATGATTCGGGTTCATCTTCATATTTGCTCAGCTTGTAAACAATTCCGTTCAGCTTTAAAATAACTATAACGCCGGCAATGCCCGCTATTGCGAAAATGATTATGTTCGGTTGAATTTCCATTGCAATCAGCTTTGTGGTATAGTTTGAGAAATAATCGCTCGATGAACTGCTTGTGTTTGCCGATACAGCCAAATTCCACAGTACGATTATAACAAATGAACCGATATTGATTACTGCATTTACAAGGCAGGTGTTTTTAAAGCAATAAAGGCTCTCCTGCGGGTCATTTGATATTTTGGTGATTCCTTTAATAAAATAAACGCACCATATTATGACCATTACGCAAAGTCCTATGCAGATAAAAACAAACAGTCCGAGTATGCCTCTGATCGTATCCGACAAATAATTTGCATTGTTTCCGCCCATAATCTCGACCAGCTTTACCACCCGGTCAATAGCATTAAAGGCAGATACGCTTCCTATGCTGCTCGCTCCTATCAGCGACAAGCCGTTCAGCGTGAAAAGCGTAAAGAACATACCGAGCGACACAAAGAGCGAAATTGCAAGTGCCAGACAGCAATACAGCACCTTTTTTGTGTGCATTGACATCGTGCCGTATGTAGAGTACTGTGTCTGCGGTTGGTACGGCTGACTTATCGGTGCCTGAGGTCTGATAACAGATGCCTGCCCTTTTTGAAGATCGGAATGGCAATAGCGGCAGATTATTGCGTCATCCTGTATTTCCTCAGCACAATAAGGACATTTCTTCATAAAAATTCCCCCTGTTGACAATCAATGTATAGTCATGAAACATATGCGTTTCTTTATTTTATATATAATACCCTTTTACTCTAACTTTTTCAATCCGTCAGGCAAAACAAACGCATTTCACGGCAAAATCGGCATATTGCGACATTTTGCAAATGCAAAAAACAAGATTCCGGTCTGAAAACAAACCGGAATCTCTGAAGTCGTATTCATCCGCAAAGGCGGACATTTTTCTATCGGGCAATTAAACCTTTGCGCCCTTATTTACAAATACGGGATAGCTTTCAGTTCCTGCAAGCGAACGGTACTCGCTGATAGTAACGTTCTTATCTGTGATGACGAAGTTCATCTCAGCCTTTGCACCTACTGTCGTATCCTGCATAAGTATGCAGTTCTTGACCTTTGCACCCTTTTCAATCTTTACGCCTCTGAACAGAACACAGTTCTCAACCGTACCCTCGATAACGCAACCGTCGGCAACAAGAGAATTCTTGACATCTGCGTCAATGCCGTACTTTGCAGGGGCATCATCTCTTACCTTTGTATAGATAGGAGCGTCGCTCATAAAGAGGTGATCACGCAGGCTCTTGTCAACAAGTTTCATATTTGTTTTGAAGTATGTATCCATACTGTCAATCTGTGCGAAGGGCTTGTCGAACTTGTAGCCGAGTACCTTTATCTCGTGGAGCTTCTTCTGCAGTACGTCTATCTCGAAGCTGTAGAGGTTACGGCTTTCAGCATCACGAATCTCGTTGAGCAGGAAATCCTTGCTTACAACGAACATATTAAGGCTGACATTGTGTTCGCCGCTGATCTCAGGGCGGATAAGAACATCATATACAACATTGTCTGCATTGACTGCAAGTACGGTCTTTGTCATTGTCTGCTCTGTTGTGAATGTTCCTCTGCCGTATACAACAGTAATGTCTGCGCCGTTTTTCTCGTGGAAATCAATTATCGGTCTGTAGTCGATATTTGCCACTACATCTGCGTCTGAAAGCAGTACATATTCTGCGTTTGAGCTTTCGATAAAGGGCTTTACCTGAGCCATAGCCTCAAGTCTGCCTCTGTAAAGAGCATTGCTGTTTCCGTAAGGGGGAAGCAGGTGCATACCGCCTGTTTTTCTTGAAAGATCCCATTCATCGCCGGATCCTAAGTGATCCATAAGCGATAAGTAGTTATCCTTTGTGATGATGCCTACGTTGTCAATATCGCTGTTTACCATATTTGACAGCGGGAAATCTATCATTCTGTATCTGCCGCCGAAGGGCACGCTTGCAAGTGTGCGCTGTTTTGTAAGATCGGCTACGCTCTGCTCGTGCATATTAGCGAAAATCAGACCGAGTACATTTGCCATATTAGCCATTTCTGTTTTCTCCTCCCGTTCACACATCAGCCGAGATCATTGCCTTAGGCTTGATCTCCGCATTGTCGCTTACTGTTACGCCGTGTCCGATTACCGCAACGCCCCATGTATCCTTGTCCTCGATAGACTCGGGTCTTGCTCCGACCTTGACGTTTTCACCTATTACGCAATCCTCGCCGACAATAGCATATTCAACTACCGCACCCTTCTTTATCGTGGTGTTCGGCATTATGATACTGTCACGCACGACTGCACCGGGTTCGATGGTTACACCTGCGAACAGCACCGAGAAGTCGATATGACCTTCAATGTTGCAGCCCTCAGAAATAAGAGAGTTCTGGATAACGCTCTCGGGGCTTGCGTAATGAGGAGGCATTACGGGGTTTCTCGAATAAATTCTCCATCTTGAATCGTGAAGATCAAGAGGAACGTTGGGATCAAGAAGATCCATATTTGCTTCCCACAGGCTGTCGATAGTTCCGACATCCTTCCAGTAGCCGTCAAAGTGATAAGCAACAAGCTTGTTGCCCTCTGCCAGCATTGCAGGGATAATATTCTTACCGAAGTCCTTGCTTGCGCCCTCGTCATTTTCGTTGGCGATAAGGTGCTTTTTCAGATTCTGCCACGAGAATATGTAAACGCCCATTGAGGCAAGGTTTGATTTAGGCTGTGCGGGCTTCTCCGCAAATTCGTAAATCACATCGTTCTCGTCTGCACTCATTATGCCGAAACGGGGTGCTTCCTCCCACGGCACTTCAAGAACGGCTATAGTAGCGTCTGCATTGTGCGACTTGTGAAATTCGAGCATCTTGTTATAGTTCATCTTGTAGATGTGGTCGCCCGAAAGTATTGCAACATAGTCGGGGTTGTATCTGTCGATAAAGCTGATATTCTGGTAAATAGCGTTTGCCGTACCCTCATACCACGACTTGCCCAATGACGATTCATAAGGGGGCAGTACATGAACGCCGCCGTGAACTCTGTCAAGTCCCCAGGGGTGACCGTTGCCGATATATTCATTAAGCACCAGAGGCTGATACTGTGTAAGTATGCCTACTGTGTCAATACCGCTGTTTACGCAGTTTGAAAGCGGGAAATCAATGATCCTGTATTTGCCGCCGTAAGGAACGGCAGGCTTTGCCATATCCTTTGTCAGAGCGTAAAGTCTGCTACCCTGACCGCCTGCGAGCAACATTGCCACGCATTCCTTTTTTACATGTTTCATAAATAAGTTCCTCCGTTATTTATTTCTTAGCTTTGCCGTTTTTCTTACGGTTCGCCGTATTTGCTTTCTTTGCCGCCGGTTTCTTTGCGGAAGCTCCGGGCTTTGCGGCGGTTTTCTGTGCCGTTTTCTGCGCCTGTGTTTCAGCCTTTTTCTCTGCGGTTTTTGCAGGCTTTTCCGCCTTTTTGGGCTTTGGCTTGTCGCTTTCGGGGCTGCGCTTGTTGACGGGCTTGAGGAATACTGCGGACATTGCGGGTATCTTCATTGTTATCGAATACTCAAGTCCGTGCATACCCTCGCACTTTGCGGTGTATGAAGCATTGCCGTCGCTGTCGCCGCCGAACTTCTTGTCGTCTGTCGTGAACACTTCCTTATAATCAGCATAGTAAGGAACGCCGAAGCTGTACTGCTCGTGTTCTGTCGGAAGGAAGTTGCATACTGCGATAAGCTCGTCACCGTTTGATGCAATACGTCTGAATACTATGACGCTGTTCTTGTTGTCATCGTTTGAAATCCAGCTGAAGCCGCTCCAATCATAATCAATCTCCCATAAGGGCTTGTTATCGAGATAGAACTTGTTCATAGCCTTTACGAACGACTGATACTGTGAATGCTCGGGGAATTTCAGAATATCCCAGTCAAGACCTGTCTTGTAATTCCATTCCTTGAACTGTGCGAATTCCTGACCCATGAACATCAGCTTCTTACCGGGGTGTGCTGTCATATATGCAAGGAACGTTCTTAGAGATGCGAAACGCTTTTCTCTCGGTCCGCTCATCTTGTCAAGCATTGAACACTTGCCGTAAACCACCTCATCGTGTGAAATCGGCAGTATGTAGTTCTCGGAGAATGCGTAATAGAACGAGAAGGTCAGCTTGTCATGGTTGTACTGTCTGTACTCGGGGCTCATCGACATATACGAAAGCATATCATTCATCCAGCCCATATTCCACTTGAAGTTGAAGCCAAGACCGCCAATATCGACAGGCTTTGTAACCATAGGCCATGCGGTCGATTCTTCCGCTATCATCAGAAGTCCGGGGTGCCGTGAGAAAAGGCAGGAGTTGAGGTTCTGAAGGAAATCGACAGCCTCAAGATTCTCGTTTCCGCCGTTCTTGTTGGGTGTCCACGCTCCGCCCTGCCTGTCATAGTCAAGGTAAAGCATAGAAGCTACCGCATCGACACGCAGACCGTCTATATGATATTCGGAAAGCCAGTAGTTAGCATTTGAAATAAGGAACGACTGTACCTCGGGCTTGCCCCAGTCGAAAACTCTTGTACCCCAGTTATAATGCTCACGCTTGTTGGGGTCGGAATATTCGTAGCAGTAATCGCCGTCAAACTCGTAAAGTCCTGCCGCATCCTTGGGGAAATGTGCCGGTACCCAGTCGAGTATCACGCCTACTCCGTGAGTGTGGCAGTAATCTACAAATTCCATAAAATCAGAAGGAGTGCCGAAACGTGACGTGGGGGCGTAATAGCCTATCTGCTGGTATCCCCACGAACCGTCAAACGGGAACTCGGCTATCGGCATCATCTCGATATGGGTATAACCCATTTCCTTAACATAAGGAACGAGCTTTTCCGCAAGCTCAGGTGCTAACTCCCTGTATGTATAGAATCCGTCCTCTGTTCCGTCATCCTTCTTCTTCCACGAACCAAGATGACATTCATATATAGAAAGAGGTGCTTTAAGATGATCCTCTGTCTTCTTCTTCTCAACCCATTCAGAGTCTTTCCACTCATAACCTGAAAGATCAGTAACTATTGATGCTGTCTCCGGTCTTAACTGTGCCTGGTTAGCATATGGATCTGCCTTGTAAAGTGCCTCTCCACTCTGTGAAATAATAAGGTACTTATACATATCCCCTGCTTTAGCTCCCGGTATGAACAAATCATATATTCCACCATCTGAAATCTTCTTCATATCATAACCATATGCATTCCAGTTATTAAACTCACCTATAACATAGACTTCTTTTGCCGCAGGTGCCCACACAGCAAAATACACACCTTCTTTTCCGTCTTTTACTCCAACATGCGCACCCATTTTGTTATATATCTCATAATGAGTTCCCTGTCCAAAAAGATATGCATCCAGTTCTGTGATTGCCAGCTGCTCGTATTTTTGCATATTCTTCATAAAATCCTCCATTATATTATTATTATCCTACACGACACTTATGGGTCCCCTCAGATATCCCACTAATTAATAGTATATTACCACATTAGCAAATTAATTACTACATTTCATTAGCAAAAAAAATGTTCATTTCACATATATTATGTTATACTGTAAATCGCATTGAAATAAATGCTTTATATAAGTTAGAAAGATGAAAAGGAGTATTAAATTCTTATGATATACTATATTGTTAACGAAAGTTTCACTAACATAATAGCATTTGTCAGCATCCTGTTTGCTTTCGCATTTACAATAGCTGCAATTGCTCTTGGCAAGAATCTTCTTCCAAGAGATGCCGGAAGAGCTTATGCCATCAACGGAAGTAAATCAGTTGGAAAACCAAGAGGCGCCGGCATGATTTTCATTCTTACATTCACAGTCACATGTGCATTATTCGTAAACTTAAGTGCCGAACTTATCATTTATCTTATACTTGTGCTTGCCGCAATGCTCAGCGGATACCTTGATGACAGTGCTTCATCACCATGGGGTAATTTAAAGAAAGGTCTTATTGACCTTGCAATATCAGTTATGGCGGCAGTTACTTACCTGCATTACAACCCTAACACATTTGACCTTGCATTCTTTGGAAAGACAGTAACTCTTAATCCAATTATATATGCAATACTTATTATTATACTTATATGGGTAAGTATCAATGTTACTAACTGTTCAGATGGTGTTGACGGCTTATGCGGTACACTCTCTGTTGTAACACTTGCCTCAGTGTATGTTCTTTTTAAGTCATTTAATATTGAATCATCTTACAGACACACCGTTCTTATTATGATTGTGTGTATCCTCGGCTACCTGTGGTTCAATGCATCACCAAGCAAGCTTCTTATGGGTGACGCGGGTTCTAGAGCAATAGGAATATTTATAGCATTTACATTCCTCAAGCTCCATGCACCGCTGCTTTATATTCCAATGGCACTTGTAATTATTCTTGATGGCGGACTTGGTCTTATCAAGGTTTCTTTCATGAGATTTCTTCACATCAACCTAATGAAGAACCTTCGTACACCAATCCACGACCATATGAGAAAGAATAAAGACTGGTCAGATACGCAGGTTGTTTTCAGATTCACAATTATCCAGGTGATTCTTGGTCTTGCAGTGATATATGGATTAATGTTCTGATATTAAATATATTAAAATGGCATGTCAGTTGGATTTCTGACATGCCATTATTTCTGTTCTGAGAGTTTCTCTGCCTGACGCCGCCTGCGTCTGTGCTCTCTCTCTTTTATCTGCTTTTCATATATCTTAAGTGCACCCTTTTCATCAGTGTGTTTCATAATTCTGACTGCATAATATCTGCCTTCTTCGGTCTGTTTAACTCTGAAACGCCCCTTAATAAGTCCATGTTCATCACATGTAAACAAGCCATAATAGCATTTCGAATTAGTGGCAAACCACTTAACTGTTCTTGTCATAGTCCTGCCACATAAAAAACATTTGCAGGAACGTACATTTCTGTCGCTTGCAGCCTTGTCCCTTGTAGCAAATCCCTTTGAAATATACTTCTCATAAGTTCCAAAGTTAAGATATACCTCGTCCTTTCTTGACTCTGGAATTGTAAATGTGTCTATACTGCAGAACTTCTTAACTCTGTCGAAATCCAGCTTCTTCATTATCTTGGCTGTGTACCTTGCATCACTCATTGCTGAATGATAATGCTCATCACCCTTGATTCCCTGCTCATCGATTGCAGATTTAAGATTCATGCGTGTCTTGCCATCTGAAAAATTAATACTGTAAAGTTTCTGAAGATCAAGATACAGAAGCGGCTTTGGGAAATTCTCCGGCACATCATAGAACTTCATATTACGTCTTAATTCAGTAATATCCATGCTTCCCCATGTAACAAATGTATAATCCTCACCGCACCATTCAAGAAATTCAGTTACACCCGATACGAAATCAGTTCCGTTAGCAAGGTCATTTTCTGTTATCCCTAGTATCCTCTTGACTGTATTCTGCAGCTTTGTATACACCTGTGGCTTAATGGTACACTGCCACTCATCTACAATATCAAGCTTCTCATTAACCTTCGCCGCGCCTATCTGTATAATCTCAAAAGGAAAATGATCCTCAGAAAATTGTTTTCCCTTGGCACTCTGATTCCACTCAAGATCCATAACAATATAATTCATAAACATTTTCCTCTGTTACTTATTCTAATCTCGTGATATCTACATATAAAAGCAAACATATTATAGCGTGTATGCGGGCGTATGTCGATAATAATTTATAAGATATTAATTTTTGAGTTATTAATCACATTTTCATCTCTTTTTTTCGCTGATACATCTCCTCATCTGCACGCTCCCGGACTTTTTCCAGCTCCGTATCATCAACTTTAAAAACAGCATAACCACAGGCAATTCCCACTTCTGTTGGAATAATTCTCTTGTTGTTCAAAACATCTACATCATGATAAAGCTTTCTTATTACTCGCTCTATATCTACACTCTTTCCCTTTGGTATTATACAACAAAACTCATCTCCGCCAATTCTGTAACACTTACCATAACGTTCAAATGTATTTTCTATTATTCGTGCTGCATTAATAATATAAGCATCTCCAGCTCTATGTCCGTAGTTATCATTACAATTTTTGAGATTGTTTAAATCAAATGTTACAACCATACAATCATCAAAGCATTTTTCATTATTAATATAATAATCATATGCATTTCTATTATACATACCTGTCATGGAATCATTTAAAGCAAACTGCTCGAGTTCCTCTATCCTTCTCCCCTTTTTTAGTCTCGCAACAGCCTGTCTTGAAGCCTCTAATCCAAGTACAAGAATAAATAAAAGAAATGCTATTCTTCCAAATACTCCTGAATCATTACCATTTTTATAATATCCTGCCATATCTATGATTGTCGACAAAAATACTAAAATCAACGCTAATATACAGTATTTATACCTGGTGTCCAACTGTCTTCTAATAATCTTAATTGTAATTACAACAAATAAATATATCAGCATTAATATAATTACAATGTGAGTCATCCACAATGTCTGTCTAAAATAATATATTCCTGTAGCATTAAGTATGTGTTCTAAAAGAATAATTGTTACATTAATATAACAGATTAATTTCCAAAACAGATTATCATTTATTTCCAAGAAACTTTTTACAAACATAATAAATGCCATTGGCATAATCATAAGTGTAACAAAAGCAATGTATGCCCCGGCTTGTCTGTTTGCAAATATAAGTGCTGATACATCTGTTTCATTTGCTGACCATAATCCAAGGAGAATCGAAAATATTCCCAGATATATTAATGTTCCATCTATCTGACTCCCCTTATGTACAATTGTCCAATATATAGTAATATATAATCCTACCAATAAAATAACTACGCTTATAATAAATGCAGGCATAGCTTTTCGAAGCAATTTCATATATATATCATTGCCTCCACCGATATAGAATTCCTGTTTCTGGCCTTCAACCTCCTTATAACAAGGTGAAATCTCTATTTGAAGGCTGTCCACATCAGATGGAAGCTTTACAAAATTCCATGTCCATCCCGGGGTATTTCCCCATATACTTCGTTTATTACTAAGTCTGTAAATTTGTTCTCCTTGTGCATATACATTTATTCTCTGGTGTGAAGAATAAAATACTATTGAACCTATATCCTGTCCATATGATTTTAAATTAAAATCATATTGTGTTTTTCCATCCTCTGTTATACTTACTGATTCTGGAATGCAAGTTGTCAAAGCTTTTTCAGAAACTGCATCACTAAATGTGAAAACACTACATAAAAACATCATAATAATCACAGCTATTACTGTGCCAATTAATATCCCCTGTTCCCTTTTCATGTTATACCCCTTACTCTATATCTCCATTTTTTTTATTTTATCATGTACAATGATTTTTTTCCATATATTGATGTCTTTAAGCAATAATTCTTTATACTTCACTAAAATTATACAATCTAAAAAAGAAGAGACTATAAGCCCCTTCTTATATTTACACAAATATCATTTTTATTAATCTGCACATTTGTTCATTGCATTATATCCGATTAATACAGTCCATACATATGCACATGTTTTAGGAATCATAAGCATTCCAATCATTGGAATAACATCTGCCCACAACACAACAGGAATATAGAAAGCAAAACTCAGAACAATTGTCACCCACATCCAACGGAAATATTGATCATTACTATCTTTTGCACTTTTATAAAATAAAACAATAATAATTAATCCCATAAGTGCAAAAGGTATTTTACGGTAGATTCCCCATGATAAAGGTGCTTCTGAACTAAGCCATTTATTCTGTGGCATCATACACAAAACAATTCTTAAACCTGCCAGAACATAGATAGCTGCTATAATTACTGTGATTAAATACACAGAATCAAATAAAGTTTCTACAATTGCCTACATAATAAATTTCCTTTCTTACTTTTAAATTCAATTGTGAACACTGTTCATTTTAGTTTAAAAATTTTCCCACATAAAATGTGGGATATTTTTAATATAATGTTTTATTTATAAGCATCAACACAGATGAAGGATTATAATCCTGTCGGATTATTGAAACCAGAATCAGCGAAAATAGAATATCAGCAAACTGTTTTTCCGTAAATTGTTTGTCAAATACATCTGCACGGACTTTAGGATCACTTTTTAAAACAACACACAATCCATTAAGAATATGCTCCCATGTCTGAATCATTCTTTTTTTTCCATCAGTTTTTTCTTCCTTAATAAAACCCAATGAATGTAATGAAAAGAATCCTGGAAATTTCATATTGCCATATTGTAACCGCTCATAAATCCATGAAACACATGCTTCAACATCATTAAATACATATTGATCCTGAGGTTGGAAAAAAATTCCATGCCAAACACTCTCTATTATATCTCCATACTGATGAACGTCGTTCATGTTGGACTGTCAATACTATATATTCATTGTTCTGTGCGTCTTTTCTCGCCATTTCACCATCTGATATCAGCATAATTCTGTATATATTCCATAAGGTCGTTGTAAAATGCCCATTTTCTTTTAATAACTATTGTTTTCTTCTTCTCCCGCTTTTTAAATTCTTTGGTAAGATTGCCAAACTTAAGATACCTGACAGTAACCTTACTGTCCTGATTTTTATTCTGTGTAACATTTACAATAGAGGTTATTTTCCATATGTCTTTATGCCCCGGCAGCTTTTCTATATCATACTCACTTCTGATTCTGCTCTCATAAAATATTTTATCCGATTCACCTTTCCTGTATACTTCGTTTGCTATAAGTGGAGCAACAGCTGATGAACCACTTTTAGCTGATAAAAATGTAGATGCTTCACTCATCTGATTTTTATATCTGAACCGGTACAGTACTCCACCATCTTTCGGTTCATACATATACTTCCACTCACCAAATTCATCAGTATGAAAAACAACCACGGCATTTTTCTTTTCTTCAATAGCCTTTTTCTTTTTATACTCTTCCAGCTTTTCCTTTATATCTGCGCCTGCCTGACGATAATATAATGGGCTGTAAGCCATTTTCTTCTTCGCCTCGTCTAATGCAGCATCATAGCTTGCATGGGTTCTTGTGCAACGCTCAACTATATTGTCCTCTCCATCTATTATAACCCCTCTGTAATACTCACACTGGTAATCCTTATTCCAGACTTTTTCGACTTCTGGTGTGAATGTTCTTTCTTTTCCCTGCATATTTTCCCCTCCTGAAAGCTGGTCTTTATAGTTGGTGCAGATTTATCTTGTCTGTATTCCTTACAAAGATTAAGGTATACTGACCACTGATTATCAGTATATGCCACTTCGCTTGTCTCATTATCTACACCATATTTTCTCTTTGAAAGTGAAATAATTTCTTCCGGCGTTGCATGAGTCGCATTTCCATCTCCCTTTATAAAAACTGTTTCATTGTAATCTTCTCCATTAACAATGTTCTTGACATAACTATATCAAACATTACTATGCAACACTCCTGACATAAAAAAGCAGCAACGATTCCCACCGCCACTGCTTACCACTTCTTAATATAAATGTTCCCACCCAGAGTCGAACTGGGGATTGAGACTTAGGAGGTCCCCGTTATATCCACTTAACTATGAGAACAACTTGGCTAAACACCAAGAAAGATTTTATCACAAAACATCAGCAAGGTCAATGATACTCTGAGATTAAAAAGAAACTGCCACCCGGCGATTACAATCGCCAGAGTGGCAGCTTCCATAAACACATTTATCGGATTAGTTTAATTATTGTAACTTGAACTTATCAATTGCTTCCTTAAGATCCTCTGCAATTTTATCAAGTTCACCTGTAAATTCGTTAAGGTCATGCATTGTCTGCTCAACATCAACGGCTGATGCTGTAACCTCTTCAGAGGCTGCGGCAGTCTCAGTTGCTACTGCTGCAACATCTTCCATCTTGCTTACAACATTATTTCTATTAGTATCCATAGCTTCATTGAGCTGTGTAATATTATCAAGACCTTCCTTAAGTCCGTTAACTGAATCAGAAATTGTATTAAACAGTTCCTTAGCATCCTTAATAGATACATTCTGTTCCTCTATAATACCAACTGACTCATCCATTGTCTGCTCAACCTGCTGTGACTTAATAGTAATCTCATTAACAATCTGTTTAATCTCGTCAGTTGACTGCTGTGACTGTTCAGCAAGCTTTCTTATCTCATCAGCAACTACTGCGAATCCCTTACCGCTCTCTCCTGCTCTTGCTGCCTCGATAGAAGCATTAAGTGATAACAGGTTAGTCTGCTCTGTAATTTCTGTAATGGCATCTGATATGAAATTAATCTTTTCTATACTGCTTACCATCTCAGATACAACTGATTTAGAAATCTTAGAGTTATCAATTGAACGCTGTCCCTTAGTAATAAGTTCATCAACAATTGTAAGTCCCTTATTACTTAACTTCTGTGTTTCAACTGACATCTCACTGATATCATTTACATAAGCCTTGGTTTCCTTTAATCTGTCTGCAAGATTTTCTACTTCCTGTGTTGCTGTCTGTGTACTGTCTGCCTGACCTGATGCACCAACTGCAACACTCTGTATAGCCTCTGAAACCTGACCTACTGTCTCTGTAGTAGACTTAGATACTCCTGCAATCTTAGCAGATGCATCTACTATAACTCCACTCTTTTCCTCAACACCCTTAATAAGAACTGCCATGTTCTCAACCATGTTGTTAAAGTTATTCTCAAGGTCTCCAAACTCATTCTTCTTCTTTACATCAATTCTGTCTGTTAAATCACCACCTGCAACATCCTTCATATGTCCAGAAACCTTCTTAATCTCCTTAGTCATAGAAGCTGTAACTGCAAGTGCAATACCAATTCCAATAACAAATGCGATAATACTGAATATAACAGTATTGCTAATCATCTTATTAGTTGTAGCAGATGTTTCTTTAGAACTGATAAAACCAACAAGTGTCCATCCTGTAACAGCATCCTTAGATGTTACTACATGTACCTTTTCACCATTAATGTTTTCATCAAATGAAAATGCTTTATCATAATCATCCTCTGTAAGACCTTTAACTGTACTCCAGCAATTCAGTCCTGATACTGAATCTGTTACATACTTGTTATTATCATTATTAACAAGTATATTACCATCTTCATCTGCAAGTACAACGAATCCTGTATTAAGAAGTCCGATACCCTGTACAAAATCAGTAATCTCAGAAAAATCAATATGCATACCCACAGTACCATAATTCGTTCCGTCTGAATGCTTAATTTCCTGTGAAACAGTAATTATTGTCTTATCAAAATCCTTGCTGTAATATGGCTTTGAAAAATAAGCATAAATGCTGTTTCTTGCCTTAAGACCTTTACAATCTGTGTACCATACTTCCTTAGTTCTGTCTACACCGTTCTCAAGACCACCCTTACTAAGTGTCTTACCAGTCTCTGGGTTATATTCTCCCCAACCTGTAATCTCAAGATTAGTATTAGTAGCAAAGAACGCTCTTTCTGCACCATTAGTAACCTTAACTGATGCAATAAGAGAATCTCTTACTGCCTTAACATTATCACTTAATGTTCCCTGATCCTCAAGATGCTTTACTTCATTCTTTCTTGTAAGCAGGTCTACCGGCTGCGACAGAGTCTTAAGATATGTAGTAAACTGATTCTGTGCTTCATTCAAAGTCTGCTCACTTGTTACCTTCATGTTATTTTCCATTGAAGACGAAGTTGTTGTAATTGAACTTACCATAAGCATTACAATAGGAATTGTAATGGCAACAATGAAAAATAAAACAAGCTGAAAGCCTAATTTTCTGAAAAACTTCATAGCTTTCCCTCCTCGTTGATAATTAATAATATTTAGTTGACATTTCCGATTTCTTATATGCCTTGTATTATAATACCACATTTGTAATAATATGTAAATTTCTATATTAAATACATTTTATTATGAAAGCATATATTTAACAACAATATCAGTCAGTAAATCTAACATTTCCCTGAAGCCATATCTGTCCTTTGAATCTGCGGCCTACGGCTGGTTCTCCAAGCAGATGTTCCTTATTAACTGCTGTAGTTATAATAAGGCTGTTACATTCAAGAACCATAATACATATCTTCTCGCCAGTATATATATTTTCTTCTTCACGCAGTTCAAGAATCTCTCCGATTACAGAATACTGGTCACATTCCACACCGCATGGCATAAATGTTGAGTCTACTATAGTAAATATATCTTCCTTCATGACACGGTTAGAAAGTTCATTGTATGTATCAATATCTTCAATTGTAAGGCTCTCAATTGCATCCTCATCGCCATTCTTTGCTGCCTGAATAAGATTCTTTCTTGCAATTTCATCCTGTCTGCTTTT
>ENA-UEPJ01003313-UEPJ01003313.1-human-gut-metagenome-genome-assembly--contig:-NODE-3313-length-14573-cov-4.450193_pt1 | contig 14573 bp, 8 predicted proteins | sample MGYA00242890_ERZ507896 | MGnify/ENA primary metagenome ERZ507896 (study PRJEB26167, sample SAMN06115508) | human gut metagenome | host: Homo sapiens | place: China:Qinghai | collected 2015-08-20... | reverse complement strand
CACGCCGATGCAGAAAGGAATCGTCGGAGCTGCCAATTTAAATACGATTCTTCAGGAGACTCTCAATCCGCAGGGCGAAGGACTGCGAAGAGGCGGTTTTGTATTTCGCGTAAACGATAAAGTGATGCAGATCCGCAATAATTATGACAAAGAAGTGTTTAACGGCGATATCGGGATGATCGATGCGGTGGATGTGGCAGCCCGAAATCTGAAAGTGAATTTCGACGGACGCATCGTAGAGTATGATGTCACAGAACTGGATGAACTGACACTTGCCTATGCAACAACAATCCATAAAGCACAGGGATTGGAGTTCCGGTCTGTCAAAATTGTCATCACTGACGAGGTGGATGAGCTTATTACGCATAATATTTTCTACACGGCTATAACAAGAGCACAGAGTAAATTAAGAATTTATTGGACGCCGGAAGTAGAAAATAAAGTTCTCACGAGCATCCAGCCGAGAAGTATAAACAAAGATGTTGGGTTGCTGAGGCGGTACATTCGAAAATAGGAGATAGCTTAGGGCAAAAAAGAAAACAACAGGGCTATTCCTTATGGATTGAGATTTAAATTGCCGTATAAAATGTCCACCGACAATCTGGAAACTATTTAACGATATATAAACCTTTTAACAAAAGGTCAAAACCGTGTGCAGTTTGTATCAAAGTAGGTCACTTCTTTCATAACAGGACACCAATTTTGATACAATACGTATCTTGATTGGTGTCCGTTTTCTTTATCCGAAAGTCTTTATTTAATGGAATTTATCGATACAATTTAACGAAAGAAGGCTCTGCGATGACTGAAAAACTGTCACAGCAGAGCCAGTTTGATTTTCTCCGGCTAAACCTTTTAACGATTGGTATGTAGATATGTCCACTTTTTTAGGTGGTATGTACATATTCACATTCACTGTTTCGAAGCCCGTCCATCAGCCTTTGATATATGCTGTCGGCGTACAGATCGTTTTCATACTGAAGTTCACCGAGTGGGCTTAAATTTATGTCCCGTCTGCAAGCTACAGCTTTACCCATTTGTGATTAAGAACACAGTGTGTTATGCAACAATCAATTCCAGCACCTGACCGCAGCACATCTGCTGCTTTTGAAATGAATTGCTCATAACTTGCCACCGGCAAAAAGGCACTCTTAATTCGACAGTAGTCATCCTCCGTAACATCCAAGGTTTGATTTAGAACATCAAGTCCTGAAGCAAGCACGGCTTCTTTGAATAACTCATACATAGCAAACTCTCCACTTCACCGAAAATATCGTCCTCTAAGCAAGTATACCCGCAGAGTACAGTTTTGTTTTCCGTGTTACATTGCGGTCTGTTAGATAATACTTTGACGTATTGCAGATATTTTCCTTTGCCGGACGATGTGTTTTGTGTGCTTGACATTAGGATTGCGTATGTTACTCTGTATTTTTCGTGATTATTCGCATTTACACAGTTCTTTTTTCAGAACCAAACATATCGGGGCGAACATTATTCTATCCCATTCTCAGCTTTCTTAATTCTAACCGCAAGATACTCTCTTGTGGGCAGATCAATTCTGAAACGTCCCTTAAAACTTCCGACATTCTCAACTGTCATGTTCCATGTGTCTATAATGTCGACGGTGTATATATTATTATCATCAATATGATAATATCTGAATCCCGGACGTGAAATCCCGTGATAAAACAGGTGATAACCGGTTTCATCAGTTAGATTTTCATCTTCCGGAACCACACATAGCTCGTCCCATTCCATGTTTTTGGGTCGCAATCCGCCGTCCGGAGCTTCCTCAAGTATTTTTCGCATAAAAGCTATTCTTTCCGGGCTGTCACCTTTAAGCTCTCCGCCATGAGACCACCATACCGCCCTATCGTCTATATAGGTTTCGCCATGACCACCGTAGCCACCGCGGCAAAGTGCTTCCCAGAACCTCCGAACAAGCTCTTGCGGCGAAATATTGCCCCACGCATACTGAATATTTCCCTCGTATAGCATTTCGTCAATTACTATCGGTTTGCCATAGCTTTTTCTCCACTCGGATGTTCCCTCCGGAGAACGCTGAATGCTGCAGTGCGTTATCCATGACTTTGTATGATCGTAAAACTGATTACCGTTATGTATTGATCGCAGGTGATCATACGGGTCGCTTTCTACGATTATCTGCGCATATCGTTCCCAGTCCTCAATGCTCTTGTTTTTTATCAGATCATATTCATTAGCAAATGCCCACCATACATTTCTGAAAGCCGAAAACCTTGCTGCTGTGTATTTCAGATAAAGTTCGTTGTGCTCCGGTGTCATTGTTGAGAAGCCCCAGCGGTCATACGGGTGAAAGAGGATAATATCTGCCTCAATACCCAGCTTTTGAAGCTCGGTGATACAGTATTCAATATGCTGAAAATGCTTGGGGTTAAACCTCTCAAAATCCCAGTTGTTGCCCTTGGAGTCCGGAGTGTAGCCCCACACATTGTCCTCTGTGATAGCACTTCCGTCAACCGGAGTACCCTCGTATGGATAGGAGCGCGGCTCACGTGAATTGTAGCAGTAGCTTTTAGGAAATATGCAGAAACGTATCTTGTTGAACGGGGAATTTCTCAGAGTTTCAAGAGTTTGTGCGATAAGGTCATCGCTTTGCAGATTCCATACATAACAGGTCGTGCCGACAGGATAATAAGGTGTTCCGTCGGAATACTGAAAATGATATTTGTTATGTACCTTTACGCAGCCGTGATTGTTTTCCGACGGCTGCGTGACAGAAAAAGTTCCTTCGTATTTACTGTCAGAAAAGTTCCCGCAGACCGTAAAATGGTATTCTTCCTCAAACGATGGCATGAATCTTACTTTGTATATTCCGTTCCCATCGTAAAAACCATTTACGGTTTTGCGCTCGGAATCGCTTTCAAATAGCGCAGTGATACTGCGTTCCAGGAATGGGTTGCCAGCGGTGGTTACCTCGGAGCAAAACTCGAAAACGCCCCATTTTTCAACTGATTTTGTATAATTCATAATGGTTCCTCCAATGTCTTTACACATAAATCGACGGACCACTGTGCTGGTGGAATCCGTCGGTTTAGATTTTGAATATCACAGGTAATCTGATTTATGGCGCTGAATAAGTGAATGTTATTTCCAGCGTCGAAAGTATCTCATTGTCTTTGACGGAAAGAACAGTCGCAGACAGATCGGATTTGTCGCCATCGGCGTGTCTGCGGTCATCGGGGATAGATGTTACCCGCTGGTTACAGAGGTTTACTCTCGTGCAGTTACCGTCGTCGGAACAGGTATATTCCTTGCCGGATAGCTCACGGACTTCGCCTTTACCTTAGCCGCATCAATAGAGATAGTATAACCCGGGAAGAACTTCTCGCCGTTGTAAATCCCGAGAGCCGAGAAAAGCACTCCGCCCGAAAGTATTACTCTATCTGAGCCGACAGAGGAGGATAATATGAAAGCGCTCGAATGGGAAAGCGGTAAGAGGTTTGGCGGCGGAGCCTCAAAAGATGAAATTAACGAATGGTTACAACAATTTAACTGAATATGAACCACCCGCCCCATTATGAGGTGGGTAGTTTTTGCAGCCGTATTCTTTGTTTAATGCGGCTTAAATTTTGACTTTACTTTTGCTCCTTCTTAGCAGTATTGCAGTTTCTGCCGCAGTACTGTACTTAAATTATAACACAAAGCCGCTTTTTTTCAATAGAAAAAACTCTTTCCTCCCGAAAGAAGAAAAAACAGCAGCCCGAAAAAGAAAAAGCCGCACAAGGTCTGACCCCCTGCGCGGCTGAAACGCATTGAATCTATCAGTTTATTTGAGCAGCTTGTTTTCCACCCTGAAAAAGTCCACGTCAACATAACCTCCCGACTGCTTTGTCGGGAAATTGAATATCGCGTAACGGTATCCCATAAAATGCAGACCGTAATAATTCATTTGCAGCGTGTTTCCTATTTTCGTCCAGTTATCGCCGTCGAGGCTGTAATAGAAATACGCCTTGTCCGCCGCATTTTTGAAATCGCAGTCGACCCGCAGATACACTTCGTTTTCCGCTATTTCGACCCTTTCCGTTTCAAATTCCTGTTCAACGTTGTCGTTATCGTCATACCAAACCGTTACGATATATTTTTTCCCGTCCTCGATTTTTACGGCGACATAACCGTATTTTTCCGCGAAGGCGGCAAACCCCGCAACATCGCCCTCTTTCATTTCCGAAACGTCGAGCTTTATATATGCGCCGCATTCCGGTCCGAAGGTTCGCTGCGTAAGGGTGTTTCTCGCATTGGCAACAGTGCCGCAGACATCGCCCGTTCTCAGCCTAAGATAGCCTTTCCTCTCGGTGAGCGACCAGAGGCGGTTGTCGGGATTGTGGTTCCATTGCCATTCCAACGCGAGGTTAGAGCCGTTATAATCGCTCTCGCCCGCTTCCTCGGGCGTGTCGGCAAAGCTGTGATAGGATCTCACTATCTGTGAGTTGATAAATTCGTCGCTTGTGACGACGCTCTTTTTCTCGTGACCCGCGAAAGGAATCTTAGCGGTCTTGGGCACCTTTCCGTCAACGCCGACGACCGGCCAGCCGTCCTCCCATGTCATGGTCGACAAAACGGGAGTTCTGCCCACCGCCCCGTGATCCTGAAATACAAAGCAATACCAGTTGCCATCCTTATCGTCGACGATACCGCCCTGTGCGGCACCGTCATTTCTGAAGCCCATATTATCGTCGATTATCACTTTCATTTCCCACTTGCCGTCGAGCGCTTTGCTTCTGTAACAAAGCTGCGTTCTTCTGCCATGAGGAGGCCATGTTATGATAAAAATATAGTAATATCCATTCAGCTTATAGACGTGAGAACCCTCGGCAAGGCAGCCCTTGACAAGTCCCGCGTCGTTGATGAGTTTTCTCTTGGTTCCGGGCTTGACCGCGCTCAGATCCTTTTCCAGTTCAATGCACCATATCTGTCCGCCGCCGTAGATAAGATACACCTTGCCGTCGTCGTCGAACAAAAGGCTCATATCATGGAAACACTCGTCAAACACGAACCTGTCCCATTTCCCGTTTTCTATATCGTCGGTATGATAGATATAAGTTTTTCCGGTGGAGAAGGAAGTGAAGCCGGCGTAATACACATCGTCGTTATATCTGAGGGTAGTCGCCCACTGACCCTTGCCGTAATTGTTTTCCCCGTTTCTTAAGGCAAGATTATCACTGTCCTCCAGTGTATCAAAAACGTAATTTACCGTTTCCCAGTTTACAAGGTCGTAGGATCTCATTACGGGACACCCCGGAGACAGGTGCATGGTCGTCGAAACCATATAAAACGCGTCGTCAACGCGGATTATATCAATATCGGGCACGTCGGCGAAAATAACGGGATTTGTGTAGTTTCCGTTGCTGTCGTCGGTTGAAGTTATCGTGGATTTTATGATATCCTTATCAAGCATTGTGGTATCCTCCTCTTTTTCGGGCTCGGCGGTGACGCACGGTAGCAGATTCGACGTCACGGTGCCCGTGCCCACTTCCGCTGCGCATGCCGTCAGCGACAATACAGCCGTCAGCGCCGCGGCGAGCAAAACGAGTCTTTTCATTTTTTTCTCCTGATTTTCCGCTGCCGACGTCAGCCGTCAAGCTCAAGACCGCTTACGGTGACATTGTAAGTGATGGATGTGAACGGCGTCTCTTCGCCGTTTATTTTAAGTGCCAGACGATAGTTTATCCATTCTATGTCTGTTTTCACCGCGAATATTCCGCATTCCTCCGTGCCGTAAATCAGCGATCCGACCTCGGAGCCGCCCCAGCCGTTTTCAAGCCCGTTTTCCGTCGAGCTTGCGGGATCGAGTTCCTTATTTACGGGAATTTCAACCTCTCCGTTTTCGGTTGCCAGCGTCAGCGATCTCACAAGCACCTTATACTTCGCATCGGTATCGGTATTAATAAACCCGAGGTTGACTATGGCGCTGTCCTTGTCAAAAGAAGAGGATTTTATGGAATAGTCCCCGTCCTTCGGAACGTCGAGCATCGCAGAGGGGCTCGGTCCGGGCTCGGTCTGTCCCGAAAATACCAGCGTCTTGTAGGGTATATCGGTGGAGGCTATGCTCTCTTCGGGACGAAGTTGCTCGTCGCCCTTTGAAAACTTCCACGACTTAAGCTCTATATCGGAGCCGGAAAATACGAAATAAACGTTATGGTTTCTTCCGTCAAACTGCGCAAAGCTGTCCGAGCGTATTTTGGTATAATCCGCGCAGTCGAACTCGACGAACGCGGCGGCTTCGGAGGAGATATCGTCAAGACGAACCTCTATTCTTCCCTTGCCCTTGACCTCGGCGATAAACTCTGATGCCCCGTAGCCGAAGTCCGCTCCTCTTACATATATCCACGCGCCGTCGGCGGTGCTTTTTGCGGCAGGATCCGTTACCTTATCGTATCCGATATCCGCACTGGTGAACATCAGCGCGCCGCTGTTATAGGTATAGGGGTCAACCAGCTTTATCTGCGCTACGCCCTTCTTGCTTGCCGCAGTTATGGGGATATCGCCCGTTGCCTTGTCCATGGGCAGATAGTCTGCCATCATACTGCGGAAGCCCGCTTTTCCTCCCATAAGGTCCTCCAGAAGAAGCGTATGGTGAATGATGTAGTTTACGCCCTTATATTCAATGAAATGAGTGTGGTTGTTAGCCCAGCGAAGTCCGGATGCCCCGTCGGCGTTCTCTCCTGCATTATAGAAATAGGGTCCTCTGCATTCCCAGCTATCCGCATCGAGAGGGGTCTTGGTGGTCATATACGCCATGCTGCACGCGGGCGGAACGTCGACCCCCTCGTACTCCTTCCAGCCGGTCTTGTGATCCTGCCAGTCGGTGCAGTATGTATAGTAATATACCCCGTCGATATAGTTCAACTCGCTCGCCTCAAAAAAGTAGGGAGCGTCAATGGAAACAAATTCGCTGTCAAAGGAAAGCATATCCTTTCCCAGCCTTGCTATCTTCGGGATCTTGCTGTGCATAGTGTTGCCGTCCGCCGGTGTGCCTCCGCCGAAGGAGAGCCAGCCTACGCCATTTTCGTCAATGCACACGCCCGGGTCAAAGGGCGCGGGGCAATTCTCCAGCCCAGGCATATTCTGATAAACCAGAGGCTTGCCGAGCGGATCGGTCCACGGTCCCACAGGGTCGGTGGAGGTAATAACTCCCACACCGTTGCCGCTGTTTGAGAAGTAAAGGTAAAAATGCGTAAGTCCGTCGTCTTCAACGCGGGAAACTATCGACGGTGCCCATGAGTTATATATCCACGGCGCGATCTCTCCAACCTCTATCCTGCCGTGATATATCCAGTTTACCATATCGTCGGTGGAAAATACCACAAGCGATTTGATATGGGCGTAGTCGTTCTTTGTTCCCTCTTCCGACTGCTGTTGGTCGTTCGTGCCGTAAACGTAAAGCCTTCCGTTATATTCCACCGCGGTGGGATCGGCGCAGAATATGTTCGGCGAGATGGGATTTGCGTTACTCTCGTTTTTGTAGACATTTCCGCTTACCTCGTCGATTATTATTCCGTTGTTAAGGCTGTCGATTATTGTTTCGCTGTCAGGTTTGTCGATTGTTTCCGCTTCACTCACACTGTCTACGCTGTCGGCAGAGCTTTCTGTCTGCACAGATGAATCATTCGAGCCGTTCTGCTCGGAACAGCCGGAAACAAGCAGCATAGCCGCTGTACAAATCAAAGCCGTTATCTTCTTGTTCATAATTACTCCTTTCATTCAGCCTGCCATATTTCAAGGCAGATGTCCTTGCTTGAAAATGCAAAATATACATTGTGAATTCCTGTTATTTTTGTGGGAAGAACCACAGGAATTTTATCAAATCCATCATTTGCGAGTTCAATCACTCCCAACGGTTCGGCATTCCTGTCATCAAGACGAAGCTCGATAACGCCCATGCCCTTTGCGGTAACGAGCAGCTTTTCTGTGCCCTTGCCGAAATCAATGCCCTTTATGTAAGTCCATGCGCCCCCTGCCAGCGACTTCACAGCCATTTTGCCGGTGGATATCTGTTCGTACCACATATCTGCGCAGGTGAACATCTCCGCACCGCTGTGAGCTTTATACGGGTCGAACGGCTGAGTCTGCGTGACGCCTTCGCGTGTTGCCTTTGTGACGGGGAATTCCGTATCCGTGTAAGGCAGTAGATCCACGCACATACAGCGGAATCCTCCCTTTGTTTTCGTGCGCTCCTGAATGTGAAGTGTGTGGTGAAGAATGTACCTTGTTCCCTTATATTCGATAAGGTGGGTGTGATTGTTGCACCAGTCCATTCCGGAATCACCGGCGTTTAGGAAGAATCCGCCCTTGAACTGCCAGCTTTCCGGGTCAAGGGGAGTTTTGCTCGTCATACAGCCCATGCTGCATGTTCCCGGCGCCGGAATGTCCGTTCTGTTCCAGTTTTCTCTTGACTGCCAGTCCGTGCTGTATGTGTAGATAAACGTTCCGTTTTCGTAGTTCAGCTCGCTTGCCTCGAAGAAATACGGAGCGTCTATCGGAACAAAATCGCTGTCAAACGAAAGCATATCCTTTCCGAGCCGCACTATCTTAGGTACATTTGTGTGCAGCGTATTACTTGTAGGTGGGGTCCCTCCGCCGAACGCAAGCCAGCCTGTGCCGTTTTCGTCGATGCATACTCCCGGGTCAAAGGGCGCAGGACAGTTTTCAAGCCCCGGCATATTCTGATAGATTAGCGGCTTTCCGAGAGGGTCGCTCCACGGTCCGAGAGGGTGTTCCGCCGTAAGCACTCCTACACCGCAGCCGCTGTTCGAAAAGTAAAGGTAAAAATGAGTTTTTCCGTCCGCCTCAACTCGGGAAGCTACGGACGGTGCCCATGAATTCACTATCCAAGGCGCTATTTTTGCGGTGTCTATGAAGCCATGGTATTCCCAGTTCACCATATCGTCAGTTGACAGCATAACGATGGATTTTATGTGAACATAGTCGTTCTTTCCGTCATCGCCGACTGCCTCGTACTGCTGATGGTCGTTAGTGCCGTAAATATACAGTCTGCCGTTGTACTCAACGCCTGTTGGGTCAGCGCAGAATACATTCGGCGAAATTGGATTAGCCGTATTTTCCAGCTTGTAGCAATTTTCGCTTATTTTCATTAGCATCACCTCATTGTTTTTTTGGCAACACCGCACAAAAACCATTTATTGGATTTTGTGCGTGTCTTGCTTACATTTTTTCGTCATATTGCACAATACACGCACAATCTTTGCACGGTATTGCTTTAATTTTATTATACACATTGTAATGCAGAAATTCAACAGCATATATTCGTTTAATCCACCTTTTAGTCATAATATGCACTTTTGCCCTTGACTTTAGTGCGGAATTAAGCTATACTGTAAACGGGGTGATATTATGCGCAGAAGAATAGCGGTCATTACCGCAAGAGCCGACGCGTCCGAACAGCGCGATATACTATACGGAATATCCGAAGCCGCATTCCGGAAAGACACCGATGTTGCGGTCTACTCAAACATATACAACCACTGGCAGGACGATAATCTGCTGAATTATGAGAACATAATTTACTCCCTGATTGAGCCGGATTTATTTGACGGCGTTATTGTCACAGCCGAGGCATTCCGGGATATAACAATAATCAACGACACAATCGATAAAATAAGAGCTGCAAAAATCCCCGCCATTGTTATTGACGGGGAGTTGGATGGATTTAAGAGCGTTTATTCCGACGATGAAACCGACCTGGAGAAAATGACGGAACATCTGATAACGGTTCACGGTTTCACAGACATCGACATACTGACGGGAAGCAGGGACAACGCCGCTTCGCAAAAGCGTCTGAACGGCTGCAAGCGCGCATTCGTAAAGCACGGAATAAGCTTTGATAATATCAGAGTGTATTACGGGAACTTCTGGAACGATTCAGGCGAGGAACTTGCCAGGCGGTATCTCAGCGGTGAAATTCCGCGACCTCAGGCGGTGATATGTACCAACGATTCCATGGCATTCGGGCTGTGTGATGTTCTTTCGGAGGCAGGAGTGGATATTCCCGGCGATCTGACAGTAACGGGCTACGACCTGACCGGCGGCGACCATACCGCAGGAAGGATATATCACTATCCGCTGCTGACGACTTACCGCAGAAACCGCCGTAAAATGGGATGGGACGCTGTGGGTGCTATTCTCGGCGGCAGTCCTATTCAAGACAATTCCGACAGGTTCGTAAGCGGAAACACCTGCTCCTGCGGCGTCTGCCGTTCGCATCTTTTAGATGAGCTTATCGCGGAAAAGATAGACCAGTATCACACCATTATGAGCACCGTGGCACAGTTTTCCGGCAGGCTCACCACATCGCGTACTCTTGAGGAATACACCGGAGCGGTAAGCGAGTTTTTCTACCTGCTGCACGGCGCTGACAGGCTGTTTCTGTGCCTTGACAGCGCATGGAACAGTGAACGTTTCATCGGTGGTGAGTTCCTGTGCTGTGCGATAGGTAACGAGTATTCAGAACCTCCGATAAAGTTCAGCAGCGGCGAAACTCCCGTGCCGTTCATTACGGAGCACGATTCCCCTGCGATTTTCTATGTGAATCCCGTGTGCTTTCAGACAAGGCTTTACGGGTATACGGTGCTGGAATACAACCGCCCGGCGAGCTATGATTTCAGCTTCCGCGACTGGAACAAGACTGTTGCGGATACGCTGGAATTTCTGCGAATGAAGAATGATATCCACTATCTCACGCAATGCCAGCGGCAATCCGCACTGTATGATTCGCTGACGGGGTTCTACAATCTTCGTGAATTTGAAAGCATTGTGGAGGAAGCCGGGCATAACTTCTGCATTCAGGCGGTAAGGCTTAGTTTCCCGGACGGCGGAGAATACCTGTTTGGTGAAAACCACCGCAGCGATATAATCGCAGAAACAGCGTCAGCAATAAAACGTGTATGCACTCAGCATGAAATATGCTGCCGGACCGATGACAACACATTTCTTATCCTGTTCAAAAGGGAAAACGGAATGTTTCCTGAGAAACTGAAAATATCGCTCCACAACGAGGTTTATTCACGGCACGATGAACGGCAGGTTATTATCACATACCACAGTTCCGATAACGCGCTGGTCGGAGAACTGCGCTCAGCCGTATCGCTGAATGCAGAGCACGATGTCGGTCTGATAAGCGAACGAAGAAGACTTCCGCATTATAACGAGCTTGCCGACATAAGGAACAGGATAATTTCAGTGCCTAATAAGATGCCTAAGCTTTCGGAAGTCAGCAGAAAAATGTGCGTCAGCGAGGGGCATTTCCGCTTGATTTATCGGCAGTGCTTTGATGTAAGTTACAACCGCGACTGCATAAATTCAAGGGTAATGAAAGCCTGCTACTTACTGTATTCTACCGCCATGAGCATTTATGCGACAGCAGTAAGCTGCGGTTACGATGATGAAAAATTCTTCTCACGGCAGTTCAGGCAGGTGACCGGATTTTCTCCGGCGGAATACAGAAAAAAGATACTGCAGTGACGGCAAGAATATTGTGATGAACAATAAACGACAGACAAAGGCGCTGTAAAAAAAGACTGCCATCTCAAAAAACGAGCTGCAGGAAAAGCTTTTTTCACAGGTGGTAGAGCAGCTCACAGCAAAAGGACTGATCCTAAAAAAGGGAACGATAGTAGATTCAACGATAATAGCAGCGCAGACGGTCAGCGAAAACAGGCCGCTAAATTGAATATCATGTTCGCCCCGGCGAGCATGATGGGTAACTCACACGAATTCCACAGCATGTCACTTTTTATGGCAATGGGGCGTTAATTGTGCGGTGTTGCCTTACATCAAATACTGATGACCTTGTAGGGGTGGGCATGATAAAATCATGATAATTTTCGTGATAATTCATGATGATTTCCCTTTTTATCCTTAATAGAAAGTGATGTTTCTGCTGCTTTGATCGCAAAAATGGGCGCTGTGAAAATGTCACAACTTCGTTTCAAAAATTTTATTGAGTATGCTAACAGCACTTCTTCTTACTGCCGAAACAGGTGGGAATATATGTTTATGGTAACCTGAACATTAATGCGTTCGAACCTTCTTGCATTCTTTTGTATGTTGAAAAATCGAAATTCCTCTTTATCTCATAACAGCTTACATGGCTTTTACTTTTATCCGACCACCAGTTTGTTCGTTTTCTTCAGGTATTTTGCGGGGATGGGTTCATCTAATTTCCACGTTATATTCATCGGTCTTGAGCCGTTATGCGAAACGTAATTTGCTGTGCCGAGATAAGTGTATGGCGCAGTGTTTCCGTAAATATCGTTCTTGAATTCACGCACAAATAAGAGAACCTTATTGCCGTTTTTGCGGTGGTTGATATAGCGCTGACCGACTTTGCCTTCTGCGTTGGTCGTGCTTTGACTCTGCCAGTGAAATAGAGTTTCGTTGATGGAATAATCCTTATACATGGTTGTCGGTGAGTAATCTTTATCGGATTTGTTCAGCGTTATAAAGAATACATCGATATTCTTATCCGGCAGCCATTTAACACCTTCACGGACTATACTCGGTTTCATAAAATCCATTGCTACAAGAAGCTGTTCACGAGTGTATGAGCAATGCAGATCCAGTGGGCAGTCAAATCCGAGATCAACGGGCTCATCAATGAAATCAATGCGATTATAGTTATATCTGAGCAATGCGATAAGTTCGGAAAGCATCGTCGGGCTGTTTAAAAGGGCGTGTATGTTTTCTGATGCTTCGTCTGCGGTCCAATCTTCGATTGCTTTTCCCCACATTGTTATGTAGAACATTTGGAACATACGCTTTTCTATATCCGTGAGCTTTGCAAAGTCGGGATAGCCGGTATTTGTTAAGATGCGGAGCATAAATGCAATCCACCGTCTTGAATCGACGCAAGCAAAACGGCTGAGTGCCTTTGTCATAACATTTTCAATCGGTTCCTCGAAATTTTCTGTCACATCTGCACGAGCGCATAAGCGGGAGAAGGAAGAAAACTTATATATCGATCGAGGATCCAGCCGATAATGGTCGAGAAAATTCTCAAGAGTAAGTTGTTGATTCGTATCTTCTTCAAAGGTTGCTATTCGTGCAACAAGACCGGCACTGTTTCCGTAAGATGAGCGGATGTTATCAAGAATATATCTCGTCGCCTTCTTTTCAAGCTGAATATAGCATCCTTTCGGAAGTGAAATAAATCCGTCCCTGATCTCACGTGTTACGCCTCGTGTTGTGTTGGAAAGAAGCGCCGCAAACTTATCCTCAAAATTATATTTTCTGTTTGCCTGTCCGATAAAATCAAGTACGGTCAGGCATTCTTTATCCTCGGATAAACGCAGTCCACGTCCGAGCTGCTGCAAAAATACCGTCAAAGATTCGGTCGGACGCAGGAACAAAACCGTGTTGACTTCGGGAATGTCCACACCTTCGTTGTATATATCGACAACAAATATAAAGCGCACTTCGCCTTTTACAAGTCGTTTTTTTGCTTCTTTTCTTTCTTCGTCGGGTGAATGCCCGGTCAGATACATTGACGGTATCGAGTGAGCGTTAAAATAATCCGACATAAATATTGCGTGCTCAACCGTTACGCAAAATCCGAGACCTTTTACATCATCAATATCGGTAACATATTTAAGCAATGATGAGATTACAAGATCGGCACGGCGATTTGCTATCATGCCACTCAGCGTATAAATTCGAGAAAGCTCGCCCTTGTCATAACCTCCTGCCGCCCATTTCAAGTTATCAAGATCGACAGAATCGGTCACTCCGAAATATTGAAAAGGGCAAAGGAGCTTACGGTCAATAGCTTCGGGCAGACGAATTTCGGCCGCTATGCGATTATTGAAATACGGCAAAATACTCTTACCGTCCATACGTTCAGGCGTTGCTGTCAAACCAAGAAGAATATGCGGATTATAATATGACAATAGTTTTTGATATGTGGGTGCGGCGGCGTGATGAAATTCGTCAACAATAATGTAATCATAAAAATCCGGCGACGTTTTATCTGTGAAGCTCTGTGAGTTGAATGTCTGTATGGACATAAAAAGATTGTCTATGCTCTCCGGCTTATAGTTGCCTACGAACATTTCCCCGAAGTTTGCATCTTTCAGTACGGCACGAAAGGTGTACATACTTTGCTTCAGAATTTCCTCGCGGTGCGCCACAAATAAAAGACGACAAGGCTTATCGTTATTTTGCCTGCAAAACCGCTTGTAATCAAGTGCAGATATAACCGTCTTTCCGGTACCTGTGGCGGCAACTATGAGATTACGGTTATAACCACGCACTTTACGCTCTGCGTCCAGTTTATCAAGAATTTCCTGCTGGTAGGAATACGGGGCAATATCCATTGTATAAATTTCGGCACTGTTATTGTCAAAGTATTTTTCGGCTTTCAGCGCACGGGCTAAACGTTCCTTTTGTTCCTCGCAGTAATATTCAAATTCGTTGGAGTTCCAATAGCTTTCAAAGGTAGCTGCGATCTTGTCAATCGTTTCAGGGAGATCTTTTCTTGTAACCTTTACATTCCATTCAAGACCGCTGGAAATTGCGGC
>ENA-UEPJ01003309-UEPJ01003309.1-human-gut-metagenome-genome-assembly--contig:-NODE-3309-length-14589-cov-4.206932_pt1 | contig 14589 bp, 9 predicted proteins | sample MGYA00242890_ERZ507896 | MGnify/ENA primary metagenome ERZ507896 (study PRJEB26167, sample SAMN06115508) | human gut metagenome | host: Homo sapiens | place: China:Qinghai | collected 2015-08-20... | reverse complement strand
ATAATGTAACGTTTTCCCGTGTAACTCTGGAAGGTTGACAACGCCTGATAGGAAGAAAACTGTTGAGATCCGGTTTCTCCGTACGATCCTCTAATCCGAAGATTATTCACAATATTCTGATTCTGCATGAACTTCTCGTTATGCACGTTCCACCCGATACCGGCACTCCAGAACGGGGCAAATTTATTTTTTGTCCCGAACAACGATGAACCATCCACACGGAAAGATAAATCCATGAAATAACGATTGTTATAAATGTAATTGACATTCCCGGTAAAACCAACCCGACGAGACAATTCTTCCGTACCTTTAGGTACCCCATTTTTCTCATACTGCAAAGCATTACCAATGAAATCCAATTTACCATCAGGAAATCCTTCCACGATAAACGTGTAGAAGTGATTTTTCTTCTGGGCTATAGAGTAATCGAATCCGGCATATAGCTGGTGTTTTTCATGAAATATCTTTGAATAACTCAACGTCACGTTTGCATCGATATTAATATCCTCTCCCGTTCCGTAAGTATACTTTCCTTTGCGAAAATAACTATCACTATCTGTAGCAGTCGCAAAAGTCGTGTGATCGGCAGGTAAATAATTATCAGAAGTACTATTTTTCTTTTGTAAGCCTAATTGAGCTCGTAAACGCAAATCATGATTAATGCTCCATTCAATAGAAAAATTATTCGTGATCAAGGTATATTTATCCTCGTCGATTACCCCCAACTGGGCATTATAAAGCGGGTTATACTGTTTTGTCCCTTTTATCGTGTACACCTTGATATATTCTCCATTCTCATCTTTTATCCGGTAATACGGATTCATTTTGGCATAATCAGAGAATGTTCCATATTTACTTTCTTTTCCTTTATTTATATCAATGCTGGTCTGATTCTTAAAGAGCACATTCTTCACGGAATATGACAAAGTTACCGTACCACTGAAAGTATTTCTCTCGGATCCCTTCATCGCTCCTATAACAGAATTATAAGAAATATTTGTTCCCCAACGAAAAGACTCATTTCCACCCTCTAGACGCAAATTATATTTCTGACCAATACCGGTCTGTACCGGTTGGCTCAACCAATGCGTGTTCACACCTTTCAACACCTCCGAATATAATTGACCATATTTCTCCTTTAACGCCCGATCGTTAACGACATCATCTTCATCATCATAGAGTCCGACAATCCGCTCCAATTCCAATTTGTCACGGGCATTCAATAAATCGTATGAAGAAAGGTCTGGCATTTCAATATTCATTCCTCCTTGCACGTAAATTTTCAATTTACCGGCTTGAGGAGCCTTCGTGGTAACAACAAGAACACCATTTGCACCCCGAGAACCATAAATTGCCGTGGCAGAAGCATCTTTCAGTATGTTGATACTTTCAATCTCCTCGTCATTAAAATCCATTAATTTCTGCAAAGTAATCTCGAATCCATCCATGATTACTAACGGAGCATTCAGTTGTTTGGATGCTTGTTGATTTAATTCATCCACGCTCATGGGTAAAGAGGAATTACCCCGGATATTAATCTCCGGTATCACGTTCGGGTTACTTCCCAAAGCATTGTCCATCACTACATTGATTGAAGGGTCGATGTTACGCAACGTGGCTAACAGATTTTGGCCTTTGTACATCTTCAACTCTTTGGCAGAAACGGCCGTAACAGCCCCCGTGTAACTTTCCTTGGATTTCGTGAAAATACCGGTTACAACCACGTCGTCCAATGTTTCCGAATCCTCGACTAACTTCACGTCTAGTTGCGTCTTCGAACCGACGGCAATTTCTTGAGTCTTCATTCCCACAAAAGAGAATACCAACACTTGTGCTCCTCCACTAGGAATTTCAAGTCTATACTCTCCATCAGGATTGGTAGCAGCACCCAAACTGGTACCCTTAATCATCACTGTAACTCCAGGTAATACATTCCCTTGTTCATCGGTAACTTTACCTGTAATAACTCTTGATTTACCTTCTTCCTTTACAGCCTTTTTACGAATAATAATCGTCTTACCATTTATCTCGTAACCGAGATTCGTCCCTTTCAAACAATCCGTCAAAATTTGCCCAACCGTTGCATCCTTGAAAGCGACATCCTGCCGGGCAAATGATTCTAGATTCACGTCACGATAAACGAAATCATAATCAGAATTCTTACGGATCTCACTGATAATCTCTTTCAAAGAGGCATTTTTCAGCGAAAACGTAATTTTTCTTTCCTGCGAATACGCATTCAGACTAATTTGGGTGGTGAAAATTAAGAAAAGGAGGAATAAAAACCGCCTCTTCCCGACGACATTAGAATTTTTCTTCATAACTTTGTTTTTTGAATTCAACAATTCCTCACGCCCCGAGTCAACAGGGTGTGAAATGTAAAAAGTAGTGTTAGCAGCGCTACTTTTTATCTTACAATAACCGTATTATCTTTTACTTCAAATTGTACTTCCCCAGTTTTACCAATCAATTCTAATACTTGGATAAACTCTTCGTGTTTTTTCATATTCAAAGAAAATTGGTATGAACGCAATTCATCCCGACTGTAAAATACATCAATGTTATACCACCGCCCCAAGTCGGTCAGAATTTTCTCCAATGGGCAATTATCATACACCAAACGTCCGTCTGCCCATGCCAAATATAAATCAACATCCACGTCCCGAACTTCCATCCCCATCGTTAATTTATTAAACAACACTTGTTTATTCGGAACAAGTTTCACACTTTTACCTTCCACCCTTACCGTTACTTGCCCACTTTCCAATGTGGTTTGTATATCCTTTTCGTCTTTATATGCCCGAACACCGAAAGTAGTTCCGGTAACCAGCACTTCCAATTCTCCGGCTGTCACGACAAAAGGATGTTCCGTATTTTTCGCCACTTTGAAATAGGCTTCACCGGTTAAATACACCTTACGCTCCTTACCCTGAAATTTCACGGGAAAGCTTAACGTTGATTCTGAATTTAAATAGATCATCGTACCATCTGATAGCGTAAGTAAATATTCTCCACCCCGTGGAATCTCCAACGTGTGAAAAATTTCCGTCGTGTCGGGAGAATCAATATCCCTGTATTTTAAAGATCTGGCGCTAACCAATAATAAACTGTCACTCTGAGCCAGATCAGAACGTAACACCTCGTTTTCCAGATCAACTTTACGCCCATCGGGTAAAATCAAAACGGCCCGGGAACCGGGAACTTGCACCTCATTCTTAGCTATCGGAAGAATTTCGGTTTGTTCTTTATCCCCGAAAAAATAAAAAACACCTCCCACGCTTAATATTAACACAATAGCAGCTACATACGGGAACCATTTTATCTTCCGAACAGATCGACCGGATCGTGCTTTCTGTTGGAGTTGCCGCCATCCTCTCTCCTTCTCTTCTTCCGTTTTCACGAAACGGGAAATACTTTTTTCCACGTGTTCGCTTGACAACATTCGTTGAAAAAGTTCTTCATGCCTCGGGGAAACCGATCTCCATTCGTTCAGTTCTTTCTCCTGCGCATTGTCCGTCATTCCCTGTATATGCAGGAAAATCAACCGGGCTATATGTTCTTCTTTGCTTAACATCTTTTTTGGCTTTTATACTAAAGCGATTTGGGGTGCGTTTGGTGTAATAAAAAAATCACTTTTTTCTCACTTTTTTATTATCATCTCTGTATTTGCAAGTTAGCGTCTTCGTTTTCTGGCAATAGATGTCGAACAGATACAAGAGCATCTATTTAGAAATCATTGATTTATAATAAAGATATTTATAACGGTCCAAAAGATACAATCAACGGGGTTACAAGTTAAAATATAATCCATATTTTCGCGAGAGAGAATTCAAATGATCAAAACACAATAAAATGAGAAAACTATTATTTTTATTCATGCTGATCTGTACCATGCAGTTACACGGGCAGACAGTCAGGGAATGGATGGGATTACCTCCCGTCCCGGTAGAGTTTCCGGCTTTCGGGGACATGAAAAACGTGGAAAACAAAACATTTTCCCAAGCAGATTTATTAACTCTTTCCACGTTTAATATCGAGAACTTAACCCCTGCCGTGGGCGAACAAGAACTACAATATCACTCTCTAACTTGGGAAACTGCAACCGTGAATGATAACATTGTTATCTCTCAAAATAAAAGTGCCGTTCCGGCAATTGGATTGTATGCCGTTTACGCGGAAAACACGCAATGGATGAGCGGAAAACTGCAATTTTCATTTTACGGGAATGCCGAAGTTTACGTGGATGGAGTGAAAAAAATCACTTATACAAGCCATAAGGGAACCGAAGCCGTAAACCAAGAATGTACCCTGCAATGGGTTCCGGGAAAACATTCCATCATCGTGAAAAGCTTGCAAACGAAAGAAAGCGACAAACTATTTTCAGCTCAATTTATTGCAGATCCCGAATTCAAGGATACCCCGGTGGATTTTACCTTATCCCCCAAACGCGGGAAAAATATACTGGACGTGCTGAACGGTCCCAGAATCGGAGGAATTCAAGTTTCTCCCAGCGGAAAATACCTGATCATGGCAGAAGGTGAGATTATAAAAGGTAAAAGCAGTTCCATGACGAACGTGTACAGAATTGCCGACAAAGAGATCGTGTACACGTTCTACGGCAACAATGTCAGTAACTTGACTTGGATACCCGGAGAAGACAAGTTATCTTACCTGATAAAAGAAGGAACGGGAAACTCCCTATACACCTACGACATTGAGCAACAAAAATTGGAACGCCTGTTTCGGGACGATCAGACGATCAGTTCCTTCTCATGGTCACCGGACCGGAGTTATCTTATCTATTACAAAAATGAAAATTACACCCCGAAAGAATGGGAACTCCGCAAACTCGACGGGATCGAAGATCGACAAGCTTATTATCGCAATCGGTATTTCCTATGCAAATATGATTTGGCAACGGGCATACATACCCGCTTAACTTGGGGTAACCAAACGACTTCCATCATGGACATCAGTCATGATGGTAACCAAATTCTGATCAGTACCGGACGACCGGACTATAACGAATACCCGTACCGGAAACAATCTGTCTATCTGTTGAATGCCCGCACGAACCAAATTGACACGCTTTGGAAAGGCCGTCTGGTTGACATTCAATGTGTCTTTTCTCCCGATGATTCAAAATTATTAATTGCCGGAGCTGCTGACGCTTTCGGACAAATCGGGGTAAAGATTGCTAAAGGACAGATCGTGAACGGATACGACACGCAGCTATACATTTATGACTTAAATTCCAAAGAAGTAACTCCGATTACAAAAGATTTCAATCCCGCTGTCTCCAACTACATCTGGCATACCGACGGGAATATCTATATCGTGGCCGGGGATACCGATTACGTTTACTTATTCCGGTATGGGAAAGACGGGAAAATCACGAGAATAGAATGTCCGGGTGATCTCGTACAAAAGATCAGTTTGGCTCAAAACGGGAATACCGGGATCTACACTGCCTCAGACGAGAGTTACCCGACGCGGGTCTATACCTTGGACTTAGCAACCCTCAATGCTCAGGAATGGGCCGATCCGCAAGGTGAACAATACAAAAATATAGAATTCGGACAAGTAAAAGACTGGGACTACAATTACAAGAAAGGAACCACGATAGACGGACGCTATTATCTTCCGGCAAATTTCGATCCCAAGAAAAAATACCCGATGATCGTGTATTACTACGGGGGAACAACCCCGGTAGAAAGGACTTTCGGAGGAAGATGGCCATTCAATCTATATGCTGCGAATGGATATGTTGTATACGTGATGCAACCCTCTGGTGCGACCGGATTCGGACAAGAATTTTCAGCCCGTCATCAAAACAACTGGGGTAAAATCACGGCAGACGAAATCATTGCCTGCACGAAAGCATTCTTGAAAGCACATCCTTTCGTGGATGCACAACGTGTCGGATGCATGGGAGCCTCTTACGGTGGATTCACAACCATGTACCTGCAAACCCGCACGGACATCTTCGCTTGTGCCATTTCACATGCCGGAATTTCCTCCATTTCCAGTTACTGGGGTGAAGGCTACTGGGGATATAGTTACAGCACGAACGCATCGGCTCATGCTTTCCCGTGGAATCGAAAGGACATCTACGTGGATCAAAGCCCGCTATTCAACGCGGACAAGGTAAAAACCCCCATGCTTTTGTTGCACGGTACGGCCGATGTCAACGTACCCACAGGTGAAAGTATCCAGTTCTACACCGCACTGAAACTCTTGGGCAAAGACGTGGAACTCGTACTGATCAAGAATGCTGATCATGCCGTCGTGGATTACAACCAACGAATCATCTGGGGCAACACCATCATGGCTTATTTTGCCAAATACCTGAAAGGTGAACCCGCCTGGTGGGAAAATATGTACAAAGACAAAAACTTATAAATAGTTTAGAGTTTAAAGTTTAGAGTTTAAGGTGGAATATAGTATTCACTTTAAACTCTAAACTTTAACTCTAAATTCTAAACTTAAAAAAATGGCTCAGGAAATTGAACGCAAATTCTTAGTGAAAGGGAATTTCAAGCCGGAAGTATTTAAATCTACCCGTATCATGCAGGGGTATCTCTCTTCCGTGCCGGAACGTACCGTTCGGGTACGAATCAATGGAGAACAGGGATTCATCACGATCAAGGGAAAAGGAAATCATTCCGGCATTAGGCGTTACGAATGGGAAAAAGAAATACCTTTAAACGAGGCGGAAGAGTTATTACAACTCTGCGAACCCGGTATTATCAACAAAACCCGTTATCTTGTAAAAGCCGGGGAACACACCTTCGAAGTGGATGAATTTCACGGGGAAAATGAAGGTCTGATCATGGCAGAAATCGAATTAAAGACAGAAAACGAGAATTTCATAAAACCTGCATGGCTTGATAAAGAAGTGACCGGGGATGACCGGTATTATAACGCCATGTTGACAAAACACCCTTACACGAGGTGGTAAAGTTTTTAGATACTTTGATTTCCCGACAGAAAAGCATACCTTTGCCGAAAATTTAAAATTTTCATCAAAAAATATAGGCATGGAGAAGATCCTTAATCGAGCAGCGGATAACATCCGCATCCTTTCAGCTTCTATGGTTGAAAAAGCAAAATCAGGTCATCCAGGAGGTGCAATGGGTGGCGCTGATTACATTAACGTGTTGTATTCTCAATTCTTGAACTTCGATCCGGATGATATGACATGGGCAAACCGGGACCGTTTCTTCCTTGACCCGGGACATATGTCTCCGATGTTGTATTCTATGTTGAGCCTGATCGGCACGTATAGCATGGAAGACCTGAAAAACTTCCGTCAATGGGGAAGTGTAACCCCGGGACACCCGGAAGTGGATTTTAAACGAGGCGTGGAAAACACCTCCGGCCCTCTCGGTCAAGGTCATGCCATGGCAGTCGGAGCCGCTATTGCAGAGCGTTTTCTGGTAGCTCGTTTCGGAGAATGGATGGCTCACAAAACGTACGCTTTTATCTCTGACGGTGGTATACAGGAAGAGATTTCACAAGGAGCCGGACGTATTGCGGGAACACTGGGATTATCCAACCTGATCATGTTTTATGATGCAAACGAAGTACAGCTATCCACCCGCGTGAATGAAGTAACCTGCGAGGATACTGCTGCCAAATATCAGGCTTGGGGGTGGAACGTGATCACGATCAACGGGAATAACGCTGACGAGATCATCAAAGCATTACAAGCTGCCAATGCTGAAAAAGAACGTCCGACTTTGATTATCGGTAAAACTTTGATGGGTAAAGGAGCCATGGGGGCTAACGGGGAAGATTTCTCCGACAAGGTTTCCACTCACGGACAACCTTTAACCGGAGCCGGGGCTTCTATCGAAAAGACGATCGAAAACTTGGGTGGAGATCCGCAGAACCCGTTCACGATCTTCCCGGAAGTAGCCGAGTTCTATGCTAAAGTCCTTGATGAAAAACGGGCTTACGCCAAAGCTAAAAAAGCAGAGCAGGCAGCTTGGGAAAAAGCAAACCCGGAATTAGCAGCCAAACTGCACAAATTCTTATCCGGTAAAGCTCCTGAAATTGACTATAAAGCAATCCAACATAAAGCAAACATTGCCACACGTGCCGCTTCGGCTGACGTGTTAGTAGCCTTAGCTCAACAGGTAGAGAACATGATCGTTTCTTCTGCCGACTTGAGTAATTCTGACAAGACCGACGGATTTATCAAAGGTGGAGCCCGTAACCTTGTGAAAGGGGATTTCAGCGGGGCATTCTTCCAAGCCGGAGTTGCAGAGTTGACTATGGCTGTAATCTGTAACGGTATCGCTCTTCACGGGGGTATCTTCGTGGCTTGTGGAACTTTCTTCGTGTTCTCTGACTACATGAAACCTGCCGTACGTATGGCAGCCTTGATGGAAGTTCCCGTGAAATACGTTTGGTCTCATGATGCCTTCCGCGTGGGAGAAGACGGACCGACTCACCAACCGATCGAGCATGAAGCGCAATTACGTTTGATGGAAAAACTGGAGAATCATTCCGGAAAAATGAGCTTGTTGGCCCTGCGTCCTGCCGATGCAGCCGAGACTTCCGTTGCTTGGAAAATGGCCATGGAAAATACCTCTACCCCTACCGCTTTAATCCTGTCTAGACAAAACATCACGGATCTTCCGGGAACAGATCGTTATGATGAGGCTTTACAGGCTGAAAAAGGTGCTTACGTGGTATGCAAAACCGGAGAGAACCCGGATATCGTGCTAGTTGCTTCCGGCTCAGAAGTTTCTACTCTAGTGGAAGGTGCTAAACTTCTTCAGGAACGGAAAGGCATCACCTCACAGATCGTATCCGTAATCTCCGAAGGTTTATTCCGTCACCAAGAACAAGCATATCAAGAACAAGTTATCCCGGCTAACAAACCGAAATACGGACTGACAGCAGGTTTATCCGTTACCTTAGAAGGTTTGGTGGGATGTAATGGTCGTATTCACGGTGTAAACCACTTCGGTTACTCCGCTCCTGCCAAAGTATTGGACGAGAAATTCGGATTCACCGGAGAATGTGTATTCAACGAAGTATGTGAAATGCTAGGAAAGTAATTTTCTAATACGCTAAATATCAAACGGGAGTAACGATTGTTGCTCCCGTTTTTCTTTCCTTTCATACCAACTAATTTTATTTATTCTAAAAAAAGAAGGAAATACTTGCATACACAACAAATATACACTATCTTTGCAAACGCAAAACAGAAGATGTTTTGACTGATATTGCGGGATGGAGCAGTTGGTAGCTCGTTGGGCTCATAACCCAAAGGTCGTCTGTTCGAGTCAGGCTCCCGCTACGAAATGAGGATCGATGAAAGTCGATCCTTTCTTTTTTTTATTTAGCATACGAAACGATCTATCCACTTAATTTTTCACGTGAGATGATGGATAGGCGTTGTATTTGCTATGTAGTTGTGTTTTGGAATATATAAAATACGCTATTTTCTTTGTTGTGTGGATTAATAGTCATACCTTTGTAAAAATAAATAATTCTTTGTGTATGAAAAAGGTGGTGTATATTTTGAGTTGTATTTCATTGTTTTTATCATGTAGTGATAAAGATGTGTATAAAGCTCCGGAAACGGATCTGAATCTGTTGAAACCATACGAGGATATGGAGGTCGTCGTTCCGGAGGGGTATGCCTCGATTGTCAAGTTATATGATGATACCTTGGCAATTTGTTCTTATTCAACAACAATTTCGATCCCTACTTTCCGGGCGTCTAGATTGGGTCGGGCATCTGAAAATAGTCCGATCACGATTGAAAATGTAAAGAATGAGAATAATTATTATCAAGGTGTGTTAAATACTTGGCAGGTTGTGGCTTTTGAGGATAGTCGGGAAGGAGATTATGACTATAATGATTTGATCATACACGTGAACTGGAGTATTCGGGAAAATAATTACACGATATCCGTTCAGCCAGTTGCTTTAGGATCTTCCAAAAAAATTAAGCTGGGATTCGAGAAAATGGATGGTAATATTTCGAGTGTGAACGAGGTGATTGTGGCCGAAGATTGTCGAAAAGAATTGTTTGAGGGGAGAGAGGGGTTTATCAATACTTTTTCCGGCAAAGGAAAGGTGATTATTAATAATGGTAAATATAAATACCAGAAAGAGTTGGCGAAACAGAGTGATGATCTTAGATGTGCCGTGAATTGGTTCATTGAAGTAGATGGCGGGACAAGATTATATGCTATTACGAATAATCCGATATGTCTTAATCAGGAAGGAAGACCTTACGGATTGATATTCACTAGAATCTATGATGAGTATACTTATTGTAACGAGAAAGGGGAGCGTTGTGGAGTTGACTGGTTTCTATATCCCCAAGAGCTTGTGAATATATCTGATATTTATGATTTCGACGACTATATGAAAACAGGAGATATTTCTATTTTCCGAACTCCCAAAGAAGGTTTTTATGATGCTATAGGGGAAGGGGAACCGATGGGAAAAGATGGATTGATTTATTGTCCGAATTCGTTGTATAACGTGAATCTACAGTAACGTGTAAAACGGGGAGTTTTCCCCGTTTTTTTATTCCTTTTCTCGTTATTTTTCAGTGCATTTTGTTTGGTGGGTTGATATTTATTTGTACTTTTGCGCCCGTGTTATAAAAACATAATGTCTAATTTATTAGGAGATAAGCATTTATTATTTATTATGGCAGAAGAACAAAAAGAAATGCAAGTAGAGCTTGCACAAGAAGAAACCAAGAAAGTTGCTCCTGTAGCAACAACAAGCGCTGAGGCTGACGAGAATTTTGACTGGGAAGCTTATGCAAATGATGATGTAATCCCCGCATCTGAAAAAGAAGAATTGGCAAACAGATACGCCGAGACTCTTTCATCTGTAGTAGAGAAAGAAGTTGTTGAAGGTACTGTTATCTCAATGAACAAGAGAGAAGTCGTTGTAAACATCGGTTACAAGTCAGACGGTATCATTTCATTGAATGAATTCCGTTACGATCCGGAATTGAAAGTGGGAGATAAAGTAGAAGTTTACGTTGAGACTCAAGAAGACAAAAAAGGTCAGTTGACTCTTTCTCACAAGAAAGCAAGAGCTTTGCGTAGCTGGGATCGTGTTAATGCTGCGTTGGAAAACGACGAGATTATCAAAGGATTTGTTAAATGTCGCACGAAGGGCGGTATGATCGTTGACGTATTCGGTATCGAGGCATTCTTACCGGGTTCTCAGATCGATGTTAAGCCGATTCGTGACTATGATATTTATGTTGGGAAGACGATGGAATTCAAGGTGGTTAAAATCAACCAAGAGTTCAAGAACGTTGTTGTATCTCACAAGGCTCTTATCGAGGCAGAGTTGGAACAGCAGAAGAAAGACATCATCTCCAAACTTGAAAAAGGACAGGTACTTGAAGGTACCGTTAAGAATATCACTTCTTACGGGGTATTCATCGATTTGGGTGGCGTAGACGGATTGATCCACATTACCGACCTTTCTTGGGGCCGCGTAAATCACCCGAACGAGATCGTGGAATTAGACCAGAAGTTGAATGTTGTTATTCTTGACTTCGATGACGAGAAGAAACGTATCGCTCTTGGTTTGAAACAATTGACTCCGCACCCGTGGGATGCTTTGAGCGCAGACTTGAAGGTAGGTGACCGCGTGAAAGGTAAAGTAGTTGTTATGGCTGATTACGGTGCTTTCGTTGAGATTGCCCCGGGCGTTGAAGGTTTAATTCACGTTTCAGAGATGTCATGGTCACAACATTTGCGTTCCGCTCAAGATTTCATGAAAGTAGGAGATGAGGTAGAGGCTGTAGTTCTTACTTTGGATCGTGACGAGAGAAAGATGTCTTTGGGTATCAAGCAATTGAAAAACGACCCGTGGCAAAATATCGAAGAGAAGTATGCTGTTGGTACGAAACATAAAGCTATCGTGCGTAACTTCACGAACTTCGGAGTATTCGTTGAGATCGAGGAAGGTGTTGACGGTTTGATCCACATCTCTGACTTGTCTTGGACGAAGAAAGTGAAACACCCGGCCGAGTTTACCCAGATTGGAGCCGATATTGATGTAGTTGTTCTTGAAATTGACAAGGATAACAGAAGATTGAGCTTAGGTCACAAGCAATTGGAAGAGAATCCTTGGGATGTATTCGAAACCATCTTCACGGTTGATTCTATCCACGAAGGTACGATTACCGAAATCTTCGATAAGGGTGCCGTTATCGCATTGCCTTACGGCGTAGAAGGATTCGCAACTCCTCGCCACTTGGTAAAAGAAGACGGTTCTCAGGCTAAGGTTGACGAGAAATTGCCGTTCAAGGTGATCGAATTCAACAAGGGTGCCAAGAGAATCATTCTTTCTCACTCTCGTATTTTCGAAGACGAGCAGAAAGCTACCGATAACGCGAAGAAGAAAGATGAGGCTAGCGCAACTAAAAAAGCAGTGAAGAAAGTGAAAGAGAAACTGGAGAAAACCACTTTGGGTGACATCACCGAGTTGGCTGCTTTGAAAGACCAAATGGAAGCTAGAGAAGAAGAAGAAAAGAATAATAACTAGTGAAGTTTGAGCTAACTATATTAGGGTGCGGTTCTGCTGTACCCACGCTTCAACGAAATGCTGCCGCTCAAGTGCTTAATGTACTTGAGCGGTACTTTCTTATTGACTGCGGGGAGGGAACCCAGCAGCAATTGCGGCGTTTCAAGGTGCCGTATAACAAGATCAATCATATTTTTATTTCCCATTTGCACGGGGATCATTTTTTCGGTTTGATCGGTTTGTTGTCCAGTCTTTCTTTGCAGGACAGGAAAGCCGAATTGCACGTTTACTCGGACAAGCGTTTGCAAGAGATTATCGAGTTTCAGTTGAAAGTGATGAATACCCGTTTGAATTTTCCCTTGATTTTTCATCATTTGGAACGGGAACCCGCTTTGATTTATGAAGACAAAGCGTTGACCGTGCGTACTTTTCCTTTGAAACATCGTTATGATGCTCCCGTGACAGGTTTTTTATTTACCGAGAAAGAACGGGAAAGAACGATTCGCCGGGATATGACGGATGCTTTCCAAGTGCCGGTGGCTTTCATGCACCGGCTGAAAAAGGGCGAGGATTTCGTGACTCCCGATGGAGAGGTGATCGCTAATTGCCGCTTGACGATGGCTCCTCCTGCTGTCCGATCCTACGCTTACATGACCGACACGTTGTTCCGGGAGTGTTTTGCCGAACACGTGAAAGGTGTGGATTTACTTTATCATGAATCCACTTACGGGAACGAGTTTGAAGATTTAGCTAAAGAAACATTCCACAGTACCGCGGGGCAAGCGGCGCGAATGGCTCTACTTGCCGAAGCAAAGCACCTCCTGCTGGGACATTTTTCATCCCGTTATCCCGATCCTACCCCTTTGTTGAAACAAGCCCGGGAGATTTTCCCGAACACGGATTTGTGTTATGACGGGGCTGTATTCGAGTTACCCGTGGCGAAACGAGGGTAAGGCTGGAAATGTTTTTCATGATAATTGATTTGTTCGGTTTGGATTTTGATGTTATTTCGTATATTTGTCCTAATGGTGTGAAATTTGGGCAGCATGATAGATGAAGAGTTGATTTTATCCGGAGTGAATCGTAAAAATGAAAAGGCTTGGGCAAGTCTTTATGAGCATTTTTATGCGGCATTGTGTGTGTACGTGAACCGGATATTGAAGGGATCGGAGAGTACAGAAGATTTAGTACAAGAAGTTTTTATCGCCATTTGGAGTTCGGATAAGAAATTCGAATCTTTGCAGGATTTGACCCGTTATTTGTACAGGGCATGTTATAATAACGCATTGGTGTTTGTACGGAATAATCAGATTCATGATACGATTTTGAATTCGATAGGAGCAACGGAAGAGTCGACCGTTGATGATGTATATGCTTTGACTGTTCGGGAAGAGGTTACAAGGCAATTATATATGTATATCGAACAGTTGCCGCCGGAACAGAAAAAAGTGATCCTAATGAGTATCGAGGGATATTCGTGGGATGAGATCGCGGAAAAATTAGGGATAAGTGTAAATACCGTGAAAACGCATAAAAGTCGTGGTTTCAAGTCGTTGCGTTCAAAACTTCAAGATTCTGTCTGTCTTTTTTTAATTTAATTGGAAAAAAATGGCTGGTCATGTCATCTGAAATCGAGAGTTATGTATTATAGAAATACATAACGAGATGATAACAGATGATGAAGAAAAATATATATGATGATGCTTCTTTGATTAGAAAATCTTTGCTGGAAGATTTGGAAGAAGGAGAGCACAAGGAGTTGGGACAATTGCTGGATAATCCGGAAATACAAGAAGTGTACGGGCAATTAAGTGATCCCGTGTATCTGAAAAAGCAGTTTATCGAATACGAGAATTATTCCGGTAAGAAAGGGTATACTGATTTTAAAGAGAAGATAAATCGAGCCAGAAGAGTCAGAATGATCCGTTGGGGAGCGGCTGTCGCTGCCGTGTGGGTGATTGCTTTAGGTATCATGTTGTGGATGATATCAGGAGCGGAGAGCAATAAATCATCTACCCTCGGCTGAATCTTACCGGGAAAACGAACCAGGAACGGAATATT
>ENA-UEPJ01003300-UEPJ01003300.1-human-gut-metagenome-genome-assembly--contig:-NODE-3300-length-14627-cov-4.210309_pt1 | contig 14627 bp, 8 predicted proteins | sample MGYA00242890_ERZ507896 | MGnify/ENA primary metagenome ERZ507896 (study PRJEB26167, sample SAMN06115508) | human gut metagenome | host: Homo sapiens | place: China:Qinghai | collected 2015-08-20... | reverse complement strand
CCTCATTGGGCAATAAAAAACAGTAGTGGTATCAGGAGAGACAATTGGGTTAATACCTTCCGGACGTTGAAAATCCGCCCATGCCCAATCGGGGAATTCGGATGTTTGCTTCTTCTCTCCACAGGAAGTAATCACTGCTGCAACCATCAGTAAATAAGCTATATGTTGAAATTTTCTTTTCATGATTGTTCTTTATAATAATTCATTAATTAAGGAAAAGATGGTGGAACGACCTTTGCTCCCCACTTCATGTCCGGTTTACCCGAAGTACGGTATTCGATAGTAGCTCCGCTGTTGAGCTGGTCCCAGTCTATCCATGTACTTTCATATGATTTTCCGTTTAGTTTCATGGATTTGATATAGATGTCCTTTTCTGAACCTCCCTTTATCACAATATCACCTTTTTTCAAATGTACCTTGACAGATGAAAAGATTGGAGTATTTACCGTAAATCCCCCCACACCCGGGATTTCCGGATAAAGCCCGATACAAGCAAACACATACCAAGCACCCATTGTGCCCAAATCGTCATTTCCCGGGAGACCGTCTATCTTACTTGAATATTGCTCATTCAACACACGATTAATGATTTCCTGTGTTTTGTATGGACGACCAATCAAATTATATATCCAAGGTATATGGAAACTCGGCTCATTACCGGAAGCAAACCATGCATCGTTATATCCGGCATCCAAGCGCGTAAAGAATTCATCCAACCGTTTCTCGGCTTTTTCCTTACCACCTATTATTTCTACCAGACCGGCAATATCATAAGGCACCATCCAAAAATAATTCTTATAAGTAGATTCACGAAAGTCTTCACCAAGAGATTTCCACGATCCGTCCGGATTACGTGATTGTAGCCAACCTGTGTCCGAATTATACAAATTCTTCCATGAACGGGCAAAATGAAAATAACGCCAACTGGCAAATTCATCTCCCACTGCATGCAATGCAAACTGTCCGATAGCAAAATCTGCTGAGGTATACTCCAATTGAATAGATGCATTATAATAACCCTTATCCAAATATTGCTTCAATCCCGGGCGAGTCTCCACATCTTGCGACTTAGAACCCGGTTCCTCCGCTCCTTTTCTCATAATCTTAAAGATAGGTTTCGGATCATAATTACGAGCTCCGAAAGCATAGGCATTAGCAATCAGAATAGGAGTCGGATCTCCCTGCATTACCCCTGTTTCAATATTAGCCATCACCCAACGAGGAAAAGAGCCACCGGACTGTTCTGCAAACAATTGATGGGAAACAACAATATCGGAAGCTACCTCCGGATCAAGCATGGATAATAATTGAATTTGTGTACGATACGTATCCCAATTACTAAAAGAAGTATAGTGTTTAGAACGTGACTTATGCACTCTGAAATCCGCTCCCATATATTCCCCATTCACATCGCTACAAACATTCGGGTGAATGAAAGAACGATATAAATGTGTATAGAATTGGGTCGTACGATCGGGATTGGTGCCCTCCACTTCAATCATACCCAAATAATGATTCCATTTTGCCTCCGCCTGATTCTGTATCTTTTGGAAATCCCATTCTGCATTTTCGGCTTTCAAATTTTCACGTGCATTTTCTACTGAAACATAAGAAACTCCAATCTTATATTGAATATTCTTCTTTTTGTTTACATCAAAAGTAAAGTATACACCAGAATACTCACCTTCTGCAAAAGTTGTATTTGGCATCAATTCTTCTCTCTTCCATGTACCGGTTTCAAAAGCATCAGTATCAAACTCTGCTACAAAATAGACTTTATACGGAGTACGGAGCCCACAGAAATTTCCTCCTTCTGCATAACCTTCACACTTATTCGGGGCAGTAATAACAATTGCAGCTTGTTCAATAGGAGTTGCAGAAATACCTCCACCAATGATTATTGTACCATACTGTTGATCTGCCGGATATTCATAACTAGCCATCCCCGTTCGCTCGGTCACTGTCAGTTTTGCCTTGATATCCTCTTGCACCATAGCCTCATAATAACCGGCATGTCCTTTTTCTTCAGATACATTTATACGATAGTTGAGGATGTTATCAGGTGACATTTTCAGTTTTCCCTTCACAGGGAAAGTGGGAAAATTTCCCATATGTTCACAACCACCACCACTCAACTGATTGATAACGAATCCCGACCTTTTGGAAAAATAAGATGGAGTAAATTGTACCATCCCATAAGGATAAGTTGCTCCCGGATAAAGATATCCGGAAGTCAGTCCGGTACCTTTTGTTCCAATCAACGTATTGACTTGATGGACATAGTCACCAGCCACAGCTTGTGTTGTAACCATTCCTTCTAAAACAAGAGAGAATAATAAAATAAATAAGAATTTATGTTTCATTCCGGATGTTCTTTTAGTAGAGTCTATTTCGAATAAGAAACAGGAATACCACTAATAGTACCCTGTTTCGCTATTCGGATAAAATCGATCGTATTATTGAACTTTATTCTTTGATTCTTTATTCTTTAGACAAAGAGAAAGGCGCAGCATACTTCGAAGTACATCTTTCTTTATTAGGCTGGCTTCCCATTTCAAATTTCAAGACTCCTCCTTCTGCTATATCATCATAATGGATATAGTTTTTATCTAAAAGTCTGCCATTCAAAGTAGCTGATTGTATATATAAATTTTCTTTACTATTTTCTGGTGCTTCAATCACAAACTTATTGCCATTTTCCATAGTTATGGTAGCCTTCTTAAATAATGGGCTGCCAATCACATATTCATCTGTACCCGGGCAAACAGCATATATACCCAATGAGCTCAGAATATACCATGAAGACATACCGCCTTGGTCTTCATCACCCGGATATCCTTTTTCTGTTGAATTATATAATCTCTCAACAATCTGACGTACCCAATATTGAGTTTTCCACGGCTGACCTGCATAGCAATACAAATAAGGCATGTGTTGAATCGGTTGATTTCCGTGTGCATATTGTCCCATATTAGCCAACTCCATTTCTTTCATTTCATGAATAACTCCACCATAAGTGCCCGGTTTAATTATGTTAGGAATAGTAAATACAGAATCTATTTTAGTAGTAAACTTTTCATCACTTCCAAACAAGTCAATCAAGCCTTGTACATCATGGAACACTGACCATGTATAATGCCATGCATTTCCTTCACAGAAAGGCCCCCCCCATTCCAGTGGATCGAATGGTTCCTGCCATTTACCATCAACACCCTTTCCACGCATAAATCCGATAGACTTATCAAAGACATTTTTATAGTTGTACATCTGACGGGCAAATACTTCTTGGTAATGTTTATTTCCAACCATTTTAGCAAGTTGATATCCGCAGAAATCATCATATGCATATTCCATAGTTTGTGCACTAGAACCCATTGATTCAGGATAAGGAACATATCCTAACTGGAAATATTCTTTCCAGAATCCACGTCCGTTAGCACCACCCCAAGGACCTTTATTCATTGCTTCATGCGCATAAGCCTTCAGTGCTTTTTCAGGATCAAAATCACGAATTCCTTTTGCCCATGCATCTGCCAGCAATGAAATAGAATGATTTCCTAACATTCCTCCTGTTCATCGCCTCCTGTTGTGTTTCCTTCGGCACCGGAGTGTAGGTGTACAATTTCTCGGAGCGCAAGGCTGCATCTTGGTAACGCCCGCCCATGTATTTCACGGCATGCATCATAAACATTCCGTATTGCCTCACCACCGCCTTATACTGGCTTTTCAGCACGGAGTAATCCTCGTCGTCGGCAGCGGCAGTCCACTCCTCGATATGTTTCATGATGTATTTCAAATTCTTGATTCCAAGAATATTGGCTTGAATCGTGTTATCACTCAAATCCTCCGATTGCAGGCGCGGGTCTTCCCGGTCTGTTTCCGTACCGAACAACAATCTCGGGTTGGCTTCCCGTTGCGCAGTCACCCAATCCTTCAAATATTTCTCCTCTTCCTTTACCGTTTTGAATCGCGGGAAATAGCGATACCCCCAATCAATCGCAAATTCGTCATACTCACCGATTCTCGGGATTAAATCCTCCGGATCGATATTATCTTCCGGTTGCGCGGCATAATTGAAACGCATATAGTCCATCACCGAGGAACCATGCCCATGCTTCTTCACGAACTCCCGGTCGCGAATCTCATCCAGAGAATACACCCAGCTACCGGCAAAATTGTGGCGCAATCCTAACGTATGCCCAATCTCGTGAACCACAATGTATTTCACTAGTGTACCCATCAATTCCTCGTCATACGGGAACTTACGTGCCAACGGGTTCACACCTGCCGTTTGAGCAAAATACCAAGTTTGAGCCAAACTCAATACATTGTGGAACAATCCCACGTGTGAACAGATAATCTCCCCGGAACGAGGGTCTGCAACATGCGGACCGTAAGCATTCGGAATCGGAGAAGCCTTGTAAGATATAATAGAATAACGGGCGTCTTCCGGCGAGAAGGTAGAATCTTCCTCCGGACGCGGCATCATTTTACCCACGATGGCATTTTTGAAACCAACTTTCTCGAACACGGGTTGCCATTCATTTACAGCGGCAATCACGTAAGGTTGCAAATATTTCGGCGTGTTGTAATCTACATAGAACACGATTGGTTTCGCCGGTTCCACCAGCTCTCCCGCCTCATACTTTTTCATGTCTTCCGGTTTCGGCTCCAATCTCCAACGGCTTACCATTCCAATGACTTCCGCCTTTAACGGATTTTTCGCATAATCCATCATGGGATAAGCGAAATATCCTACCCGGTTATCGAAATAACGGGGACGCATCGGCTCCTCCGGCAACAAATACCACGAAGCCGCCATTTCCCACGTGGTCGGATCCATTTTCGGGGCCTGCATTCCCGGATGCACTTTGGGTGCCTTCCCCGGGGCATAACTCCGCACAGAACGGAATATGATATTATTCGGGTAGCTGCTGATTGTAGTCGTGTATGACTGGTCTGCCTGATAAGCTCCCAAATTCAACATCTCGACAGCACCTTTCAATGAGAAATAGTAGTGATCGGACTTGTACAAATCCGTGATATCAATCAAAGAAGAGTTTTCCGATTTAGCCTTTATATCCAACCCGTTTACTATCGGCATCAAATCGGAAGCCTCGATAGCCCCATACAAAGCATTCGCGGTATCCGGCATCACGGTAGTGAACCGAGGCTCGTGCAGATACATTCTGTCTTTCGGTCCTTTTTCAAAACGGATAACTTTGCTGTACAAGGCGTCACCACCGTACCCCATCATTTCAGTATTGCTTCTCTGTGCCTTGGCAGAGCCTTTAATCAAGGAAACAAACACGAATACATCCCGTCCCAGTAATTCGTCCGGAATCTCCATGAAGTAGCGGTCTGCTTGCTCGTACACGTTGAACATTCCCGCGTGCTTCACAGCATTGGCTTTGATAAAATCTTTGATAGCCGGAATGCCCTTGGGTTTCACCTTCGTGCTGTCGACAGCAGCAACAGGCTGCCCCTTTTTCTTCTTGTCTTTTTTCCGCTCTGCACCTTCCGATACCTGTCCCACCATCACAAGACAGAGCAACAACGCTAAAAATCTCATACTAATACTCATACTTTTCATACATTATATTGATTTACAAACATATATACAATCAAACCTCATATTTTTGAAAGACATAAGGAGTATAAAGTGCATTTTTACACGCACTCTATAAACCTTATAAACTAAAAACACTCTATAACTATAAACTTAAAGATTATTCGAACGTAAAACCGTATTTCTCCAATTTCTGCTTCATCACCTCGTATTTCTCCATCACCACCGGATACTGACCGTGTTTTGCCGTAAATTCAGCTTCTGTACTGGCGAATATCTCTATACAATATTGCCTTACGTCTTGGCTTTTACTCGGTACTTGCCACATTCTTTCTGAAGTTCCGGTCGGTTTGGTATAAGTCCCGACAAAGCCCAGTCCCCCCAACGTCTGCTCGGCAGCGGGAACGGTAAGTCCCGAATAGGCAGTATATACATAAGTTCCAACCGAAGTCGTCCCCGTTGAATACATTTTACTCTTATTTCCCGGATTTACCCGATAAGTAATCGCGTAAAAATAATCTTCCAGCCACTCGCCATCGGAAATGGCCAGCGTATTTGCCACCAAAGTTGCAAGGAAAACTCCCCGGTACAACTTTTGATCCACTTTATCAAAATCCTTCACCTTACTCAACACGATTGTATTCAATCCCTTGTAAGCAATCGTATCTCCCGAGGGCGTTTTCAATGAATCCACCAAAAGAATACTCGGCAGGTACACCGACTCCGGAACCCGGGGCAAAGCATCGGTTTCCAAAAAATCCAAAACAGGTTTCACTCTATCCCGATCACGCACCAAAGTATAGTTTGCCTGTAATTTACCGGGAGTCACACTACCCGGGCTGTAAAATACCTGCAATACCTCGTAATAGGTGTAAGGTTCTCCCGTTGCCAAAGTATAACGCGTTTCGCTACCGATCGTATCATTGTAATACACGGGAACTCCTGTATTCCGGAATATCCTATACCGCTGAGCGTCAATCGGGTCATCGCTATCCTCCACCACAAGCCAATTGCGCTCGCCCCCGAAAGGTTTAAAATCATCATCGTTGTCCCCGCAAGCCCATGCCAACAAAGCAAACAAACCTATAAGCCATGTATATTTTCTCATCTCCGTACAATTTTATTATTCTACAACTACTTCTCTTGAAGGACGTACCTCGTTAGTCAACGTACCCTCGTTAAACTCGATAGCGTATCTCGGGATAGGCAACATATAAGCGGCAGCATCCTGAGAATAAGGCTTCAACACGTAAGTACCCGCCCGGTATACACCACTTCCTTCTAGAAAATCGTAAGAAATATGGCGAATCTCCTTCTCGTAAGGATACACACTATTCACGGCATAACGGCGCAAATCAAACCAGCGGTGTCCCTCGAAACACAATTCCCGTCTGCGCTCATCACGGATAAAGTTTACCAACCTTTCACCGCTTTCCGTTACCGCTCCCGCCACTTTCAAACGTTTCTCTCTCAATTCATTCAACACTTCGATAGCCTCTGCATCACGCCCCAACAAAGCCAATGCCTCCGCCTTGTTCAAGTAAACCTCCGGCACGCGAATAGCCATAATATCGGAAACCTCTTCCGCGTTAAACTGAGTTTTCACGCATCGCCAACCGTTTCCGGGTGCCGGACGCTCGATGAAAAACGCTTTCAAACGCATATCATTATCATTCTCACCATAACAAGCCAACAAATCTTCCGAAGTCGTGTAACCTGAACTTATTCGTTGTTGATTCACGCCACTACCAGACACCACAACCGGAGCATGAATCACAGCCATGATATTCGGTCCATGCGTGAAAATCACCTCGGGAGAAGTCACGTACACGGCGCTACCGCGCTGATAAGCCTTTAAATCCCGCAAATAATAATCCGGATTCCCGATAACGCTATCGGCAGCCGCGATAGCAGCCTCGTAATTCTCCATAAAAAGATGTACGCGGCTCAACAAAGCGAAAGCGGCTGTCTGATTTGTCCGGTACTTAGTCGTTTGCTCTATTCCCCGAAGCAACACGGTAGCTTGTTCCAGATCTTTCACAACTTGACGATATACCTCCTCACACGTTGCCCGACTGAAATATTTATCTTCAATTTCTTCCGATGTCTTCAAAGGAATACACGGATCAGTAGAAGCAGATGCCTTCCGATAAGGCTTACCGTATAAATTCGCCATATAGAAATAGTACTGCGCACGCAAAAAACGAGCTTCTCCTTCAACCTTATTACACAACACTTTATCATCTTCCCTACCGCGCATTTCATTGACCTGATAGATAACAGAATTCATCGCAGCAATACGTTTCCACATATTCTGCCAATTTCCATCATTAATCTCCGCATTTTCCGAATCATAAAAAGGATCCGGTTGCCAATGATGTAAATTAACGGCTTTCATGCGAATATAATTCTTTTCCGTGTTCACGATACTTTTCTCACAGAGCAAATATTCCGTCGCATCATCATCCATCAAATGAATATAAGGGAAATTATTTACAGGCATTTTACCCATTACCGCATTCATATTCCATATACTACCCCACTTGTTCACACTAGCGGCATTCAGGGTATCTATTGAATTTCCTCCACTTAAATATCCTTCACCGATCAACAACTCGTTCAAATCCGCCACTTTCTCCACGTAGGCAAGATTCTGCGACTTCTCCTCAAGGAAATCCCCGCAAGCGGTAAACAATACCGGCAAGCAGCTCATCAGACAAATATATAATATTCTACTCATATCCTACTGCATTTAAAATGTTACATTTAACGTAAACGAATAATTCGGGCGCAAAGACATGTTTATGGTCGGAGCGGCTCCCGATTGAGTCACGTCCTGCCCTTTCAATTTCTTATTGGTGATCGTGAACAGGTTGGTTCCCGTCAAGCTCAAGTAAGCCGAATTGATTCCCAATTTTTTGCAGAATTTATCATGCACATTGTAACGGAATGTCACGGATTGCAATTTCAAATAGTTACCGCTCACCACGCGTAAATCCGACAAGTCATACATAGCGTAAATGTCATTATCGGCAAACCTAGTCATCTTACCACCACTGGTGTATTTGCTTTGTCCCCACCACGGCAGATCCACTACCTCGGAAACCTTCACCCCCGGAATATTGGTCTTGTTCTCGTCCCCCGGACGCTGCCAACGATTCACAAACTCTTTCCGCATATTCCGTTCCGGATAAGGAGTGATATTATTCTCTTCACACAATTTCAACAAACGCACCTTATTTCCAAAACTATACGCGAAATTCATGGAAAGACCGAACTGGCGATAACCGAAATAGTTGTTGACACCACCCTGCAACGTGGGCACACGAGTTCCCGATTCCACCAATACCGCATCCCAGACCTCTTCGTCCGTCATATTGCAATACTTCTCGTACAACGCATCTGCTTGTTCTTCCTCCGTACCATAGAAAATCGGGCGACCGTCCACCGAACTCAAACCTTTGAAACGATAGGAATAAAAAGTCTGCAACGGCTTGCCTTTCAATTCGACCGATCCCCTCAAATAATCCGAGAATTTGATTTTATCCTGCACTGTCCGGTCCTTATTATTGATGGCCTTACTAATCAAACTATTCACCACCTGACCAATCTGCGGGTCAAAACGCCACACGAAGCCCCGCTTACCGGAAGCATCCACCGTCTGATTGATTGGGGTAAAACTCAAACTCACTTCCACTCCTTGATTAGAAATCTCTCCCTTGTTCACCACGTAACTCGATACCCCGTTGATTTCCGATACACTCTTACTCAAAAAAGCATCTTTCGTGTGCTTGTAGTAATAACCGATAGAACCGCTGATTTTATCCTTCCACAAACTGAACTCCAAATCAATATTGTAAGAAGAAGTCAACTCCCACTTCAAATCCGGATTAGGATAATACTTTATCGTGGATGAAAACTCGTTATACCAACTATTCAAATCTCCCTTCTCGATAATCATCTTGGAAGTTTGGTTATCCAACATATTCCCTTGGTGACCGTAAGAGAATTTCAAAGCCAAGCGATTGACGGCATTGCTATTTTTCAACAAATCCTCTTTCACATCCCAACGTCCGGAAACAGACCAAATGGGCAACAACTTCTCGTTACTCCGGCTACCGAACTGGTTAGAACCATCCATACGAGTATTGAAATTTAAGGTATAACGATTATCATACGTGTAGGTAATCGCCAAATAAGCCGAAGTCAAATTCGTCAGCGTTTCGGAAATCGTCGGTTTATTCTTGGCCATCCAATCCCGATAGTTCATGTATTTATACAGGAAAGTTCCATCTATGGAAGCAAAAGTCTTCCCCCGTTCCGGATAGTATCCCCGGTGTGTTGCCGCATAACTATTATACCGTTTGGAAGACATCTCCCCTCCCAACGCAACATTCAATTGATGGATATCCTTAAACATCTGGTTGTAATTAAATTGCAAACGCACCAACCAATTCCGGCTATCCGTACTACTCTCCTTCAATTCTCCCCCTAGCGGACATTCGGAAGATGTATCATCACTCCCCTTTTTACGCAATTTTGCCACATACCAAGAATCTTCCTCGTACACCGTTTCCTGTGTATTGCGTCCAAAAGTGTAAGAAGCTGTTCCCTCCACGTTCAAATAAGGCAAAAGCCGATATTTTAAATTACCTGTAAACGTCACGGAATGCGTGTTCATCGTCTGGTAGGTAGTTTCCATTTCATTTTCAATATTGAAAGGATAAGAAAGCTCACGAGTTGCCCCTCTCATATAAAACCACCGTGACCCGTCCGGATTGTAAGCCGGTATGGCACGACTCATTTCATACGCGTATTGAGTTACACTCGTGGGAGTATATCTACGTTCATTCACGTTCCCGATAATACCGAACTGGAAATCCACTTTCTCAAAATTCCCGTTCAATTTCAAATTAGCCGTATAAGTCTGATTCTTTTCCTTTTTGATTACCCCACGCTCGTCATTGTAACCGACAGAAGCATAGTAACGAATATTCGGAGAACCACCCGTCACGCTCAACGTGTGTTTATTGGAAAAACTGTTTTCACACAAAATATCAAACCAATCCGTATTCACCCGCTCATAATAATTCGCCTTTTCTTGGAATTGGTCAAACGATAGTATTCCCGCTTTATAATCAAGATATGCCGCCTCGTACCCGACCCAGTTGGAAACATTCTTAAACTCCATTCCCCGGTGGAACATCTCCCGCGATACATCAATACGCTCTTGAGAGTTCATCAGATTGATTTCCCGATCGGAATAATAGGGACGACGGTTCAAAGTTCCTGAAATAGAATACGTAACAGAGGGAGGTCCCACTTTACCTTTTTTCGTCGTAATCACGATTACACCGTTAGCGGCACGTGTACCGTAAATAGCCGTGGCAGCAGCATCTTTCAACACGTCGATCTGCTCGATATCATCGGGGTTCAAACCGGAAATGGCGTTCCCCAACAAGTTCACGAAGTCCAAGTCGTTCAACTGTGACGGATCCACGTTCACCGGATCAGCCAATACCACCCCGTCCAACACCCACAACGGTTCCTGATTACCCAACACCGTGGAAGTACCGCGGATTCTGACTCGGGCGGCAGCACCCGCCTGACCGGAGTTCTGCATAAAAATCATACCCGGCACGTGTCCCTCCAGCATCTTGTCTATCGAAGCAATACCCGCCACCTTAATATCATCCATCTTCAAGGTGGTCACGGCACTCGTCAAACGACGACGGTCAATATCCTGATAACCGGTTGAAACCACTACCACCTCGTCCATCTCCTGTACATCCTCTTCCAGCTTGATCACGTACTCCGTCTTCTCACGCTTCACCGGCACGAATTGAGTCTTCATACCGATGAAAGAAACCACCAACGTATCGACATCCTTCTTCATCTCCATGGTAAAAGCCCCGTCGATATCCGTCGATATCCCGATAGTAGTTCCCTTCAAACGAACCGTAACACCGGGTAGGGCTTCTCCTGCTTGATCCGTCACCTTCCCTTTCAGCTTCCACGTTTTGTCGGGAGCCACATAAGGCAAACGTTTGATTACAACCACTTCATTAACAACGTTGTAAGTCAACCTCAACGGCGACAACACCTTATCCAGAACTGCTCTAAAATCTTCGTCTTTCACGTTTACCGTGATCAACTCACTTACTTTCAACAAAGAAGAGTTATACAAAAACTGTGTGCCGGTCTGCTCTTTCATCGCGGCAATAAACTCTTCCATAGTCGCATCTTTCAACTCCAGTGACACCTTACTCTGCGAAAATGCAGTAGCGGCAACACTCAAATTAAACGCCAAAATTAGAATACATGCTAATTTCATAATACACCACATCTTTTTTTGGTACATAAAAAGCTCCCCAAACCTAAAACGTTTGTTTTTTTGCATAACTTTGTAAAGTATTTAAATTAATACATCGAGCACGGACTCCAGACCTAGGAAATTTGTTGTCCGTGTTTTCTTTTATTCATACAGGAACACTACATCACCATCTATTTTATATTTGACCTCCTCCGAAGCGGCAAGCACCTCCAAGAAAGTTATGATAGAATCATACCGTTTCAGATTACCCGTGAACCGAATCTCTTTCACCTTGGGATTCTGGTAGAAAATCGTAATACCATACCACCTCGACAAGGTACACATCACATCTTCAAGGCGTTCCTCCTTGAAGATATACCAGCCGTCTTTCCACCCGACATACTCCTCCACGTTCACTTCCCGCTTGCTCAACGCTCCCCCCGGGGAAGCCACTGCTTGTTCTCTCGGCAATAGGGTCACGCTTTTGCCTTGCTTGCTCGTGAACATCACTTTCCCGGAAACCAAGGTCGTCAACACCGCTTCATCATTGTATGCCCTCACTCCGAAAGAAGTTCCCAACACGTTAACTTTTCCCAATTCCGTTTCCACAACAAAGGGACGCCCGTCTTTCGTTACATCGAAATAAACTTCCCCTTTCACGGACACCACTCTCTTCTCTTTCGCGAAACGAACCGGATATTTTATTTTACTCCCGGCATTCACCCACACTCGCGTCCCGTCATCCAAAATCACGTTACACTCTCCCCCTAGCGGTACATTTAATTCATTATATACTAATTCATCACCATGAACAGAATCTTGCTTGTACGAGAGCAAACCTTCCTCCATCCGAATCGTTGAACCGCCTTTTTCCTGAATCTCGTTTCCTTGCAAAACGTCCACGACACGCCCGTCCGACAATTTCAACTGCACGTTCTCCCGCTTTGCCAATACCACCGGCTGCTCTTGTTTTTCTTCTTGCCACATCATCCACATCCCGGCACCCAACAACGGTAAAATAAAACAAGCCGCTACAGCCACCCGCCGCAAGATAATCCTTATCTTGTTTTTCTGTTGCTGTTTCTTGAAAATCTCGTAGGCCTTTTCAGGAGAAAAACGCTCGTAACGGGCAAAATGCTTTTCCAGATAAACATCATCCTCCACATCGGAATAGACATCGTGCAAAGCCTTATCCTCCATCAATTGCCCGAACTCTTTCTGTTCCTCATCCTGCAATGTATCGGAATACGCTTTACGCATTAATGCCACAATCTTATTTAAATCTCTTTTCATCTTATTTCCTAATTACACTCATAAAATGCACGACATTTCATTTGGTGTGACAAAAACGAGAATTATTTTTCAAAAAAATGATTTCTTTATCAAGAAAGGAATACGGTCAACCAGAACAAATGAGCGGAATCTTTCATCTTCTCCCGTAAATACTTGAATCCGCGATTCTTTTGAGTCTTTATAGTGTTAATGGAAATACCCAATTCTTCGGCAATTTGATTGCCGGAATATCCTTTTATACTCAATAAGATTATTTTTCTTCTTTCCTCGGGAAGTTCATCTATATAAAAATAAAGCTGCCGTACCAGCTCTTCCCGAACCGTTTCCGCAAATTCTTCATCCGTGAAATCGCTTTCTTCCTGCAAGACCTGTTGCACGTAACGTTCTTGGAATTTCTCCCGGCGCAAATGCATCATTGCCTGATTGTAAGTCGACCGATAAAGATAATAGGTAAGATCATTTACTTGAGGGAATTTACGCTCACTTTTCCAGACATTCATCAAAACCTCCTGCACCAAATCCTCCGCCACAACAGCATCCCGAATAATTCGATCCGCATAAGAACATAACGCGGCATAATAATACGTGAAAACACTTTTCCATGCTTTCTCGTTCTTATCATTCACCCCATGTAAGATTTGCGTTACATCTATTCCCATAAAAGAATACTCCTTTGTTGCAAAGTTATACAATAAAAAAAGACTTTCTATCTTATCCGGGAAAAAATTAAATCGCTTGAGATAATTGTATCATAAAATCTGGATACGAAAAATGGGCTATACAGCCCATTCATCGTATATAATCTTTTATCTTTTCCAATAGCTTGGGATTCGCTGTCATAATCGCTATTCCCCGATCATATCGGAAATGCTCTACCACTCCTCCGGCTTCCTGTACGATCAGAACCCCGGCACATACATCCCAAAGTTTCAGACCGAGCTCCCAGTAACCGTCCAAGAATCCGGCAGCCACGTTACAAAGGTCGTAAGCGGCAGAACCCATACGCCGGATACCTCGCAAATGCGGCAATATACGGCTCAAATTATCAATATTATTAACGGGATTTATCCCTTTATCATACGGGAACCCGGTAGCTAACACACTCTGATTCAAATCCGTCTTAGTAGCTACATGAATCTGTTTACCGTTCAGAAAAGCACCTTTACCCCGAACAGCCGTGTACAACTCATCCGTATAAGGAGCATAAACGACACCTAATACCGTTTCACCCTTGTATTGCAAGCCGATAGAAACAGTGTACACGGGCAGTCCTTGGCTATAATTATTCGTTCCGTCCAAAGGGTCTATCACCCACAGATAATCACTATGCAAGTCATGCTCACCGCTCTCCTCTCCCAATACACTATGATCCGGGAAATGCTGTCCTATGCCGACTGGCCCTACTCCCACAGGAGTCCCCGTATAGAGCAAATCTCCAATCTTTAATGTAAA
>ENA-UEPJ01003297-UEPJ01003297.1-human-gut-metagenome-genome-assembly--contig:-NODE-3297-length-14638-cov-5.252387_pt1 | contig 14638 bp, 8 predicted proteins | sample MGYA00242890_ERZ507896 | MGnify/ENA primary metagenome ERZ507896 (study PRJEB26167, sample SAMN06115508) | human gut metagenome | host: Homo sapiens | place: China:Qinghai | collected 2015-08-20... | reverse complement strand
CGTGTGGTAACCTTTAGCACTAAAGCTGAAAGCCTGAATAATGTTTTGATCAAATTCAAGGATCAGACCGGGGTTGAGATTCTTTTCAACCGGCAACTCTTGGGCGATCAGAAGTGTAAAGAATTGAATCTGGTGAACGTTCCTGTTGATGTGGCTCTCGGGAAGATTCTGGAAGGAACGGGATTCGAGTTCTCGAAAGTGGATGGCGTGTATGTTGTTAAAAAAAGTACGAAAAGTAGCGTTACTCGCGTGGAGCCGCGTATGATTTCCGGGACGGTGAAGGATGAGCGGGGAGAACCGTTGCCGGGGGTGACGGTTGTTGTAAAGGGGACTACGTTGGGATGTGCCACGGATGTGGACGGGAAGTATAAGCTGCCCGTGTCGTCGGACGGGGATATTGTTTTGGTTTTCTCGTTTGTCGGGATGCAGACGAAAGAAGTTACTTACCGGGGTGAGAAGGAATTGAACGTGACGATGGAACCCGACGTGATGGAGATGGAACAAGTGGTGGTTACGGGTATCTTTACCCGTAAAGCGGAGAGTTTCACGGGTGCTGCCACGACTTTCAAGCAAGCGGATTTAAAGCGCTTGGGGAATCAGAATATCTTGCAAAGTTTAAAGAACATGGACCCTTCGTTCATCGTGACGGAGAGCGTGGATTTCGGTTCCGACCCGAACCGTATGCCGGATATTCAGATTCGGGGGGCTTCCAGTTTACCGAACGTGAAAGGTGATTACAGTTCCAACCCGAATCAGCCTCTTTTCATTTTGGATGGTTTTGAAGCGACCACGGAGAAAGTGTTTGACCTTGACATGAACCGGGTGGCTTCGGTTACGCTTTTGAAAGACGCGGCAGCCAAAGCTATTTACGGTTCGCGTGCCGCTAACGGGGTGGTCGTAATCGAAACGATACAGCCGGAAAAGGGAATGTTGAAAGTGACTTATTCCGGGGACCTGAATATCACGGGACCGGATCTGACGAGTTATGATTTGTGTAACGCGAGGGAGAAATTGCAGGTAGAGCTGGATGCCGGACGTTACACGGCTTATTATCCGGAAGATACTCAATTCCGGATGGAGCAATACAATCAGATACAAAAAGATATCGCCCGGGGTGTTAATACCTATTGGTTGGCAAAGCCGTTGCGGACAGGCGTGGGACACAAACATTCCTTGTATCTGGAAGGGGGAGATGATTATCTGCGTTACGGGATTGACGTGTCTTACAACAAGGTCGCGGGAGTCATGAAAGGTTCCGATAGGGAGAACGTGGCAGGGGCGATCACGTTGTCGTATCGTTACAAAAGTTTGTTATTCCGGAACGTGTTGAGCGTTACTTTCAATAAAGCGAACGATTCGCCTTATGGTAGTTTTTCCGAGTACACGAAATTGAATCCTTACTGGAGCCCTCGTGACGAGAACGGGAATCTGAAGCGGGTGCTGGGACAATTCCAACCGAGAGATTGGCAAACGGCAACGGTGTATTACAATCCCTTGTATAATACTACCCTCGGGACGAAGAATTTCTCGAAGTACACGGAAGTGACCGATAATTTTTACGTCGAGTGGCAGATGTTCTCGGATTTGAAGTTTATCGGTCGTTTCGGTTACACGCAAAAACAGGATAGCCGGGAAGATTTTTACCCGGGTAATCACACGAAGTTTGCCGATTGGACGGGGGATGATTATTTTAAACGGGGGTCTTATTATATCAAAGACGGAACGAACAAGACATTGAAGATTGATGCGACATTTAATTATTCCAAGCAGTGGGACAAACATTTACTGTTTGCCAACCTGAACTGGAATATACAGCAGGATAGTTATGATTACCACGGTATGGAGGCATGGGGATTTTTGAACGATAAAGTAGATCATATCGCTTTTGCCAAGCAGTACGCGGAGAACGGTACCCCGACGGGAGATGATGCCACAACCCGGGAAATCGGTGTGGTGGGAGCCGTCAATTATTCCTATGATAACCGGTATCTGGCGGATCTTTCCTATCGTCTGAGCGGTTCTTCGGTGTACGGGGCTGACAATCGTTGGGGGAGTTTCTGGTCTGCCGGTATCGGCTGGAATATGCACTACGAGAGTTTTCTAAGCAATCAGGAATGGCTGAATCAACTGAAATTACGGGCTTCAATAGGATATACCGGAAGTCAGAATTTCAACCCTTATCAAGCGATGGCTACATACAAGTATTTCACGAGTGCCGAGTATGATAATATCGTGGGCGCGTATTTGATGGGTATGGCAAACGATAAGTTGAAATGGCAACAGACAAGGGACATCAATATCGGTTTCGATGCCCGTTTATTGGACGGGTTGACGTTACGTTTCGATTATTATATCAGTAACACGGATAATCTGCTGGTGGATTTTGATTTGTCGGGTTCTACGGGATTCAGTACGTTCAAGGAAAATCTGGGAGAGGTGCAGAACAGGGGATTTGATGCCACGTTGAGTTGGAAGTTATACAATAATATAGAGAAGGATTCCTATTTCACGGTTTTCGGTTCGGTTTCTTCCAACAAGAATAAGATCGTGAAAATCTCTGACGCCTTGACGAAATCGAACGAGGCACAGGATGATGACGACGTGAATCCCTCGAAACCGTATACCCGTTTTGAAGAGGGGCAATCCACGAGTGCTATCTGGGCGGTACGCTCGCTAGGGATTGATCCGGCAACTGGTAGCGAGATGTTTTTAGACCGTAACGGGAAGAAGACTTACGTGTGGAATATCAATGATCAAGTGGTGTGTGGCGAGTCCAATCCGAAGATGCAGGGTAATTTCGGGTTTAACGCCGAATACATGGGAATTTCATTGAATTGCTCTTTCAGTTACAAGTTGGGGGGTGATTATTACAACCAGACTCTGGTAGACCGGGTGGAGAACGTGGATATACAGTATAACGTGGACAAGCGGGTATTCACGGGAACATGGAAAGAAGCCGGTGATGTCACTTTCTTCAAAAAGATTTCCGATACGCCGACGACAACCCGTCCGACTGACCGATTCGTGGAGCGTTTGAACGAATTGTCACTTGCCTCGTTGAACGTGTCGTATGATTTCCGGCATTTACATATATCGAAGTTCGTGGAACGTTTGAAAATGTCGTTCTATATGACGGATGTGTTTCGGGTATCTTCGGTAAAGGCCGAAAGAGGATTAGAGTATCCTTTCGCCAGAACTTATTCTTTGGGATTGCAGGCAACTTTTTAACGATAACAGAACAGGATTATGAGAAATAAAATAAATAATTACGGAAAATACCTGTGTTGCGGCTTGGTTTTGCTGATGTTCGCATCATGTAACGATTGGTTGGACGTAGAGCCGAAATCACAGGTGAAGGACAAGGACCTGTATTCTTCCGAGAGCGGGTTCAAGGAAGCGTTGGCGGGTGTCTACAGTATCATGACACAGGAATATCTTTACGGCAAAGAGTTGACTTTCGGGATGTTGGGCGTGTTGGCTCAGGAGTGGGATAATCTGCCGACAGACTATACTGACGATAAGGACTATAAATACGAGAATACGAAACCGGAGGTGCGGATTGATTCCGTGTGGAACGGTTTGTATAACGCGGTTGCCAATGCCAATAAACTGCTGGAAGAGATTGACGGCAAAAAATCGGTATTTTCGGGTGTGAATTATGACGTGATTAAAGGGGAGGCTTTGGCTTTGCGTGCATTCCTGCATTTTGATTTGTTACGTTTGTTCGGGGCAAGCTACGCGGAGAATCCGGATAAGATGGCAATTCCTTACGTGACGGCTTACACGCCGGAAACCTTCCCGCAGAGAACGGTGAAGGAGGTTGTCGGTAAAGTGCTGGAGGATCTGGGAGCTTCATTGGAGTACTTGAAAAATGACCCGATATACACGGGAAAGACCGTCACGGAAACCGACGATAATGGGTATTTACTTCATCGACAGGTTCACTTGAACTATTACGCGGTGAAAGGATTGCAGGCACGGGTGTACCTGTACAAGAAAGATTACGCGAATGCTGCAAGTTGTGCCTCGGAGGTCATCGAGTCCGGTAAGTTCGAGTGGGTGAAACAGTCCAATTTGACGGACGAGAAAATGGCGGATCTTTCTTTTTCCACGGAACATTTGTTTGCTTTGAACGTGGTGACGCTGGGAAGTCGTGCCGAGAAGTATTTCTCCGGGAGTAATTCTGTTTTTGCGGTGAGCGAGTCAACATTATTGGGGTATTACGAGTCGGCTCAGGATTATCGTTATTTGTACCAGTTCAAAACCGGCACCGGGTTGAGTAATACGTTGCGCTACCTCAAAAAATACGATCAGTTGGAAGGGAATGGTACTACCGCTTGGCCGGCGTCTTACCGGAACAAGATGCCGTTGCTCCGTTTGCCGGAAATGTACTATATCCTTGCCGAGTGTCGTCATTATACATCCGGGGATGTGTTGGCAGCGTTGAATGAAGTACGGCATCACAGGGGCGTTGCAGACTTGGGAGAGGCTGATGTGACGGATTTTGATGCTGTTCTGTTGTCTGAATTCCGGAAGGAAATAATCGGGGAAGGACAATTATTTTTTCATTACAAGCGGTTGAATTTACCGATGATCAAAGGGACGGATGCGGACGTGATCGGTCAGGGGGTGTACAAACTGCCGATGCCGAAAGCAGAGTTACAGAATCCGGGTTGGGTAAGCAATAAATAAGAAGGTATTATGAAAAGACAAATGATATATTTGGGTGTTATCATCGCTTTGGTGTTGTGTGCCTGCGAGGAAGACGACAAACTGATGTTTGATGAGGAGTCGCGTGCATTGAATCTTTGGTTCGGAACCGAATCTTTGGAAGGAAGAGTGGATAGTACGGAATACAATTACGCGTTCCGCCCGCTGAATACGGAGTTGGACTCGGTAATGTTCTACGTGAAGTTGGCGGGAGTGCCGTTGAAAGAGGATTACACGTTTGAATTGGAAGCCACGGGAGGTGATGCCTCGACAGTGATTGTCGGGGAGCATTACGTGTTGCCGTCTTACGTGTTAAAGGCAGGGACTACCGGGGGAAGTTTCCCGATATATTTGAAGAATACGTCAGATTTTAAGAATAAGATATTCTCTCTTTCTTTCGGCTTGAAGGAAAATGAAAGATTTGAAACAGGAGCGAAGGAATATACTTCTCTAAAATTGAATATCAAGGATAAGGAGGAAAAACCTCAATATTGGGATGACGATCCGGAAACGTACCAGCCGTTAAAGAAGTTTTTTGGCACGTATAGTCATAAGAAGTATCAATTTATGATTAAGGTGACGGGAAAAATAATTCTTCGGGTGATCTATCAAGGTACACCTACCCCACCTTACGAGATATCTTATTTTGAAGCCCAGTATTTACAGGCGAAATGCAGGCTTGCCGTTGAGGAGTACAATAATAACCCGGAGAACCCGGATCGTCCGCTATCGGATGAATACGGACTGATAACTTTCTAAAGTGTAAGGCTATGAATTTTTTGAAATATATTATATCGCTGATTGTTGCCTGTACGGGATTATGGGCGTGTTACGACGACAAGGGTAATTACGATTACCGGGAATTGGACGAGATTGTTATTGATTCGACAGGCGGGTTGATTCAAGCGGACTATTCTATTGCCCGGATGGATGTTCTGGACATTCCTTTGAAGGTGTATTACAAGGGAAAACTGGTGAATGGTTCCGAGGCGCAATACCCGGAGTTGGAATTTAGTTGGGTAGTTTATCAACAGGGCATGGGAACCCCGATCGCGGATCGGGATACAGTCGCCGAACAGATTGAATTGAAGATTCCCGTGGAGTTGGAAGAGCGGAACTGGGAATTGGTGTTCACGGTACTGAACAAACAGACGAATACCCGGGAGTTTATGAAATTCGGGTTGAAAGTGAATGCGGCGTTGAGCGAGGGATGGATGGTGTTGTACGAACGGGATGGTAAAACGGATGTCGGTTTGATCGTGGATAAACTGATAGCCCCGAACGTGACTAGGGAACAAACATGGGTGGATATATATTCGACGTTCAATGATGTCCCTTTGGACGGTAAACCTGTTCGTTTGCTGTATTCCGTTTCCACGAATCCGCAGGCAGTAATAGCGGTGACCGATAAAGATATGGTTGGCGTGGCACCCTCTTCCTTCAGTAAATTATATTCATTCAATGATATGTTCTGGACGACTCCTTCTGTACAGGCTCCTGATTGTTATACCGCTTTTTACAATAAACGGGAATTAGTAATGAATGACGGGAAGATGCACACGGTTAATTTTTCCACGAGCGGGGCGGACCGGACGAATTTGTTTTTCGGGGTACCTTGCACCGGGGAGTATGGAAAACTGGCAAAATGGTGCGCGAATATGAGTTCCGGTTATAGCGGTGTCGTGTATGATCAGGAGAACCGGAAGTTTATGTGTATAAAATCGAATCGGACGGAGGTTGTCGCTTTGCCTATTCAGAGCGCGGGGATTGCGTTCGATTGTAATGATGTGGGATTGGAACTGGTCATGAGTGATTACGGTTGGAGTCATTATGAATACGTGATCATGAAAGACAGGCAAGAACATTACTATTTGCTGGCAGCCGATTTTTGTAGTATAATGACTCAAAATATGATAGGCGTCGGGAAGTATGATATGGCAAATTGTAAAGGACTGTCGGATGGGATTTCTTCTATGACCGCCGGATACAAGGGTGAAATACTCTATTATGCAGCCGGTAGTAAAGTGTACCTGTACGATTATAAGTCTACGAACAGTACCGGTGATGCCGTGTGGGAAGACCCGAACGGGGATGAGGTGACTTGTATCCGGTTGCAGAAATATTATCAGGGTTCGATGATGATGGCAAATACTCCTCCTAATGCTTGTGAAGTGTTGTATATTGCCACGTATAACGAACAGGAAGGAAAAGGAACGGTGTACCAGTTAAGAGTGAATCCTTCCAGCGGTGCGGTGGATTTGAGTACTCAAAAACCGTTTTATGGTTTCGGGAAAGTGAAAGACATGGGATGGAAAATAAAGTAAACTAATTTATAAATTAAAAGGATATGAAGTATTGTTATTTACTTACGATCGTAAGTATCATTGGGATGTTATTGGCTGATGTGAAAGACTCTCGGGCTCAAATGACAGTTGCCCAGCCCGTGCAAACGAAAGCAGAAGTAGAAACGGGTATACGTTTTTTTGAAGGTTCTTGGAATGAGGCATTAGCCGAATCGAAGAAAACCGGTAAGCCGATTTTTATGGATTGCTATACCGTGTGGTGTGTACCGTGCAAAAGGTTGGCACAAGAAGTATTTACCAAGCCGGAAGTTGGGGAATATTTTAATTCCCGTTTTATCAACGTGAAGATGGACATGGGAACCGCTCAGGGGAAAGAATTGAACAAACGATACAAGGTGACAGGGTACCCGACTTTACTTTTTTTGGATGAAGACGGCAATATGTCACATCGTATCGTGGGGGCTCCGGACGGGAAGATTCTGTTAAGGGAAGCAGTCCGGGCGATTGAAGGAAACGGATATACTTCAATGAATAAGATGTATGCGGAAGGAAATCGTCAGCCCGGTTTTATACAGGAGTACATGGAAGTGCTGGATGTTGCCGGGGAGGGAAAGAAATCGGCAGATATCTGTTTGGACTATTTTGACACGTTGGATAAAACCAAGTTAAAAGAACGGGAGTATTGGGATTTGTTTATAAAATACGTGAAGGATGTCGATTCTGATGAGGCTAAATACGTGTACAAGAATCGGAAAGAGTTTATTAATTTGTACGGGGAGAAAGAGGTAGGAAAGAAATTATTCCAATTGTACAATGGTGGTGCTTACCGATACTGGAAGGTAGAAGACGGGATCGGAGTATTCGATGAAAAAGGATTCGAGAAGTATGTCCGAGATTTGATGAAAAAGGATATAGATAGGAAAGGACAGATTATCAGTGATGCCCGTATGAATTATGCCATGAAAGCGGGAGATTGGGAAGAGTACGTGCAGTTGGGAAATGAACGTTTGCAAGCGGGTGAAGATAATACTTTTGTCGTGTATAATTGGGGGTTACGAGTGAATGTCGGATGCAAGGATATGACCGTGCGTGAAGAGGTGGCAAAGTGGATGGAACAGTTTGCTATGGCTTGTGACCGGAAGCCGGATGCAAAGGAATCGGCGTCATTCAAAAATTCTTTTTTGATAATTGCCGATAAGCTAAGACACCCGGAGAAGAATGACAAGAATTACCGTCCCACGATCGTGATAACCGGAAAGATTGCGGCTTTGAGTGATAAAGGAAATATCATCAGAGTCCTCAAGAAGGAAGGGTTTTCCAAGCAAGCGATAGATTCTTGTGAGGCAAAATCGGATGGGACTTATGAATTGAAAATGAGGGTGGAACAACCCGGTGTGTATATTTTGGAGTGTCAGGGCGGACAGCGGGTTGAATTTTGGGCAGGTGATGAAGACGTGCACGTTGATTTCCCCGGTTTCGGTAATGCCAAAATTAAAGTTATTCGTCCGGTGTATATTCGTGTTGCCGGAGGAAAAAACAATGAAGTGTTGGATAAATTGAATTGGGAGGCTTTCCGGAATATACAGTTAGCGGGAGCTTTTGCCCGTCCGGTATATAGTCAGGCGGGAGTTGCAGATTCTGTAAAACAACAGTTGATGACACGGTTGGGAGAAGTAGTTAGTCATGATATGTCCGGACGTTTGCTGCATTGGGCAGAGGAATATGCAGACCGGGAAGCCGTGGTAACAGTCCTTGCCAAATTGCGAGGAGAAGAGTATACCGAAACAGTTCAGAAAGTCTTGACAATACTGGAGGCAAAATATCCGACTAGCGTGGCAGTGAAAGATTTTAAAGCGGCTCGTGCACAACAGGAGCTTATAAAGCAAGGTGGAATGGCACCTGAATTTTCTTGTCCGACTCCCGACGGGAAAAAGAATTTAGGCCCGCAAGATTTTAAAGGGAAATATCTCGTCATGGATTTTTGGGCTTCATGGTGTGGTCCTTGCCGGGGTGAGATTCCTCACTTGAAAGAGGCTTATGCGAAGTACGCGGACAAAGGAGTGGCTTTTTTCAGCGTGTCTATCGACAAGAGCGATGCCGCTTGGAAAAAAGCCTTGGCAGAGGAAAATATGCCTTGGGAACAAGTATGCGCTCCACAAGCCGGGAAAGACGTGATGAAACAGTATCAATTCTCGGGAATACCTTATATTTTGGTGTTGGATAAAGAGGGACGTATCGTGGGAACCAATTTGCGAGGAAAAGCCTTGATGGATAAATTGGAAGAATTGGTAAACGAAAGTAAACCCAAAACATCCATGATGATGAGATAAAATTTTAGAGTCGGGGGATTTGCATAACGAGAGATATTATTGCTTCTCTTCTATCGCACGGCTTCATTGCAAATTCCCCGCTCTTGTTCTAGGCGTGTTTAGGTAGTTTTATGCTTTGCTACTTTCGTAATAAATAACACGAATAACCCGAGTCCGACCACGATTCCTACCGGGTAGCTGATGGCGGGAGCAATAAATAATCCGCCGACCTTGTAGGGGGCAATCATAAAATAGGTAGCGCACACGACACTCAGGAATGTTGCCGGAAGCGACATCATCCAATGCGGTTTGCCTTTCTTTGCCAGATAAGTGGCGGCTGTCCATAGGGTGATGGTTGCCAATACTTGATTACCTATTCCCACGTATTTCCAGATAGTGGAGAAATCCACGTTGCAGAGCAGGTAGGCGACCGCGAAAATTGGAATGGATACCATCAAGCGGTTCTTAATCGGTTTCTGGTTAAATTTCAAGGCGTCGGCGATAATCAATCGCATACTTCGGAATGCCGTGTCGCCGGAAGTGATGGGACAAACGACCACACCGATGATGGCAATAATTGCTCCGAAGCGTCCCAGCCAAGAGTTACATATCTGGTTCACGATAATTGCCGGGGTTGCACCTCCTTGTGCTGCCGTATTCAGCCCTTCCGCTCCACCGAAGAATGCCATGGCTGCCGTGGCCCAGATCATGGCAACGATACCCTCGCAAATCATTGCCCCGTAGAAAATCGGACGCCCGTACTTCTCGTCTGTCATGCAGCGTGCCATCATGGGCGACTGCGTGGCATGGAAACCGGAAATGGCTCCACAGGAAATCACGATGAATAACATCGGGAAAAGAATATTGTGTTGCGGATCGGCATGCATATTGCGCATGGAATCGAAAGTCAGGTTCTCCAAAACAAGTTCTCCGCTAAATCCGCCGTAAAGCAAATAGGCTCCCACGCTGACAGCCATAAATATCAGGGCGGCACCCATGAACGGATAGATTTTACCGATTATCTTATTGATTGGTAATAAGGTCGCTATAATATAATAAGCAAATATGATGTATAACCAAGGCGTCATGCTCATCTTGGTCAGGCTGCCTAATAGTTCTGCCGGACCGTTCACGAAAGAAACCCCGACGGCTAGCAACAGAAAGCCCGTGAAGAACGTCATGAACTTGCGCACCCCGTTACCGAGGTATTTGCCCACGATGTCGGGCAGACTGGTCCCGTCGTGACGGGTAGATAGCATTCCGGAAAAATAGTCATGAGTGGCGCCCATGAATATACAACCGACAACGATCCACACGTAAGCCATGGGACCGTAGGCGGCACCGAGAATTGCCCCGAAGATGGGACCCAATCCGGCAATATTTAAAAACTGAATCACGAAAATACGCCAAGGCTTCAGTTCATGGTAATCCACTCCGTCTGCAAGACGTTTTACTGGGGTAGCGATAGTGGATGATGCCCCGAAAAATCGTTCAACAAATTTCCCGTAGGTGAAATAAGCGACGATTAGTAATCCGATTGAAATAATAAATGTTAGCATTTGCTTGAAATTTTTGCACGAACACAAAGTTATAAAAATGAGTTTGAAAAGTAAGTCTTTAAAGACGGAAAAAATGCACGCACGGGTAAAAAAGAAATGGCGACCAGTCTGGCATTGAAGGTAGTTGAGGTGCGCTAGATCTGATCGCCTGGCCTGGGACACGATATTGATATAATCCGTTCTACGGATTATTTCTGGATGTGGAATTGGATGTGGCCATTGGTGATGTGATGCTTATTTATCATTTATGTAAATCTCCTTACGTTTTGTGACCTAATTGTTATATGACAAATGTATAGAGTGATTTTCTAATTACAGTAGGAATCAATGAGGATTTTCACCTCTGTCAGTTCTAAATATAAAGGAAAATCAGGCGTGTGTTTTTATTTTTGAAAATAAAGCCTTGGTCTAATGTTGGAATCCTCATTTTTTGAAATGGACGTCATTTGGAACGATATTTACCGGAAATCGGGATTATTTTCGATAATTTGATTTTATAGGAAAAAACGGAAATGATATTATAAAATCTTGTTTGGTTTATTTTGAAAATATCGTATCTTGGTCGAGTCATCCGAAGGAGGCGTATGTTATCGGCAAAAGAATATTTAAAAATACGGAAAGGAAAAATGAAACAAGAAGTTTTGCATGATAACTTATTGAATGCCATACGAACGAAAGTGCCTCACGAGGAAAATTTGGCGAGTGTTCTGGGAAATATATTATGTATTGGGAAGGAGGCGATATATCGTCGGTTACGGGGGGACGTTCCTTTCACGTTATTGGAAACGGCGCTGATCTCGAAAGAAATGAATATTTCGGTGGATAGTCTTTTGGAATCCGTGTCCCCGAAAAGCAGGCCTTTCCAGTTGAAGTTGACAGAGTTTTTTAACCCGTTGGAAACGGATTTCCTGATGATGGAGAATTACGTGGATGTATTCCGGACTCTTGACGAGAAAACCTATTCCGAGAGTGCATCTTCCACGAACATACTGCCGCAACCCCTTTATCAGGATTACAAATTTCTTTCAAGGTTCTACCTGTTCAAGTGGAAAGCCCAAAGGGACGGGTTGGATTCCGTGAAGACATTACATGAAATCGTACCGGAGGAACGGTTAGTCCGTATACAGAAGGATTTGGTCGTGGAGGCTCGTCGGGTAAAAGACACGAGTTATATATTCGATAACATGATATTCCTTTACCTGATCAATGATATCAAATATTTTGCCAGCGTGAACCTGATATCCAATGCCGACGTGCAGGAATTGAAAGAAGAATTGTTCCATTTTTTGAATTGTTTGGAACGCTTGGCGGCAAAAGGGAGATTCGATAACGGGAACAGGATACATTTTTATATATCCAATATTAATTTCGACACGACGTACTCCTATGTTCACACGCAGAAATATAACCTTAGTCTGATAAAGGCATTCACGTTGAACGGGATAGCGTCTTTGGACGATAAGACCTTCGAGAGCGTGAAAAGCTGGATTCTTTCCTTGAAAAGATTCTCGACATTGATATCCGAGAGCGGCGATTTACAGCGGATACATTTCTTTAAAAGTCAAAGAGAATTGGTGGCCACGTTGTGATTCGTTGAGAAATAATATATAACTTTGAATGTCCCGTTGTCGTAAATCAGGCAAACGGGTTAGTGTTTTATCAACTAACTTGAACAATATGAAAACATTATTCACGATTCTTTTATTGATTGCAGGTATGACAAGTATAGCGCAGAAATTCGAATCCGATTCGTTCGTGACGAAAGACGGGAAGTCTTTGAAGATTACTTTTATAAAACATGGTAGTCTGATGTTTGAGTTTGACGGGAAGATCATCTATGTAGATCCGGTTTCCGACTATGCGGATTACAGCACTTTGCCCAAGGCGGACGTGATATTGATTACCCATGAACATGCTGACCATTTGGACCCGAAAGCCATAGCGGATGTGGAGAAGAAAGATACCAGAATCGTGATTAACGCTTCTGCCCGAGAGAAGTTGGGTAAAGGAGATGTCATGAAAAATGGAGATCAGATACAAGTGACTCCTTGGTTGAAAGTGGAGGCTGTACCTGCTTATAACACGACACCCGGAAGAGAAATGTATCACCCGAAAGACCGGGATAACGGTTATGTCCTAACCTTAGGCGGCACGAGAATTTATGTTGCGGGAGATACGGAAGATATTCCCGAATTGAAGAGATTGAAAGATATAGAAATTGCCTTTTTACCGGTAAATCAGCCTTACACGATGACCGTCGCGCAGGCGGACAAAGCTGCCCGAATGGTAAACCCGAAAGTGCTCTATCCTTACCACTACGGCAATACTTACGTGGAAGAATTACAAAAAAACTTGAAGGACACTAAGATTGATGTTCGCATCCGGCAATTACAATAAGGTTAATAAGAGACTGTGTCAAAAGCCATTTTGAAGTGAACCCTAAAAGTTAGACAAAAAACTTTTAGGGTTCACTTCAACTTCACTTTTAGCACAGCCTCTTTTTAATTATAAATCGCTTCGAATAGAAATTTGAACGAGGGACTTGTAACCATGTGTTTATCGGCATTTCCGGCGTAAACTTCTCCGTTTGCCAAGTTCAGCTTCTTTACCGGTGCTCCTTCCGTGAAATCCAGACCTTTCAAGTCAAGCCAGAATACATTCGGGGTTATTGTAGATTCAAAGAAGTAAACCTTATTCTTTTGGTCTGAAACAGTTCTCCAACGCGTGGAGGAAATATTCGGTTGATCGGGAGTTGAAATCCCGAGAGGAACCGATACATTCCGGATAACACTGAATACTCCAGCCACGGCTTCCTGTTGTTTGTCTGTTTGCGGGATAGCATTGATGTAAAAGGAAGCCCTGACAAAACGGTCGGCTGCACGGTTCGTGCCCGGTAGCATCACCAGACCGCCGATTTGCTTCCAGTAATTGTTCAACGTGATTTGCTGTTCATAGGAAGGAGAGTTTGTCATCACTTGGTATTCTTTCCCCTCGTGTATGACCAGTTTGCCTTTGATGTATTCAAAAATGGCACTGTTACCCGAGGCATCCGAGATAGCAAGATGTAATGTTGATTTGGCTCCGTTCGGCATATCCGGTGCGTCAATGCGGAAAGTTTCCTTGCGCAACTCGTTTACCGCCTCGTCTACCGTGGCGAAATTGTCCAACACGTATTGTGTCCATATACTGATTCCCATTACCGGACGAGTATCATTCGGACGGTAGTAATCGGATTCAGCCAGATACAGGAGGTTGGCAACCAATCCTTTCTCGTTCATCCCGTCGGAAGTACCGATATCATATCCGGCGGTGATGACACTACCGTATTTTGATTTCCAATGCATCGTGTTCCCTTTGTCAGCTCCCGCTCTCTCAATCCCTCTGGGAAACACGTAAATATTTGACTTTAAATCTTCTTTCCAGTCCATAGTCCTGCCTGTTACGACCATGCCGTTTTGTCCGATATATACAACTCGGGTACATGCATCGGTATACGATACCAGCGTTCCTGCCAGTAATAATGTTGCGATAAATAATGTTTTCCTCTTCATACTTTAATGTTTTATGTGTTAAACGGAAATTACGTTTGACAAGTTTCTTGAAATTATATGAAAATCAAATATTATTCGCTGATAGAGTGAATCTTTATTTGGTAGAAATTCGATATATTTGTCATGTTAGAATCTAAACATCAAATATTATGAAGAATAAAATTTGTCAGAGTTGCGGTATGCCCATGATGGCAGAGGAGCAATTC
>ENA-UEPJ01003292-UEPJ01003292.1-human-gut-metagenome-genome-assembly--contig:-NODE-3292-length-14647-cov-5.191421_pt1 | contig 14647 bp, 7 predicted proteins | sample MGYA00242890_ERZ507896 | MGnify/ENA primary metagenome ERZ507896 (study PRJEB26167, sample SAMN06115508) | human gut metagenome | host: Homo sapiens | place: China:Qinghai | collected 2015-08-20... | reverse complement strand
TTGATGAATTCGCAGAAGTGGTCAGCCAGCCCCTGTATGTTGTCGGTATAGAAGAAATAACCGGCTGCAAACCAATAGGGCACGATGAGACCTACCAGGGATGCAAAGAATGTCTTTACGCTAAACGAGAGGGTAAACACCATCATCATGATCCACAGGATAGGCATGAAATAGCCTATCTGCACGAAAACCATCGATGCCAGACCGATGCAGGCAAAGGCGTAGAAAGTCCAGCCTGTTGAGCGTTTATCCTGATAGCAATTCCAGATAATGAGATAAAAGGCGATGAAACACATCGTCACAATACTGCTTTTTAAAGAGAGTTGGGGGAGTCCTGCCATCGTCATTAATGCCAGAAAACTGCAAGATACCATTCGGCTGTAGGTACGCATCAGGGCATTACGGTTGTTCAGTTCCACCATCAGCAGGGTAGACATGGCTGTGAAAGCAAATTCTACCCAGATATTGGATACCAATAAACCTACTGCAACCCAAACCAGCGTGGCAAGGGTTGCAGTAATAGGTAAAGAGTAGCGGCTAGCCGCTACTTTATTTTGAAAAGTTTTCTTTCTTAACATCTAAATCAATGTTGAATGTTGAATGTTGAATGTTAAGTGTTGAATGTTGAATTAGGCTAGCGCCCTTGAGTCCGTTAGGCAATTCAACATTCAACATTAAACATTAAAAAACTAAAGGTCCTGTCCGATATCAGAACGGAAGTACTTGTCGGTGAACTGGATCTTCTGTGCCTCAGCAAAGCTCTTCTTCAGGGCTTCTTCCTTGTCCTTGCCGTAGCTGCTTACGCAGATGACACGACCACCGTTGGTTACTACCTGACCATCCTTCATGGCTGTACCGGAGTGGAATACTACCGAACCTTCTACATCGTCGATGCCCTGGATAGGATAACCCTTCTTGTAAGCCTCTGGATAACCGCCGCTTACGAGCATCACGCAGACAGCTGCACGCTCATCAAACTCGATGCTGCGCTTGTCCAAATCGCCTGCTGCTACACCTTCGAAGAGATCCACGATGTCGCTCTTCAGACGGAGCATCACGCTCTCTGTCTCAGGGTCACCCATACGGCAGTTGTACTCGATGACCATAGGCTCGCCTTCAACGTTGATCAGACCGAAGAAGATGAATCCCTTATAGTCGATGTTCTCCTCAGCAAGTCCCTCTACGGTAGGACGGATGATGCGCTCGTCAACCTTCTGCATCCACTCCTTGGTAGCGAATGGTACAGGGGTAACGCTACCCATACCGCCGGTGTTCAGACCGGTATCGTGCTCGCCGATGCGCTTGTAATCCTTAGCCTCAGGCAGAATCTTGTAGTTCTTGCCGTCGGTCAATACGAATACAGAGCACTCAATGCCGCTGAGGAATTCCTCGATGACTACGCGTGCAGAAGCGTTGCCGAACATACCGCCGAGCATCTCCTTGAACTCTTTCTTAGCCTCTTCCAGGGTAGGGAGAATGAGAACGCCCTTACCGGCGCACAAACCGTCAGCTTTCAGTACGTATGGAGCCTTCAGTGTCTCCAGGAATTTCAAGCCTTCTTCTACGTGCTCGCCGTCGAAAGTCTCATACTGGGCAGTAGGGATGTTGTGGCGCTTCATGAACTTCTTGGCGAAATCCTTGCTGCCTTCCAGTACGGCGCCAGCCTTTGATGGACCGATGACAGGGATGTTCTGGGTGCGAGGATCGTTCTTGAAGTCATCGTAAACACCCTTTACCAATGGGTCTTCCGGACCAACTACCACCATATCAACGCCATTTTCTACTGTGAAGTTCTTGAGCGCCTCAAAGTCGTCTGCCTTGATATCTACGTTCTCGCCGACATTCTGAGTACCGGCATTACCAGGAGCGATGAAGAGTTTCTCACACTTCTCGCTCTGAGCGATTTTCCATGCTAAGGCGTGCTCGCGGCCACCGCCTCCTAACAATAAAATTTTCATTTGCTGTAAGTTATTGTTTGTTATTTGATGTAGGAGTAAACTCCCCTTTTCGGGGGATGTTTACTCCTAGATATTTACTTGAGATAATCGAAGAAATAATTGCTGATGCGCTCATGCAGATGAGTGCTCTGATGACCTCTCATGTTGTGAGGCTCGCCAGGATAGACGAAGAAGTCTGGCTGGGTGCCTGCTGCGATGCAAGCCTTGAGGAAGGTGAGGCAGTGCTGTGGCACTACAGTCACATCGTTCAAGCCCTGGATAATCTGCAGCTTGCCCTTCAGGTTCTTTGCCTGATAGAGCAGGGAGGTCTTCTTGTAACCCTCTGGGTTGGTCTGTGGGGTGTCCATATAGCGCTCGCCATACATCACCTCGTACCAGTGCCAGTCGATTACCGGACCGCCTGCTACGCCTACCTTGAACACATCAGGGTGGTTGGTCATCAGTGAGATGGTCATGAATCCGCCGAAGCTCCAGCCGTGAACGCCAATCTTGTCAGCATCTACGTAAGGAAGCGTCTTCAGATATTCCACACCCTTCATCTGGTCTTGCATCTCAATCTGTCCGAGCTGGCGGAAGGTAGCCTGCTCGAAAGCCTTGCCACGGTTCTCGCTTCCACGGTTGTCGAGGATGAAGAGCAGATAGCCCTTTTCTGCCATGTAGGTTTCCCAACCACGGCTAGAGTAGTTCCAGCGGGCATCTACGTTGTGGGCATGAGGTCCACCATATACATATATAATGGTAGGATACTTCTTGTTTGGATCGAAGTTTACCGGTTTCACCATTCTCCAGTAGAGGTCTGTTTCGCCATCGGCAGCCTTGATGGAACCGCAGCTGTACTCAGGCACATTGTAGCCCTTCCAAGGGTTCTCGGCAGTGAAGTAAGCGGTGCGCTTGCCGTTCTCGGTATTCACGAGGGCAATCTTGCGAGGCACGGTAGGAGTAGAGTAGTTGTCGAAGACATACTGTCCGTTCTCGCTCAAAGTGGCGCTGTGCCATCCCTTGCCGCAATCATCTACCAGCGTACGTTTGCCGGTTTTTGTATCTACGGCAAAGATGTTTCTCTGGATAGGCGATTTCTCGTTGGATGCGATGATGATACTCTTGCGCTTGGTGTTGAAGCCGAGTACTTCCATCACTTCCCATTTGCCGGAAGTCAACTGCTTGATTTCGAGCGATTCTGTGTTGCTGGCCATGCGGCTTCCGTGCTTGCCCAGGGTGCAGATATAGAGGTGGTTGTAACCATCCTTGCGGCTCTGCATGATAAAGCTGTTGCTGTCCCAAGGCAGGAACTGGATAGGGTGGCAAGGCTCCACGTATTTCTCGTCGGTCTCACGATACAGTTCGCCAGTCTTCTCGCCAGTCTCTGCGCTGTAGGCAGTAAGGCGACAGTCGTTCTGGTCGCGGTTCAGCTCAAACATATAGATGGTCTTGCTGTCTGGACTCCATGCGATGTTGGTGAAGTAGCGGTCGGTTGGATCGCCAGCCTTCAGATAGACGGTCTTGCCGGTCATGCAGTCGAACACGCCTACGGTTACCTTGTGTGATGTCTCGCCAGTCATCGGATACTTGTCTGGTGCAGGAGTAGCAATGCAACTCTGTGTTTCAGGATGATTGAAACCGATTTCCGGGATGTCGACCTGCGGATAGTCGGTTACCATACTCTGGTCCATGCGATAGAAGGCGAGCAGTTCGCCGTTAGGACTCCAGAAGGTTCCCTTGCTGATACCGAACTCATCGCGGTGAACACTCTGTCCATAAACAATTTCGCGGCTTCCATCCTTTGAGAGCTGGAAATCGTGAGATTTCTTCTCTTTTGTCAGGGCGTTGCTGGTTACATCGAAGGTACGCACATAGAGGTTGCTGCCCTTCAGATAGGCGAAGGCGTTCTGCTGGGCGTTAGCCTCCAGGAGGTTCTCGCCGTCAGCAAAATCCATCTCGCTCAGCAGCTTATGCTTCTTGAAGTCTACGGTATAAGTCTTGCTGCCATTGCTTACCATCACGATGCTCTTGCCTGCAAAAGGGAAGAGAGCATTGTAGAGGGCTCTTACCTTGATGTCCTTGGTAGGAGCAATCCACTGGTTGATGTCATTGATGCCGAAGAGTCTGGTCTCCTTGCCTGTCGTCTTGTTGACGAGATAGCAGGCATCCACATCCTGGCGAACGAGTTCATTGCCCCACCAGGTGCACCAGCGGTTCTTAGCTACCATGTTACGATAGTTGTTGCCGCCGAAGTTCAGGTCTTCCAATGTAAAGGTTTTCTCGCCTTTCTGAGCAGGAACCACGCCCTGAGCCTGTAAGTCGGTTGCATTCATCGCCATCATGATCATAGCAGCAAAAGATAATTTATAAATTGAATTCTTCAGATTCATTATATTCTTTACTTTACTTTATCGGGTTTACCACCCATGCGTCGTGAAACACGACGCATGGGTGGTATGTTTCTTTAATCCTCGTCGTCGAAGTCAACGCTGAAGTTCTTCTTGCCTCCGCGCTTGCCTCCGAAATCACGGCCACCACGTTTGTCGCCCTTGAAGCCACCACGCTTGTCGCCTTTTTCGAAACGCTTTCCGTCGCGCTTGCCACCGAAGTCACGGCCACCTTTGCGGTCGCTCTTGAAGCTACGGCTGCCACGCTTGTCATCGTCGTCATCATTGCGTCGACCGCCACCGATACGTGAACGGCCGCCCTTATGGAACTCAGCACGCTTCTTCTCGAAGTCTTCCAGACGGTGAGTATGGAACTTGAAAGAACGGATATCGTCCTCCTCGTTTTCAGTCTCCTCGCTTACACGCTTCTTGAATTCACGTTCCTTCTTGAAACGGTGCTTCTGAGCCATCTCGCTCTTCTCGCGCTCAGTCTTCACAATACCGCCTTCAGAACGGAAGTCCTTCATCTTGCCGTCGAACATCACATACTTGCGGAATTCGCACTCCAAGCTTCCGTTGAATACAGGAATCTTGATAGATGGTTTCAGGCCAATCTGCTCGAAGCACTCCTCGCGGTAGCTCAATACCCAAGCCTCGTTGCCGGCAAAAGCCTTCTTGAAGCGCTCACCGATCATCTTGTAGGTGTTCAGGAGGTTAGGGGTAGAGATGCGCTCACCGTATGGAGGGTTCATCACGATGATGCTCTTCTCTGCTGGCTGGGTGAAGTCCTTGAAGTCCTGCTGGGCGATGGTGATATCCTTGCTCAGTCCGGCAGCACGAACGTTGAGATTAGCTGTGTTTACAGCCTTCATGTCAACATCGTAACCATAGATATGGTGCTCGAACTCGCGCTCCTGAGAGTCGTCGTTATAAATCGTATCGAAGAGATCCTGGTCGAAATCGTTCCACTTCTCGAAGGCAAACTCCTTGCGGAATACACCTGGAGAGATGTTGCGGGCGATGAGGGCAGCTTCGATGGCGATGGTACCTGAACCACACATCGGGTCGATGAAATCGCATTCGCCCTTCCAGCCAGTCATCAGAATCATACCTGCAGCGAGAACCTCGTTCAGAGGAGCCTCTACCTGCTCCTGGCGGTAGCCACGGCGGTGCAGACTCTCACCACTCGAATCGAGACTCAAGGTGGCATTGTCTTCTGCAATGTGGATGTTGAGGCGGATATCCGGGTTAGATACGCTGATATTTGGACGTGTACCCTGCTTCTCGCGGAACCAGTCAACAATCGCATCCTTTACCTTGTAGGTTACGAAGCGTGAGTTGCGGAACTCCTCTGAGTAGACTACTGAGTCAACAGAGAAAGTCTTCTTCACGTCTAAGATGTCATCCCACTTGATCTTCTGGATCTGATCATACACCTCTTCAGCGCTTCTAGCCTTGAAGTGCTTGATAGGCTTTAAGATACGGATGGCTGTGTGCAACTGGAAGTTAGCACGATACATCATTTCCTTGTCGCCTGTGAAAGACACCATGCGGCGACCGATCTGTACATTATTGGCACCCAACTGGGTGAGCTCTTCAGCCAAGACAGGCTCGAGGCCCATGAAGGTCTTGGCAATGAGTTCAAATTCCTGTTCCATTATTGAATTCTATATCTAATAAACTTTGTTTTTCTTTTTTATATTTCTTTGTTTTCGGTTTCATATCCTTGGTAACCCATACGTTGGCTCCCACTACGCAGCCTTCTCCGATGGTGATGCGACCGAGGATGGTGGCATTGGCGTAGACGATGACATCATTTTCGAGGATAGGGTGGCGAGGGATTCCCTTGATAGGATTGCCGTCCTTATCGAGAGGGAAACTCTTGGCTCCGAGGGTTACACCCTGGTAGAGTTTCACATTGTCGCCGATGATGCAGGTAGCTCCAATCACCACACCCGTACCGTGGTCGATGGTGAAGTGCTTGCCGATGGTAGCCTCCGGGTTAATATCAATACCGGTTTCCGAATGCGCCAGTTCGGTCATCATTCTCGGAATGAGCGGCACTCCCAGTTCGTGCAGCACGTGAGCGATGCGGTAGTTGGTAATCGCCTTGATGACCGGGTAGCAGGAGATGATTTCTCCGTGGCTCATGGCAGCCGGGTCGCCCTCGTAGGCAGCCTCTACATCGGTAGCCAGAATCTTGCGCAGTCTCGGGAATTCCATGATTGCCTTGGCTGCAATCACGCCTGCCTTGGCACGCTGGTGCTGCAGTTCAGCCTGGGTTTCCGTTTCGCAGTCGTTGGCGAAGCAGAGACCGGCGAGAATTTGCTCTGACAGCATCTCATAGAGTTTCTCTACTCTTACTCCAATGTGATATTTGATGGTTGAGATATTTACTGAAGAATTGCCGAAATATCCCGGAAAGAGGATAGAACGGGACAAACTGATGATTTCTTCGAGCGCCTTGCCCGAAGGAAGTGGATTCCCGTCTCGATGCTGATGGAAGAGACCCTTCAAAGATTCGGCGCTCGAAAGCTCCTCGATGGTCTCTGTCAGCTGATGAGTTAATGTATCTTTACTCATTTTCTTAATGTCTCAATAAATTTGAGTGCAAAGATACGATTATTTTCTTGAATGACAAAGAAATAGCTGCGGTTTTTTGTATTTTTTAGAGTGATTTTTTGAGGGATGAAAGACGGAAAGACCCATGTACGGTGTTTTACCGTACATGGGTCTGGCTTGTCTTATTTTGCGATACTGTCCAGGAAGAGGAGCAGTCGGTTGGTGACGTTTACCTCTGAAACACCGGAATCGAAGTCGAGCGATACGAGGTTGAGCATTGGGAAACGGTCGTGGAGACGTTTCTCGATGCCCTTGGAAATCACGTGGTTAGCGATGCAACCGAAAGGCTGGAGCGAGATGATGTTGTTCACGCCATCACGGATGTAACCTACGATGTCGGCAGGCAGAAGCCAGCCTTCGCCAAACTGGGCTGCGAGCGAAACCAGTCCCTGTACGTCCTTCGCATCATCATAGATATTGGTGAACGGACGGAAGTAGCGGAACTTGCCGGCTGCCTTGTTTACCTGGCGCAATCTTCTGCCTATCAGCGCCTGATAAGCGCCCTTGATGATGAAATCGGGCACTCTGGTGCAACTCAGCCGCATGTGTTTCTGTATCTCTACATTCACAAATTCCTGCAGGAAGAAAGGGGCAAGCAGAGGCGGAACCACCTCAATGCCGCGCGAAATGATGTTCTGCTCCAGGAACTGGTGGGCGAAAGGATTGAACTTCAGGAAGATTTCGCCTACGATTCCTACCTTCGGCAGTTCTCGGTCGAGGGTCATCTGGTTGAATTCTTCGGCTGCCTGTTCCAGGAGTCGGATGAGTTCTTTGGCTGAATTCTGGGCGATAGGTCCGTCTATCAGCTGCATGTATTTATCGCGCAACTCTCTGGCAATGCCCGGTTTACGCTCTCTTACGATGCAGGCGTTGTACATCTCGTTGATTGCATCGCCATAGAAAATGGCGGTAACGATAATCTGACTGTATTTCAGCCAAGGCACATTGAAGCCGTCCTGCTCATTGTAGTCTTGCTTGTCGTCTGTTGAGCCTGATGCTTCGCCTGTTGAGGCTGTTACACCGAGCGTGAGCAGCGGAATATCCTGGAATCCATTGGAAATCATCGCACGCTTGATGAGACCGGCGTAGTTGGTTGCGCGACACTGACCGCCCGTCTGACTCATCACTACTGCCGTATTGTTCAGGTCGTATCTGCCTGATTTCAAGGCTTTGATGATGTCGCCGACGATGAGTGTTGCCGGATAACAGACTTCGTTGTTGGCAAACTTCAAGCCGAGTTCGGCGCTCACCTCATCGCTCATCGGAAGAACCTCTACATCATAGCCTATCAGTTTCAGGATAGGCGGAATGATAGGGGTGAGGTATTCGGTCATGAAAGGAGCGAGAATCTTGCGATGAATATCCTGCTTGGTGAATACCTTGGTCTGCTGTAAATGTTGAATGTTGAGTGTTGAATGTTGAATTTCTTCAGCTGTTGAATTTTTCACTCTTCGTTCTTCACTCTTCACTTCCTTTACTCCCTTCAGGCTTTCTATCAGCGAGCGGACACGGAGTTTCAATGAGCCGATATTGCTTACATCATCTATCTTCAGCAGCGTGAACGGCTTGTTGTGACGCTTCATGATGTCGCGAATCTCGTCCTGGATAAAACTGTCAGGACCGCAGCCGAAGCTGGTCATCTGGACGAAATGAACCTCATCGCCCTGTTCGGCTGCCCATTGCGCTGCCTTCAGAATGCGGTTCATATACGCCCATTGCTTTACGAGATAAGTCTCTGGCTGACAGTTGTATGCTTCGTTGTTGCCCTGGCTGGCTAATGCTGCCTCATTTCTTTCTGTCGCCAGGTCCTTCAGATTGAAGTCTTTGAAATCTGCAAAGAGATTACCCCGGGCGATGTCTTCGCTGATGACGTTGACTCCCAGATTGGCTATCATCTCGCTCAGCTTGTGCTGAATCAGCGGGTCTGTATGATAAGGACGGCCCGCCAGCAGAATTGTAAGTCCCTTGTTTGGCTTCTGAGTTTTGGTCTCGTCCGTTTTCTGAGCCTCTGTTTCTTCATTTTTCAGAATCTCCCAGCCCTGTTTCTTAATCTCAGCTGTATATACTGCCTGAGCATAGAGTGCCTCTCTCAGCGCTTTATGGGCAGTCTTCTTGCTTACTCCCAGTTGCTTGAGATAATCGGTAATCTGTTTTTCCAGCGCCTTAGGCTGGGCAAAGTTGATGACGGGCGTATCGATCGGTTTCTTCAAATTGATGACCGACTTGATGACATCGCTGTAGCCCGAAACGACCGGACAGTTGAAGCTGTTCAGCGTATTCTTCGGGTCGTCATTATGTTCATAAACCACGTATGGCATGAGGATGCGGTCTACCTTCGGGTTCTCGTTGAGTTCCTTCAGATGACTGTGAGCCAGTTTAGCCGGGAAGCAGATATTGTCGCTCATCACCGTATTCAAGGCTCCTTCATACTGGCTGAAAGTGGAATCGGAAGAGAGAATCACGCCCAATCCGGCTGCCCGGAGCAGCGCATTCCAGAACGGATATTCCTCGTACATGTTGAGAATGCGAGGAATGCCTACTTTGACGTTGTGTTTTACAACGTCAAGTGGGTTAACCGTCTCTCTATCAAAGAGTAAACTATATTTGTATTCGTAGATATTTTTGCCCTTTATCCCGTTTGCTCCCTTGTTGTTGAACACACGCTCGCACTTGTTTCCGGAGTAGAATCGGTTGCCGCCGGCAAAGGTGTAGCGGGAAACATAACAATGGTTTTCGCAGCCTTTGCATTGCAGCTGTTTGGTTTCATAATGAGCCAGATTCTGGAGATCATCGATGGTTCTTGATGAGGCAGGGTGCTCGTCTTCTGCAGATGTGCGATGCTTGTAATCAGCCGCCGCATGAAGGGCACAGCCGTAGGCGCCCATCAGTTCCGGCATGTTGCTTCGTGCCACTTCGGTATGGGTGAGCAACTCAAATGCTCTTACCACCGCATCGTTTCTCATCGTACCTCCCTGCACAACGATTTTGCCTCCAAGGTTCTCATTACCATGGAGTTTCAATACCTTATAAAGACAGTTCTTGATGACCGAATAAGAGATTCCGGCAGAAATATCAGCTACAGATGCGCCCTCTCTGAGCACCTGTTTTACCTTCGAGTTCATGAAGACGGTGCAGCGGGTTCCCAGGTCGCAGGGAGCCTTCGACTGGCAGGCGAGTTGAGCAAAATCGCCTACAGAATAACCCATGTTGTTGGCAAAGGTCTGGATGAATGTTCCGCAGCCCGAACTGCACGCCTCGTTGAGTTCCATGCGCACCACAGCCCCTTTCTCAACGAAGATTGCCTTCATGTCCTGTCCGCCGATGTCCAGGATAAAACTCACGTCAGGCATGAGTGAGGCAGCAGCTCTTTCGTGCGCCATTGTTTCGATAATGCCGCTGTCGAGGCCGAAAGCCGCCTTGATAAGTTCTTCGCCGTAACCTGTAGAGCAGGAGCCTACGATTTCCAGTTCAGCGCCTCGCAATGCAGCTTCCTGCTTCAGGGCGTTCAGTCCATCCGCTACTGCCTTGATCGGATTTCCCAGATTCAGGCGGTAATTGGTAAAGACAATATCTCCCGTAGGCGTCTCCGCATTCACCCTTACCGCAACAATCTTCGTCGTAGTAGAGCCCGAGTCAATACCAATCACAACCTGCTGTTTTCCTTTATTCAGCGGTTTGGTTTCCGTAGCGAATTTTGCCTTGGATTTGAGCCATTCCTGGTGCTCTTTCTCATTCTTGAACAGAGGCAGTAGACTGCTGGTCCATTCCGTTTTTATTTCTTTTTTCATCCGACTTCTGAGAACAGAAACTGAGGCTGCAGAATCTGCCGATTTAGCCCGATAAGCACAGCCCAGAGCAGGAATGAGATTGCTGTTTTCTGATACGATGAAGTCGTTTGGAGAGAGATGGAGATAGTCGCAGAAAGCCTTGCGGAGAGCCGGAAGAAAAGTCAGCGGACCGCCGCAGAGCAGGATAGGAGCCTCGAAACTGATGCCGTGAGAAAGCGTTACCACCGTCTGTACGGCGATGGAATGGAAGATGCTGGCTGCAATATCTGCTTCGGGCAGATTGCGCGCCATCAGGTTCTGGATGTCGGTCTTGGCGAATACGCCGCAGCGGGCAGCCATCGGATAAACGTGCTCTGCCTTCATCGCCAACTCGCTCATCTTCTGGTTCTCTACGCCCATCAGCACACTCATCTGGTCGATGAAAGCACCCGTTCCGCCGGCACAGTTGCCGTTCATGCGCAGTTCCATATTTCCGTTTTCCTTGAAGAAGATAACCTTCGCGTCCTCGCCACCAATATCGATGAGCGCCTTCGCCTCAGGATGGGCAGTACGGGCATAGACCGATGCAGCCACCACCTCCTGTACAAACTCCGCCTGGAGCTGTTCGGCAGTAGCCATTCCTACGCTTCCCGTTACGCAGATTCTTGCCTCTGCATCGCCCACAAGGGCTGAAATCTCATCGAAATATTGCGACACAAGTTCGTTGACACGAGCGTTGTGGCGTTCGTATTTTGAGTAAATTACTCGGTTATCGCTGTCGATAACGGCTATTTTGGCTGTCGTAGAGCCAACGTCCAATCCTATGTAATAAGTTTTCTCCATTTCTCTTATCTCAAGTATTTTCTCTTATCTTCTAGTATCTTCTTGTTATTGGCTTTTCCCAAGTTCCATCTGCTCTCTTCTCATATCCCTGAAAGCGCTCCAGGCTATCGGAACCGCAACGGCAAACGAGCAGCAATCTGCCCACATCTGACACATCTCCACGCCCAGCAGTCCGAAGAAATAGGGCAGGATGAAGATGAGCGGAATGAAGAAAAGTCCGCTGCGTGCTGCCGCTACGATGTTGGCTCTCACCGGTTTACGGATGGTCTGCATCAGCATGTTGGTGAGCACGATGCTGGCTACGAGCGGAAAACTGAGCACCTGCCATCGCAAAGCCACCGAACCTACGGCTACAACCGCTGCATCATCGCGGAAGATGCTGATGATGGAAGTTGAGAAGATGAAGCCGAGAAGGGCACAGACGCCGAGGAAAACCGTGCCGCATCTGATGCAGAAAAAGTAAGCTTCCTTTACGCGCCCATAGAGTTTGGCGCCGTAGCAGAATCCGCAGAGCGGCTGGAATCCCTGACCCAGACCGATAACCATCGCATAGGTGAAGAAGGAGATGCGGGTAACGATGCTCATGCCCGCAATGGCTGCATCGCCAAACGCACCTGCTGCCACATTGAGCATCAGCGTAGCTATACTTCCCAGTCCCTGTCTTGACAGCGAAGGGGTTCCGCCGAAGATAATCTCCTTGGCAAAGGCGCGGGTAGGGGTGAAATTGCTGAGACGGATGCGGATGTTCTCGCCTTTATGCGTCATCCAAAACAGCATGGCGCAGCCGAAACACTGGCTGATGAGGGTGGCTACGGCGGCTCCGGTAATGCCCAGCTGGAAGTAGAGAATGAGCAGAGGAGCCAGAATCAGATTGAGCAGCACACCCGACATGATGCCTTTCATCGCATACATCGCATTGCCCTGGAAGCGCATCAGGTTATTCAGCGTAAGCGAGGTGGTCATAAAGGGAGCACCCAGCAGGATAATGCCCAGATAGCGTTCTGTATAAGGAAGAATGGTGGGCGTAGAACCCATCAGAAGGCAGAGCGGAGTGAGGAACACATGACCCGGAATGGCGATGAGGAGACCGGTAAGAAAACTCAGCACAAAGCCCGTGGCTGCCATCTTCTGTGCCTGTTCCGTATGTTTGGCGCCCAACTGTCGCGAAACATAATTGCCTGCACCATGGCCAAACAAGAAACCAATCGCCTGGATAACAGCCATTGCTGCAAAGGAAACGCCTACCGCTGCCACACTCTGCGTGTTGATGCTGCCCACGAAATAGGTGTCGGCGAGATTGTACAAACTCGTCGACAGCATACTGATAATCGTTGGTATGGCCATCGTAAAAATCACATGATGCACAGGGGCATGTGTGAGGAACGTATAGTTGTCTCTTTTCTCTTTCTTCATATTTTATGATGCTCTTTTTGGGCATTTCAACCTGCAAAGGTACATAAATATCCACAAAGTTGGACAATTATGAACAAACTTTTATAAATTTATAAGAAAAGAGTTGCATTATTCATAAAATTATCGTATTTTTGCACCGCAATTGAATATATATACATAAAAACGAATTACTAATGAATGATGAGATAAGAATCATACCGATAACGACAAAAAAAGGGCTGAAAACCTTCATTCAGTTTCATTATGATCTCTACAGAGACCATAAGTTTGCCATTCCTTTTTTGCGTTTCGACGAGATGAATACGCTGGACCCAAAGAAGAATCCTGCCTTCGAATTCTGCGAGGCTCAATACTTCCTGGCGGTTGACAGCGAGGCTCGTATCGTAGGTAGAATTGCTGCCATTATCAACCATCGTGCCAATGCACAGTGGAACAAAAAGCAGGTTCGCTTCGGCTGGTTCGATTTCGTGGATAATGTTGCGGTTTCCTGTGCCTTGTTGCGCGCGGTAGAAAACTGGGGCAAGAGCAGGGGAATGAACGAATGCGTAGGTCCGCTCGGATTTACGGATATGGACCGTGAAGGCTTGCTCATCGAGGGCTTCGACCGGAAGTCTACGATGTATATCAATTACAATTATCCTTATTACAAGACGCATCTGGAGAGTTATCCGCTCTATGAGAAGGATAACGACTGGTTGGAGTACCGCATCAGGATTCCGGAAGTGACGCCGGCTAAGTTTGCCAAGACTGCCCAGATGATAGAGAGCCGATATAATCTGCATGTTCATAAGTTTACCCGCCGGGAACTGACCTCGGGAGGAATGGGCAGGAAGGTGTTCGAAATCGTGAACGAAACTTATAAGAATCTCTATGATTTCCAGCAGCTTACGGAGAAGCAGATAGATGAATATGTAAATACTTATATCAAGAAGGCTGACTTGAACCTGGTAACGGGTGTGGTGGATGGCAACGCTGGCAACAAGCTGGTAGCCTTTGGTGTTTCCTTCCCTTCGTTTACCGATGCGCTGCGCGAGATAGGCGATGGCAAGCTTTTCCCTACGGGTTGGCTGAAGGTGCTGAAGGTTCTGAAGTGGCACAAGACGGATACGGTAGATTTGCTCTTGATTGGTGTTCTTCCGGAATATCGCAAGAAGGGAGCCAACGCGCTTATTTTTGCCGATCTGATAGAGCAGTATCGCCGTTATGGCTTTAAATGGGCTGAGGCAATGCCGCAGATGGAGACCAATACCGGTGTTCAGAGCCAGTGGCAGTATCTGGAGAGCGAACAGCATCGCCGTCATCGCTGCTATAAGAAGAAGATTTAAAAGTCTCTGTTTTGAGCCGTTTAGGCGTAAAAAAGATAAAAAATGGGCTAAAAAGTTAAAATTACTAACTCATAGTTTTGTGGTTCTCAACTCATAGCTTTCCGGTTAGTAACTTATAGCTTTCCGGTTGAGAAAAATAAGAATGCATCGCGATATGATGAAAAATGGCTGTAAAATGGCTGTTTTTTTCCATCGCGATGCATTATTTTTTGCGTCGCGACGCACAATTATTTCCGTCGCGACGTACCAATTCTTCCGTCGCGACGCATTAATTGCCCCCTCGTGAGGCATCATTGAAGCCTCCCGCTGGTCATCATTTAAGCCTCTTATTTGTCTTAATATAAGGCACTTAT